>Ga0181592_10005641_pt1 | contig 10297 bp, 9 predicted proteins | sample 071ome_20_FD_133755 | JGI IMG/M metagenome (GOLD analysis project Ga0181592, IMG submission 133755) | Coastal salt marsh microbial communities from the Groves Creek Marsh, Skidaway Island, Georgia - 071412BT metaG (megahit assembly) | ecosystem: Environmental > Aquatic > Marine > Intertidal zone...
GCTGTCTGTTTGATCTGGAAGTTGGACACCATTTTGCTCTGCAGCGCAGAACGCTGCAGACTAACAAGTGCCAAAAGAGTGACGCTCGTCAGCATCACGAGGCTGACGGCAAGCGTCGCCCCTTTGGAGGTGGTGAGATTCATAGCTGCCCCGGTTTTTGAGCAATTTTTTATAATTGTAACCAGGGCATTTTAAGTCAGTCTGTCAAAGTCGAGAAGTTCGCCCTGGCGATGGTGGTTGTAAACACCTGCCGCTGGAAGCGATCCTGTAGCGTAAATGGATTCGCATCCAGCAATATGAAACCACGATTCTTATCAGCAATCGAGACTTCTTCAAACGATTGTACCAAAATACTAATCTTAACTGAATAAACTCTTGCCCAATCAGGGTTGCCTGCCGGGTCCAGTGGCAAATCTTCCGGTGCCACATAGATCGAAACATCCCGGTTGCCATTTGGGTCAGCGTCTATGCGATCGCTGTATCCATACAATGCATGCATGGCAATAACGCCATCGGCGATAACACTTTTTTGCCGGCCGTAGTCATTACCGTCATCACGAAAAGTCTGGCAATACAACTCCCCTTCATCGACAGCATTGCCCTCTACCCAAAAGCTATCGATAACAATCTCATCTACACCAGGGGCCAGGTTCAGGCTGGAGCCGGTACAATCCAGATCATCGCCGTTAGTGATGCGCCTTTGCACTGTGATACGGTCGCCGGTTTGATCATCCCGGTTGATGGTACAGCCGGCCGGAACGTTAAAGTCTGGCGCAGCACATACATTTGCATGTGGCGCTAATATATCCGTAGATCGCTCACCGGAGTAACCTGCATCGGCCAGAGCATCGGTCAAAAAACCAGCGACAAATCGACCTGTTTCCTGAGCCTGTGCGAGGCCATCCGCTTGGGCGGATGTTTTGTTGCTGACAATGACAATGTTAATAACGGCTGTGGTCAAGACTACGCCGAGAGCCGCTGCAACCATCAGCTCAATGAGTGTGATACCACGCTGTTTACTGACGTTATACTTCATGGACGAAACCTTTCAATGCGGTATTCAGCTTCCTGAACAGCAACGGTATTGTCCAGGGTATATTTTCTTTCACCACCGTCGCCAAAGCCTGACGTTTGAGCATTCCAGCGAATGGCAATCGTTTTATCCAGGTCTCCTGCATCTGCAATCGATATTTTGGGGGAGGAAATAAAGTTCGCCGAGTTAACCTTGTAAGTCACGCCGTTTTGCCTTACCTCAACACCACACAGCGCATCGAACAGGTCAAAGTTAGCAGCTTCCTGGCCAGTACAGCTGTTATCAGCAGCTTGTTTGGCAGCACCATCGTTGTAGGCGCTGCACATTTTAATGTTGGCAAAGCGTGCGTCATCGCACTCCACAAAGCCATCGGTGTTATAGCTATCAATCCAGGCTTCATTGGCGCGCATTCGATTCATTATTTCATTAACCACCCAGATAGCCTGCGACCGATTACCTGAATCCATGGTTGCTTTCATGGCTTGTAGTTGCAGCGAGCTGAGCCCCAGCAGGCCAACTGAAGTGATCGCCATCGTGACGGCTATCTCAATTAGATTGAATCCCTGTTGTAATCTCATATGTGTATACCCTGTAGCGATTATTGGCAGGCCACTTCCTGAGTACGGGCTTGCCCCATCAGGTTAATCTGAATGGTGCGCTGACGGTCTCCGGCGCAATTTTGTGTGACAATGGCCAGATCGCCAACAGTAACCGCACGCCCTTCCGAGTTAAAGGTGATCGGTGTGGCCTGGTCAAAGTCGGTGGATGTCACCCGTACGTTTGCTGAAAGTCCGTTCGACATCCGAAGTACATCGCCATTAACAATGGAGATAACCCAGCCGTTGTTCCAATCATTGTTGCGCGGCGTTATTTGTACGCTGTCACTATAATCCCGGGCTGAACTGCGGGCGAATGAAATGTCATACAGCAGCTTTTTATGGGTGCTGTCGGCCAGCGAGTTGGCGTTATAGGTACGGAAACTGGGAACAGCTACAGAGAGCATGATGCCGATGATGGCAACCACCACCACCAGCTCAACCAATGTAAATGCAGACAGCTTGTTCCGCTGTTTCATGATCTATTGTCCTTGTTGTTCATTATTACTGTACTCGGGCACCAGAGCTTTCGCGTGCGTACGTTTTATGTTGGCGCAGTTGTTGTCCAGAATGCCGCCAAATTCAGCCGCAACAAACACGTTTGCCTGATAGTCAGCACAGGCTGGATCGCTAGGTTCATCCGGACCGCCGTCGCCACCATCGCCGTCACCGCCACTGCCGCTACCATCGCCACCGCCGCCGGTATCGGAATCGCTATCCGGTAAAGGTGGTGTGCGCAAGACAATTGGCTCAGGCGGGATACCCGGCAGGTCGAGGTCTTTTTTCTCGATGCTATCGCGATTCGCCGAAATGGTATACAGACGAGAGCTGCCAACATCGGCCTCACAACCAGAGCGTGAGTTGGCATCCAATGGTCTGAATGTCGTAAATAAGGTCTGATTGTTGATCGTCACTGAACGGGCAAGAACTTTTTCACCAGAGCTTGGCAGACGATAGAACAAACCATTTTTCACTTTTGCCAGAGGCTCGGTTTTAAACGAAGCGTAATCAGCCAAATCACTCTCAGTTAATTTTTTGTAGCTTTCTGGCGCTTCAAAAACATCGTAATCATTGACGATATAGAATGTATCTTTGACCCGCGTATTCAGTGGATGAGCACGGTATCCTGAACCAATTGCCAGCTGGAATCGAGCACCGTCGACTCTGACCAATTTGGAGCTGTTGGTGGGGTCCGTAACGGTAATGGCATCGCTGGTGGTGTAAGTAACATCGACCGGATTGTAGAAGCGGATATGGTCAGTTTCATGGCCGCCATTCAGATCGGCAATGACTCCCCCGGTCGCAAATGATGTTGGGCCACCCGCTTCATTATCGAAATCAAAACGCCAGATTCGGCCGCCCACATCGGCGACGTAGGCCAGGTCGGCATAGCCATTGCCATCCCTGTCAATCACATTCATATCCGCTGGAATACTGCTCCGCATCTCGCTCAGATTCAGGTTTGCACCACTTTTTGCGGCTGACCATAGCAGGTTTCCGGTACGAGCGTCCACCATGTAGATGGCGTTCCCTTCGCTATGCTCTGTTCGAACCGATATGTTGTCCTCGTCGCTGTCATAACCACCAGCAAAGAACAAAACGTCATAGCTGGTGCCTGCAATTTTTGCTTTGCTGCGGATGGGTTTTGACCAGGTCTGTGCCAATTTGCTGAAATCGCCACTGCCACCATTAATTTGCCACAGGAATTTTGGATTGCTGCGATCAGTGACATCAAGCGCGTAGTAGCTCTTGCCGCCGCGGCGCATGCCGACATACAGGTAGACGGTATCGTCGCCATTGACCTGGCGATCGAAGTTTTTATCGTCATGCCAGGTGGTGATCGAGCCATCCAGACCATACACTTTCGTCAGCGGCGAAGCGCCTTTGTAGTATTGATACAAGTTACCCAGCAGTTCTTTCGGGATGAAAGCAAAGTGTTCTACCGGATTGTCCGCATTGGTGCTGAATGCGTGGAGTACACCGGAGTTGGTGGCGACATAGATGGTACTGTCGAATGATGCCTTACCTTCATCGTCAACGGTGTAGCTGTAATTTACCAAAGCGGGGCGACTGTGCAGTGGATCTTCCATGTAATGGCGTGGATCCGTTTTGTCGCCATCGCCATCCTCGTCTTTGACGTCAACGCCTCGAGCCCATTGCAATACTGAAGTGTATTCGCTGGAATCCACGCCGCTGGGGAGGTCGAGGTAGCGGTAGTCCAGTTTATTGTTCTTCTCCGTAATCCGGTTTTCACTGGCCATTAGTTCCTTGTTACCGAAGTAAGAGACAACGTTGCGATTCAACGTTAAGCGGCTGGCTGCGCCACCTTTGACGATGGTATCACCGTCCGGCGCTTCAGCATCAGGCGTCCACCAGCTGCGCGAGTTCTCGGCAAAAAAACCGGTGGTTGGATCAACAGCTGGGTCACCTTTTACATCCAGAACCTGGCTGCCGGCAACACGGTAACGTTTGATGTTGCCGTACCAGCCTGCTTTATCATCCGGTTTAAACACGGAGTAGTAGAGCTCATCCAGATGCTCCAGGTTGTTGTAGGCGTTCACTGAAACAGCGGGAGCCGTAAACGAAGCGGCTGATTTGCTGATTTCATCGAAAATCTTGGTCAGTTCCACTCTCAGGGTTTCAGAACTGTCACCGTAGGAAGCAATACCACCGCCGTGAGTCGCGATGTCGTTAAGTTTGTCTTTGGCATTTTTGTCGAAACCACCGATAGTGTGGATATAAATGCGCTGATCGCCATCCAGGTCATCGTGAGCATCTTTGTTGTGGGTGTAAAACGCCAGTTCCTCGGCGCAACCACCATTGCCACTGCAGTTATTGTTCATGCCCGACGGCTTATCCGGGTCGGTATAGCTGGAAATCAGTCCGCGGATATAACTGTTACTGGATTCATCAGCGGATGCCTCGCCATCGGTAAACAATACGATGTGATTTTTCTGACACTCATCCGTGATCGGAGAAATGTACTTGTCGCTGGCATCAAGGATTGAGCGGTCGCCGTATTCAACGTCAGTACAGGTCCATTTCCAACCGAAGTGGTAGACCCATTTGCAGGTTTCACCCTGAGCGTATTTCGATTGCTGGCCTTTGATGTATCGAATGGCTTCATCCAGTGTTTCGGTGATGGGGGTACCACCGCTGGTTGGGTAGTCGTCAATCTGGTCGTTGAACTCACTGCGAACGTCTTCCACATACTGCAGTGGCAGGGTGATGTAACCCCCTTCGTTGTTGCCATTGCTTCCTTTGAAACGCATCAGGCCAATGTTGATGCCAGAGGTTGATGCCACGACATCTTTAGCAACTTCCCGTACCTGATACATACGGCTGTCAGGATCGTCTTTGCCTCCTGTGCCGTTACCCGAAGCATCCCAAGCCATACTGCCGGAGGTGTCCATAATAAACAGCACGTTAGGGTTCACCCGGTCGGCGGTACCACGATAAATCTCGATATCATCGGCAATGGCCGCGGCTGAAATCATCAGCATTAAAACAATATTAACAATACGCATTATTGTTCTCCCGTGGTGGCTGGTGGTGCCGGGCGAGTTTGTTCCTCGCGATGGCCGTATAGCGTGGTATACAACAATTGTTGCTCAGCGCGATTGACGAAAATAAAGTGGCTATCGCTGGCCTGTGATTTCATAAAAGCTTCCAGATAGTCCGGGAAGCTGAGTGGTTCACTTTTGATCGCCCAGCGGACGTCTTTACTCGCGCGGAAGGTTTGCCATTCACATTGCTCGTGTGGACACAGTTTTACTTCAATGGATTGGCGTGAAACATTGCGCATCTGCTCTTTCGCCAGGAAGAAGCCAAACTCGTTCGGCATTGATTCAGCGTTGGCGACTAGCGACAGTGATGTCGATACCAACAGTGCTGCCAGGGTATTCAGTATGTTCATATGCACCTCGGATTATTGTTCCCAGCGGGGAGCGTTGTAACGGAAGCCCAGGTGTCGTTCGCTGGCCAGACGGCCATTGCGTTGTGACACCGTGCTTTGAATTTCAAAGAAGTAATCGATGGTTTGGCCGGATGAGCTGCCATCTGCCAGAGCAATACCTGCGCGATTCTGGTTACCAGTGAAGCGCAACGACGAATTCATATTAAGCTTATCAGGGATGGGAATCTGATCATTCGGGTCGGCATAAATGTCGATGGGTGAGGTAACCGGGTTGCCATTTCCATCCACAACAACATTGTTATCGTTGTCCAGCTGATGTGCTCGAGTGGCGGCATTCAGTTGGCTGATATTATTGCGCAAATAGCTGAGGCCACCCTCGGTTTCGCTCTGAGCATAACCATCAATCAGCTGCTTGTGTTGCTGGGTTGATACCAGCTTCAATTGGCTACCAGAGCGCTGCATCGCATAGATTGCGCCGATAGTAATTGAGGTAAGCAGAACCAAACTGACCAGTAAGGTTGAACCTTGTTGAGTGTGCTTCATCCGTAGGGACTCCCGATAACAACATAGTCATAGCTTATGTTGCGGTGGGGCGATATCCCAGTACGGCCTGACCAGTGGCTTTATCGTGCTGTTCAGCGGTATTTCCAGCCTTGGAGCAGTGCTACCGAGCTAATGTTGTTCGGCTTTGCAGTCAATGTCGTTACCGTTGCCGGTTTCCTGAATGCCATTGCCGTTACTGTCCTTGCCGTCGCGAATACGCCCGGTTGCGGCTACCACAAAAGCGGCGCTGATGGGTGGGTCTGACGGCAGACAAAGGGTCAGAGAACCTGCTGAATGAGTGGATCGCCCGCTGGGGAAGAAGGTGACGGCGCGACGGTTGTATTCGATGCGCAGCCGGTCGTCGTCATAAGCGGTCAGCGTATGGATGATGGTCTCGTTCTGATCAATGCGGCGGTTACGATTCGGGTCTTCAAAGATAGTCAGGTTTTGTGTCCAGTCGCGACTGCACTCGCCAGAAGGTTGCCGGCCGCATATGGTTGTGTGCACTTGATTGTTGACGGCATATGAGCGGGCACTGGCCAGTGCGAGACGAATTTCTGAAATATTGCCGTTGACCCCGGTGCGTTCGATAAAGCTGCGCATTGATGGTATGCCAATCGTCAGTACCAGCGCAATCAAGGCCACGGTCGTCATCAGCTCCAGCAGGGTGAAGCCGCTGTATCGTCTCAGGAACATCAACATAGGAACCATCCTTGGTTATGTTGAATTGACTATAGCGTGTTACCGTTTTGTGTCACTCAGAGGATGGGTTGATATTTAGTCAATTGCCAGCTTTTTGCAGCGATAACGCAGCGCCCGGAAGCTGATACCGAGCTTTTCTGCGGCTGCGGTTTTGTTCCAGCGCGTGGCCTCCAGTGCCTGGGTGATGGCGCGCCGTTCGATATTTTCCAGGTAGGCTTCCAGATTGTTGGTTTCGATGCGGTCGTCGTGTTCGTCAGTGGCGTGGCTGCGCTCACCGGTTTGCGGCGACAGACTCAGATCATCGAGGCTTATCTGCTCGCCTTCCGCCATGGTAAAGGCGCGCTGCAGTATGTTCTCCAATTCTCGCACATTGCCGGGAAAGCCGTAACTTTGCAGTGCATCGGCCGCCTGTGGCGCCAGTTCCACTTCTGGCATGCCCCACTCGCGGGCGTACTTACGGATGAAATGGCGGGTCAGCAATGGAATATCTTCAGCGCGTTCGGCCAGTCGCGGTACGCTGACCTGAATCACGTTGAGGCGAAAATACAGGTCCTGACGGAAGGATTCGTGATCGACCAGTTGCTGCAGATCTTTGTGGCTGGCTGAGACGATACGGACATCCACCGGGTCTTCGTGTTCGCTGCCCACCGCACGTACTGCCTTCTCCTGAATCACCCGCAGCAATTTGGCCTGCATATCCAGTGGCAGTTCGGCCACCTCATCGAGAAACAAGGTACCGCCCTGAGCGGCTTTGAAGAAACCGGGTTTGTCGGCGCTGGCACCGGTGAAGGACCCTTTGCGATGGCCGAAGAATTCGCTTTCCATCAGATCTTTGGGTATTGCACCGCAGTTGACGGCAATAAAGGGCTGGTCGGCGCGGACGCTCTGAAAATGGATCAGTCGTGCGACCAGTTCTTTACCGGTACCGGATTCACCATGAATGAATACCGGTGCCTGGGTGCGGGCGACTTTACGCACCTTTTCTTTGAGCTGCGCCATGATCTCTGACTGGCCGAGTAATCCTTCCGCGGATGGCACGGAATCAAGGTTGGCCGGTACTTTGGTCAGGCGCAGGGCTGCTTGCACCAGTTCGCGCAGTCGCACAGTGTCGATGGGTTTAGCCACCAGATCGAAAGCGCCGGCTTTCAGGGCATTAACGGCCAGATCCATGCTGCCAAATGCGGTAATCATGGCAATCGGCATGTTTGGATGCTGAGCGTTGCACAGCTCAATAATCTCAAGGCCATTGCCGTCCGGCAGTTTCATATCGGTAATGCAGAAGTGATAAGGACGTTGCTGTAGCAGAGCCAGCGCCTCACTGACGCTGCCTGCCTGGTAGCAGGCCATATCCATGCGCTGCAAGGTCAGAGCGATCAGCTCGCGGATGTCGGGTTCGTCATCAATGATCAGGGCGGTAAATTGGCTCATGGGTGTCTCTGTTCTACTGCTTGGTTATTCGTCTGGGTAGCGCGCCTGGATGCGGAAACATGTGCTGTTGTTGAGGCGAATATACTGGATTGTGGCCTGGTTGGCTTCACACAACTCGCGACATAAATACAACCCGAGGCCGGTTCCATCATGTTCCGTGGTGTGGAATGGTTCAAACAAATGCGCCTGATGTTGGCTGTCGACCCCGGGACCATTATCCAGCACCGATAGCCGAATCCAGTCCTGATCACGCTCCGCCAGCAATATCAGGCGAGCCTGTTGGGGCTTATCTTTCAGTGCGTGGCGCAAACCGTTGGCACACAGGTTGTGGAGGATCTGTTGCAGGTGATCCGGGTCGAAATGAATCAGCCATTGGTCTTCACAGCGAAGGGTCAGGGTGAAGGTTTTGTCCTGATGCAGATCGTTGAAGTGATTGGCAAAGTGTTCCAGCCAGGGCTTCAGCCGGACGGTCTCACGGCAAGCCTGGGTGCGCCGGGACAGCTGCAAAATGTCTTCAATGGTGCGGTTGATGCGCATGCAGTGTTGCTCAACGATGTGCGTCAGTTTTAACTCTGGTTGCTGCAGATAATCAGTCTCTGCCAGTAATTGAGCCGCCTGGCGCAGGGCGCTTAAGGGGTTGCGAATCTCGTGCGCAATGCTGGCTGTTAGCCGCCCCAATGAGGCCAGTTTGATCTGCTGAGCTTCAGCAGCAATACGGCTGCTGTCTTCGAGGTAAATCAGATAATCACCGGGCTCAGCGGCTTCAATGGCGCTGCGGTTGATCAGAAAGTTATGGTCATTGGTCTGCAGCACTTCGCCGGAGCGGGCTTGCTGCAGAGTGCCGGGCAAACGGTTGCCTTCCTGTAGCTGAAACCAGCGCGCGGCCTGCTGATTGAACAGCAAAATCTGGTGATCTTTGTCACAGGCAATCACGCCATTGGGCAGTCCCTGAAGTGCTTTTTTGCTGAAGTTCTGCAGCCGCCGGATTCGCGTGGCCTGGCGGTCGGCCAGTGTCAGAGTACTTTGCAGACGGCTGGATAACCCCTGGGTAATGGTCGCCAGAGTAAAGAATAAAATCCCCTGTAGCCCGGAATTGACCACGCTTTGTGTATCCAGATCGCGCAGCAGGAACTGCTGGGTATAAAACAGCGCAATGGTAGTCCAGGCGGCGACGCCAAAGCCGAGCACACCGGGCGCTAACAGATTGGAAATCACCACCGGAATAAGGATCAGACTGGCGAAACCGGAGTCAATGCCGCCACTGGCAAACATCAATGCTGACAGAATGGCGATTTCGAGAAAAACATAGCTGATTGCAATTTGTGGGTTGGGGTTGCGATTGGCGAAGGCCACAAACACCGCCGCCACAATGACGTAAAACGATACCGCCACCAAAAAAATGTTGGGCGCATGGCCGCCAAGGATCACGTCCTGATGATCGATGCCGTCGACGACGGTGAGAAATAATGCAAGGAACAGCGAGTAATAACTGTAGAGTCTCAGCAGCCGTTGTCCTTTAACCAGAAATTCACTGGGGGTTAAGCGCATATTGTCATTCTTCTGTTTGCGTCATTCCGGGAATTTCCAGACAATACGCGCCCTGATCGACTTTCTCCAGTGACACGGGTCATTGAAGCCGAGTCTGTGAAGCCTGTCCGTGACTATACCGAGCAAGAGAAACACTTATGTCTGAATCGATGCGCATTACGCTGGGCCAGCTGAATTATGTGGTTGGCGATATTGCTGGTAATGCCCGCAAGATGATAACGGCTGCGACGGATGCCGCCAAACAAGGCAGCGACCTGATTGTCTTCAGTGAATTGTCGCTGACGGGGTACCCGCCAGAGGACTTGTTACTGCGCCCCAGCCTGCAACTGCGGGTCGAAGCGGCACTGGATGACATTGCCCGGGCTTCTCAGGATATTGCCATTGCACTCGGTTTTCCCTGGTTAAATAACGGCTTATTGCAAAATTGCGCGGCGGTTTACGCCGGCGGAGCGTGTCTCGGCCGTTATGCCAAACAATGCCTGCCGAACTATCAGGTGTTTGATGAGAAGCGTTATTTTGCCGCCGGTGACA
>Ga0181592_10005642_pt1 | contig 10295 bp, 7 predicted proteins | sample 071ome_20_FD_133755 | JGI IMG/M metagenome (GOLD analysis project Ga0181592, IMG submission 133755) | Coastal salt marsh microbial communities from the Groves Creek Marsh, Skidaway Island, Georgia - 071412BT metaG (megahit assembly) | ecosystem: Environmental > Aquatic > Marine > Intertidal zone...
AAAACCATTGCTGAGCTGATCACGAAGGGCGATACCAGCGGCATTAAAGAGATCATGGCTAAGTCAGAGAACCTTGGTATGCAAACCTTCGATGCGGCGCTTTATAAGCTATATAAGGCCGGTCGTATCACGTTAGACGAAGCGGTGAAGAACGCTGACTCGGCCAACAATCTGCGTTTGCGCATTAAACTGGGTGACGATGGTGGAGAGGCCGATACTTCTGGTGGTTCAATGGGATTATCGCTTGAGAAAACCGACGAAGAAAAAGCAAAAGAATATCAAGAAGAAAACCCGTTTGCTGAGCGCAAGGCGGGTTAGCGGCTAAGGCAGCCCTCACGGGCTGCCAAACCTTGTCTCGGGCACTTAATTCGATGCAACGAAGCGGAAGGGAATACTAAATTCGTACTGGCCTTCGTCTAACGGAATGTCCTTGGGTATGGGCGGGTAAGGGCTGGCCTTTTTAGCGGCCTTTAACGCGGCTCGGTCCAGGGCGCTCACATCTGAAGATTGCTCTGTCTCTGCGGTGATCACTTCTCCATTGGAGTTTATAAACACTCGAATCTTGACATAGCCTTCTTGGCCACGACGATAGGCTTTTTCTGGATACATGACTTTTTCGTTCGCCGCGCGTACCAATTGTTTGAAATACCGGTTTTCTAGTAACTGAATTTTCTCTAGTTCGGCCAAGCGTTTTTGCTCGGCTTGCATTTTTCTTTCCCGTTCTTGGGCTCGTTTTAGGGTGAGGGCTTTTTGCTTGGCCTCTTCTTCGATTTGCTTTTCCCTGGCTTGTGCGGCAAGACGTTGTGCGGCTTCCTGCTCTTGTTTGGTTTTAGCCTGTTTCGCCAAGGTCTCAAGGCGTTTCTGTTCTGCTGCGGCTAAACGCTGGCGCTCTCGTTCTGCTTGTTTTTCTTTTTCTTGTTGTGCTAGGTCAGACTGTGCATCATCTTGCCACCATGCCGCAATCTGTTGTTGACGCCGATCTGAATAATTCAATTTGTAAAAATCGTCTTTGTGCGGCTGACCGCTTAGACCCAAAACATCTTGCTTAAATTGAGCATTCGGTGGGAATCGGCCGATCCAACCCTTTAATAGTACATTCAGAAATTTAGGGTCGTTGAGGGTGAGTGCCAACTGTTGATTAATGAAGACTTGGGTTTTCTGGTTGTCGTTATTGACGATCAGTTGATCACCTTTTAACAGCTTGTCTTTCAAAATCTCGGTGAAACGGACGATATGGTTACCATGCTTTTCGTAAACCGATGAGGGATTACTAATGGCGATCATGTTATTGAATAGCTTGCGGAATTTTCGTGGCGAGATGCTATCGACAGCGATGCGCATCTCTAATTGTTTAAAGCCGCTGTAGTTCATAAGCAGGCTTTCATCTTGAGTATCTAGCTCGCAATAGAGTGCGCCATAAAAGTAGCCTTTTTTGAGTTCGGAGTAGAGGCCGATGCCAATGGGAGATTGCGTGTTGGCGGTGGCCATGACGGGCAACCAAGCAAAAATAAATAGAATGCGCTGTAGAAACGTCAAAACAGATGCCTTCTGTGTAGCGGTTAATTTTTAAGGTGAGTAGAAAGTAACCGGCATTCTAGAATAGGACGTTTGTGGAACTCAATGTTTTGTCGCACATTCGTCTTAAAAAAGCCGATCTTGCTTTTTTATGTGGCAGAAGTGGTCGGACAATGCGAGGGTAAGGGGGATGTGTGCAGTAAAGTTGGGCGGTTGATCGTGAAAGTATGGCTGGTTTTTGCTCGCCCTTTGTGCAGGCCATAAAAAACCGAATCGAGAGATTCGGCTTTTTATGGATATCACTCGGATCGGTTAGTGGTTGATCGCGTCTTCGACCATTTGTTTTTCTTGGTCAAGGGTTTCGTCCTGATTCGCTTTTGGCAACACCAAGTTCAAAATAATCGCCACGATGCCGCACAGCGCAATGCCTTGCAGTGACCAGTCGGCGTTGCCGATGCTCATGCCGCCAATGCCGAATACAAGGGTCGTTGCCACAATGACTAAATTGCGTTGTTCAGTTAAATCGGTTTGAGATTTCACCAGAATGTTCATGCCTACACCAGCAATTGAGCCAAACAGCAGTACAAGAATGCCACCCATGACGGGGGCTGGAATGGTTTGTAAGCCCGCACCAAATTTTCCGACGAAGGCCAGTACGATGGCGATCACGGCTGCGACGGTCATCACGATGGGGTTGAACATTTTCGTCAGCATGACGGCGCCAGTGACTTCACTGTAGGTGGTGTTTGGAGGACCACCAAACATGGACGCAGCAGAAGTGGCTAAACCATCGCCCAGCAGGGTGCGGTGCAAGCCTGGCTTTTGCGTGTAATCTTTGCCAGTGACGCTGCCGATGGCCAATACGTCACCCACGTGTTCGATGGCAGGGGCAATGGCCACAGGCAACATGAACAAAATGGCAGCCAGTTGGAATTCTGGTGTCACAAAGTTAGGTAGTGCGAACCAAGCGCTGTCGGCAACGGCTTTGGTTTCGACCATGCCCATGAACGACGCCATGATGTAGCCCACAACAATCCCCGCCAAGATAGGCACTAAACGAAAGATGCCCTTGGCTAAGGTGGCCACCAATAAGGTGGTGATCAGTGCCGACATGGAGACCAACAAGGCGTCACCGTACGGGAACAGTTCGACCGCGCCGTCGCCCGTTTTACCCATGGCCATGTTCACCGCGATGGGAGCGAGGTTCAAACCAATGACCATGATGATGGGGCCAGTGACCACCGGCGGCATGACCTTATGCAAAAAACCCGCACCGCGCACGGCAACGATGCCAGCTAACACGGCGTACATGATACCGGTGCAGAACAAGGCACCCATGGTGGCCGCCATACCCCACGTCTGTACGCTGTACATGATGGGCGCAATAAAGGCGAACGATGAGGCCAAGAAGACCGGGACTTGGCGCTTGGTCACGAATTGAAAGATCAGTGTACCGATACCCGCGGTGAAGAGCGCAACGCTGGGATCTAAGCCGGTAATAAGTGGCATCAGCACTAGCGCGCCAAAGGCCACAAACAGCATTTGTAGGCCCGCTAAAAAGGTGCGGCCCGTTGAATTGGTTTCCATAAGGTTCCCTTTAAAAAATGATTACTCGGTTTTGTTTGTTATTTATTGTTTTGGTTTGGGCCGAATTAAATGGTACCGAACAGTTTGTCACCGGCGTCCCCTAAACCTGGGATGATGTAAGCGTCATCGTTTAGGTGGTCGTCAATGGAGGCGGTGTAGATATCCACATCTGGGTGGCTATCTTGAATGCGTTTGATGCCTTCAGGAGCGGCGACCAATACAAGGGCGCGGATGTCTTTGCAACCGGCTTGCTTTAGCAATTCAATGGTCGCTTCCATGGAGCCGCCAGTGGCCAGCATTGGGTCGATGATCAGTGCCATACGCTGGTCGATTTCGCTGGCGAGTTTTTCAAAGTAGGTCACTGGCTCATGGGTGGTTTCGTCACGGTATAGGCCGACCACACTGATCTTGGCGCTGGGCATGAGTTCCAACACACCATCGAGCATGCCTAAGCCGGCGCGCAGAATCGGCACGATGGTGGCTTTCTTACCTTTGATTTGTTGGCCAGTGATGGTGCCTTGCCAAGAGTCGATGGGGCAGTCTTCGAGTTCTAAGTCTTTGGTGGCTTCGTAGGTGAGGAGTGCACCCACTTCGCTTGCCAGCTGGCGGAAGCTGCGCGTGCTGCGCTTTTGCTGACGCATCAACGAGATTTTGTGTTTAACGAGAGGATGGTTAATTTCAAATACTGCCATGGGGGCAACTCCGCTGAATGAAAGTTGCGCGCCATTGTCCCATAATTTATGGACTCCTGTCTATTTGGTCAAATAGGGTCATGGGTTTTTATTGGTCGATGCTAGGGCGTAAGTGACCACTTGCTACACAACAAAAAAAGCCCACCGCGAGGGTGGGCTAAATCCATTCATAGGCCGAAAAAACGTTCAGAATGGAGCGGTTACTCGGAACAAAGGCTTCAGTTTACTCCGGTTATTCGCCCGCCATCAGTGATTGGTATAAGGCTGCTCCAGCCCGTTGATGAACCACTGTGGTTGGGTGAATTTCGTCAAAAAATAGGAACGTATCCAAATTGCATTCTGGGTTCATGGCACCGCCGGCCGAGAACACATAAATACAGGCGTCATCCGTGTTGGTTAAGCCGAGGGTGTCGGCATTCTCTACCGTGTCGGTGACGTATTGAAATAGATCGAACTCATGAATATCGATGTTACTTTCTTCTTCTACATCGGATATGACGCTGGCTAAGCGTCCATTGTATTTCGCGCTCAGTACGCGGGTGATTTTTTCTAGGCGCTTGGCCCTGCGCTCGTCTTTTCGATCTTCCGCTGTGGCTAATAGCTGCATGGCCACTAAATCGGTCTCTGGTATGGCGCCAATGTCCGGGGCGTTCACCACAAGAATGTGTTGGGCACCTGCACCGACGAGTTTTTGAAGTTGGGCCTTGATGGACTTGGTGGCCTGTTTTAAACGTTGATTCGCTGCTCGCTTGCTGCGGTGCTCTTCTTGAGTGATTAAGGTGCGCGCGGCGCGGATGTCGTTACCTCCGATCATGACCACATATAGGGTGTCAGGGTCGGCTTGATAACCATTAAACGCGAGATAGCTGTTTACCTGGGTGGGTAGGTTGATATCAGGCGTACTTTCATCGCCATCTTCGTCGATGGCCACGGCGCCAGCGACGGCAAAGTTATTGCCCAGTTGTTGCCCGGTCAGGTGTAGTGCATTACTCACACTTAAGCCCAGCTGTGCGGCTAACACTTCCACCGCCACAGGGCCATTGGTAAAACGTGAGGGCATATTAGGGTCTTGGCTAAAGACTTGTAGGTTACCGGTGTCTGAGAGACTGTCACCAAAGATGACGAGGTCGTCATAGGCGTTGGCTTGGCTGGCACTAAGGGTGGCGGCCAGTAGTCCAGATGATAGCAAGGCAGAAGAAAGCAGGCTGCGCATGAGGGGGACTCCTTTAAAGTCTTTATTGTTTTTATTATGCGAACGATCCATGGCGGTGGGTCTGTCATGGAAAGCTGATTCTGAGACGGGAGCGTGAAATAGTGCAGTCTGAAAACGGAAAATATCGGGTCAAATTAGGTTGTTTTGATTAAATCCTAGCCACTTTTAGGTGGCTAGGACGTGTAAGGACCTTTATGGGAAGGGTTAGAGTCGAGATCCGTATTTTAGGCGATCATCGCCGGGGCTTTTGGTGTACGCCCCTAAATCGTGGATGAGACGCTTGTTACCATTCATAAGGGTTTTCACGCGGCTATCACCCGTCTTGGCACTGAGCCCTTGGTCGCTGGAGTCCTTGATGCTTGGAATCGCAAAGTCAAACGACCATAGGTAATGCCATACGGCGGCACCGTGCTTTTCGGCTTGTTGCCAAGACTGGAAGTACCAAGGCTTAAGCTCAAGGAAAGCCGTTTTATTAAGTAGACTTTTGTTTTCATCACCCACCAAGAAGGTATTGGTCACGGAACTGGAGCGGTAGGCCTCGAAGATGACGCCCCAAGATTTGAGGGTGTCCACGTATTCGCGAGCCACCTGGCCCGTCCACTTACCACTTAAATAGCTTTTGCCCCAGTTTGAATAGAATGGATCAAGCAGCGCGACACGCTTCGGTTTCAAGCGGCTGTTGGTGTTGCCAGCACTGATGCCGTCTTTCAATTTTTTAGCGACGACTAAGGCCATTTGGTTGCCTAGGCTGTGCCCGGCAATAATTAAACGGGAGCCGGAGTAATTGGCCATGTTGTCGCGCAGGCTTTCAAACATCAATTGACCCGCACTTTTGGATGGGCCTGAACGGTAAGTGCCATTATGGTCACGCCAACGCATGCTGCGTGGGCCAGAGGCACTCCAGATTTTTGCTTCGGCGTCTTTGACTTCGCCTTCGTCAGCAAATTGATTCCAGTACAAAATGCCCACGTTATAACCGGCACGACGCCAAGCATAGGCGAGATCCACGTCTGGGCCGCCACTGTCGCTGCGATTAAAGGTTTCACGGTTTTGTGCTTGGCTAGAGCCATTTTGCCAACCATGAATGTAGATAATGGTGGGAGCGCTCTTGTTGTAATAGGCATTGCTTTGGCCGGGGATGGCTTTTTGGTAGTTATCACCGTTGCCAAACCAGTACAAGCCATAGTCTAGGTTTTGAAACGTTGACTGTGGAAAGACGCCTGGGTAGGCAAGAGTGAGACAAGAGACCAGTAAACTGGTGAGTATTAGGCCGCAGCGCAAGGCTGCACGGACTAGGGTCTGCATAGGGGGCACCTCATTCATTATTTTTATTGGGGTACATCGACTACGTTGGTCAGCACGTTCTTTTGGCGTGCTTTGCACGAGCTTATGTAAGCTAGGTCGAAAGTGGGCGTACATCCATGACAAAAGGGGTTAAAGAAGGTCAAAGTCGAACGAGAAGGGGGAAATGTTATATTGGCGTAAACGGTCGTATTCTTGCTAAGGCTTATGGGTACCATGTATGGAGCTAACGATAACAATAATAAAAAATGGTTAACCTATGGTACGTGTCTTCCTCCTATGCGGGTTGTGTTGGTGGGCCGCATTGCTTTCTATGTCGTCCCATGGCGACTTGAAACAAGCCCAATTAACGATTTCAGAATCTCAATTGCAACAAGGGCCTGTCAGCTTGTCTGGCTGGTGGGCGTTTGATTGGCAGCAACTGCACACTGACTTTTCCAAGCCCGTACATGATGGCCTGATGTTACCGGGCTTATGGCACCGTCAAGGGCCCTACGAACACACTGGGTATGGCACACTGCGACAGCGTCTTCTTTTGCCAGAGGGCCTTCGTTATTTTCTTCGTGTGCCTGATGCGCCTAGTGCCATTGCCATTTGGGTGAATGGAAAAGCGGTATTCTCACGGGGCGTGGTGGCTACCCACCGCGACGCCGAGGTGCCTGAATTTGGCCCTAGTGTGATTGCGCTCCCGAAGGGCCATCAATACGACATCGTTGTACATATCAGTAATTTTCATCACAAAGATGGCGGAATTTGGCACAATTTTTTGCTGGCCGATGAGCGTCATGTTGCGCAATTGCAACGGCAACCTCAGCTATGGGATGCGATGATCTTTACCTTTTTGATTGTCGTGTCCTTATTCTTTTTATTTGCTGGTCTCAATGGGCAAGGGAATGCGTGTACGGGGTTCTTTGTGGCTTTTGTGTGGACTATTGCCCTGCGTAGTGTATTGGTGGGGGAGCGGATCGCGTACGAGTTTATGACGGATGTTTCCTGGGTGTGGTTGCAGCGCTGGGAGCACATTTTGTTGCTGTTGGCTTTGCCCTTATATCTCCATTACTTTCAGGCCTTCTTTAATCTCGCTCGATCGTGGTTTGTTCGTATCGTGACAAGCTTATCTTTGCTGGCGGTTGTGGCGACCTTGTCAACGCCCGCGTCGTGGTTTACCTATTTAGGCTGGCTCGCACAGGGCATGGGTGTCGTGACGGTGGTGTATTGTGCCGTTCGACTTTCTCAGGTCATTCGACAAAAGCATGCCCACGGCATGGGCTTTTTAATTAGCTTTGTTGGTTGGTCTTTGTTGGTAATACATGACTATTTTTATACTCATCTGATTATTCAGAGTCGACCCTTAGCGCAGTTTGGGTTGTTGTTTTTTGTTGGCATGCAAAGCTATCTTTTATGGCATGCTCGTGCGCAACAAAACGACCTACTTCATTATGTTAAAAATGCGATCGACCAGAAAAGCCATGTGCTAAAAGAGATGTTGTTGCTAGGGAGTAAACACGGTCAGTATGTTCAAGAAAAACTCTTACCTGTGCTGAGAGAAGCGCAATCGGACATCGCGAAAAGCCAATCTGAGTATAAAACCCTGCAAGGCATCATCGACGATCTGGATCATTTTAAGGATCACCTTTTACCCACAGAAGCGATCGACCTTAACGAGCTGGCCTTATCCTTGAAACCATACTTTCACGGCATGCAGTGCCAATTAAAGAATATAAATGTAAAAGGTCAGGTGGTCGCCCATAGAGAAGGCCTACAGCAGGTGCTGCTTATGTTAGGCCGATTGGGAGAAGTATACGGATTGCCTAGCCGCTTAACCTTGTCTGTGACAGTGGATACCTTTCACATTCGCTTAAGGCTGCTTGGAAAATTGCCGATGAACGCGACGGTGTTACCCGAATTGAATTTAGCTCATCATGTTTTGCTAAATCTAAATGCGCACCTGACGCAGAAAACAGAAAACAAACATATAGATTTGATGGTGGCGTTGCCCTTGGTGGACGTACCATCAGAAAAAACGCGACCTCAAGTGGTTGGCTATGAGCAAGGCCACGTGTTACTCATCGACGGTGTCGAACAGACTTGGTTAGCGGATGTGCTCGGGGCCCAATATCGACTGGTCTTTGCTGCTGCCACGTTGGCTAATGTGAAAAAGTATCGGCCGGCTTTGATTTGGGCCACGATGGATGCCTGTGAACACATCAGCACCATTCGCCAGCAATACCCTCATTTACCCATCATCGCCGAGGTAGACGGATACCGGAAGGCTGAGTTGTCCGAACTGATAAAAATCGGGGTGACCGACTATGTGGTGCAGCCCGTTGTGGCAGAAGAGTGGATACTAAAATTGCAGCTGGCTTTAGGCAAACCCAGTGTGATTGATCAAACTGAGCAATTCTCAGATATCAGAGAAATCACGGTGGCCTTGGTTCGACAATGTATTCAGTTTTGGCAAAACTACACGGGTAAGAGCAAGGCCGAACTGGCAGAAAAAAGTCGGCTTTGGCGTGTGTATATGGATGGCAGTACCGCGAAAACCAGAACCCTAGATAAGTATTTGTCACTGCAAAGCCTACCTAAGAACCCTCGCTGGGATACAGTGAGTCGCACGGCAGCGTTTATATTGGATGAATGCCCTTTAGAGCATAACGATAAGCAGCAATTACAATTGTTGATGAAGCAATTTAATCAAATGTTGTCATCTTGAACGAATTAGGCATAAAAAAACCGTTTACGCGAATGCGTAAACGGTTCTAGGCTGTATTAAAGAGCCGTTAGCACTTGGCGTCGAGTTTCTCTTTTAATACCTTGTTTACCATGCCAGGGTTAGCTGCCCCCTTCGATGCCTTCATGACTTGGCCCACGAAGAAGCCAATCATCTTGCCACGCTTATCGGGTTCGGCATTCACGTACTGGTCGACTTGTGGTTGGTTGTTGGCAATCACTTCGTCCACGATGGCCTCGATGGCACCCGTATCGCTCACTTGTTTCAAGCCTAGGCTATCAATTAGGGCGTCAACGTCATCACCTTTTTCATCCCACAGGGCTGCAAATACGTCTTTACCGCCTTTGCTGGAAATGGTGTTGTCTTTGATGCGTGCAATCAATGCACCTAATTGTTCTGCGTTTACCGGACTGTTCTTAATATCCACTTCGTTTTTGTTTAATGCCGCAGACAGTTCACCCATGACCCAGTTGGCAGCCAATTTGTAGTCACCACATTTTTTTGCAGCCGCTTCAAAGTAGTCAGCCATTTCTCGGGTAGCGGATAACACGCTCGCGTCATACTCACTTAGCCCATTCTCATCCATCAAGCGCTGTTTCTTTTGGTCTGGTAGTTCAGGTAAAGATTGGCGAACGGTTTCGATGTAATCGTCGTCAATCACAACCGGTAAAAGGTCTGGGCAAGGGAAGTAGCGGTAGTCGTTTGCCACTTCTTTTGAGCGCATGGAACGGGTTTCCATTTTGACTGGGTCGAACAAGCGAGTTTCTTGAACGATCTCGCCACCGTCTTCAAGGATGTCCATTTGGCGTTCGATTTCAACATTGATGGCTTGTTCTACGAAACGGAAGCTGTTGACGTTTTTGATTTCGGTGCGTGTACCGAATTCTTCTTGGCCTTTTGGTCGCAAAGACACGTTACAGTCACAACGCATAGAGCCTTGTGATAGGTCACCGTCACAAATGCCTAAATAGGTCACGATGCTGTGCATTTTTTTGAAATACGCAGCCGCTTCTTTTGCGCTGCGAATTTCTGGCTCAGAAACGATTTCAATGAGAGGCGTACCGGCACGGTTTAAATCGATACCCGACATGCCGTGAAAATCTTCGTGTAACGATTTCCCTGCATCTTCTTCAAGGTGGGCACGGGTGACGTTGATGCGTTTTGTCGTGCCATCTTCTAAATCGATATCAATATGACCGATGCCCACGATAGGGTGGTGCAGCTGCGTCGTTTGATAGCCTTTTGGCGAGTCCGG
>Ga0181592_10005647_pt1 | contig 10289 bp, 11 predicted proteins | sample 071ome_20_FD_133755 | JGI IMG/M metagenome (GOLD analysis project Ga0181592, IMG submission 133755) | Coastal salt marsh microbial communities from the Groves Creek Marsh, Skidaway Island, Georgia - 071412BT metaG (megahit assembly) | ecosystem: Environmental > Aquatic > Marine > Intertidal...
AAAATTCAGGCAAACTTTCCAAACACAATGCGTTTATGGTACACATATTGTGGATACCTGCAGGCTTTACTGTGCCTGGTAGATTCACCAAATGAGTATACCACGTGGTGTAATCCATACCGTCTCTGATGTAATTTGATTGTTCATAAGTGGCTTCGTTGGATGTGTATATGTGTAAATTTGGAATGTTTTTAACTTTGTTCATAAATTTCACAAACAGTTCTCGTTTTGGTACAAGATTTGAATTGATTGCCAAACGCATGTTTGGATTGACTTTGTGCTTCTGTGTTTCAAACCAATCCAGTAATCTCCATAAACTAGGACTCATCATAGGTTCACCTCCTGTGATTCTTAACTCATCTAGAGTCTTGTGAAGATCTGTCTCCCACCATTTGAAAAATGCTTCAACATATGGATTAACTTCTGTGTCTTTGTATAATTGAGCACCTTTGTGTTCATGAGTAAAATGATTTCTGCCATCTGACACTAGACCTTTATAGGCACCTTGTTGTTTGATATCTCTGACCCATGTGCTACTGAATGCAGGATTGCAATACGAACAAGCAAAATTACAAGTTCTGTCAAACGCAATTTCTAATGTTTTTAGATTTACATCATCAGTTATGGGAGTAACTTTTGCTTGTTGTAAATCTTCCTGCTTGTAAATTTTACTTTTATATACCCTATCACTAACAGCGTCTCTGCCCATGTCTTCAATTTTCCAACAGTATTCGCAACCTGCAGGTCTTTCGCCAGCAATCATTTTTGCTCTATCTTGTTTTTTCTGCGGAGTGTTGTGTAGCAGTTTGGGATTCTGCTGTACTTTGTTGATGTCAACTTGGTGTGCAGGTGGATGGTGACAACTGGTTGTCATTCCTGATCCCAACCAAATAGTAGCATTGTACCATTTTGCACCACAAAAACTTGGAGAAATATTATCAAGTATCTGTTTTTTAAACTCAATGTCCTTCATATTTCTCCTTAAACTTAATTAACTTTTTTAATTCATGTGCAGGCGGTTCTAGAGTTGATTGATACATGATATCTTTGACCCATTTGTAATGTGCTAAAGGTAATGGATGCAAATCAGGTTCAATAAATTCGTTTGGATGATTTTCTTGTGCATATTCATACAATCCTTTATTGCCTTTGTAAAAAATAAAGTTGTTCCAATTAATTTGTTTGTACAAGGCATTTTGTCCTTTGCTTGTTTTATTCCTATGATGATCAATTATATTTTCCATAAAACACATCATTTTATATTTTATTTTGTGCTTGTCTAAGAATAATTGTGTAAACAATATTTTTTCTAATAACCTTACCTCATCTTGTTTTTCATTTAAAAAGTGTTTTTGATAAAATTCGTGTTTATCTTTTTCAACATGGCCTCCGTAATATTGATACCATTGAAAATCAGGATTATAACTACTCCACGTGGCATCTTCTTTTTGTTTGTCTGGTTCGTTGTTTACTACTAGTTCATATCTGCTTGGTCCGCTCCACATTATATAAATTTTTTCAATCTGTTTGTATTTCATTACAGCATTAATCACAGTTCTTGTTATGGTTTCGTTTGAACTTGCACTTGCACCTAAGTTGATGATTTCATGTGCTGGCTCAAACCATTTGACAAAATTAGGCCAACACGACCATTTATATTTTGTAAAACTACATCCTGCTGTCAATATTTTCATAAATTTTTTCTGCCCATGTTTTATTTTGTAACTTTGTCATGTGATTGCTTAGATTTAAACTTTGTTTACCTTTATAATTCATATCATTATCCCACGAATGAAGCAAACAACTTTTATTAAAAAAAATTCCACTATTAAGCACTATTTGTTTTGGAAGCATACTCCACATTTGAACAATTACTTTATTGTTTTTGTACTGTTTTAAAATATTCTGATCAAAGAATTGTAAGGCGTATTTGTAAGCAATCTTGTCTTTTTCTTCGAATGACAAATATTTGTAGTAACTTTCTGCTGAATTCCAAACATTTTTGTCAGTCCCTGGTATTGGTTTGTTATCAGGTGTCAATGGCAATGTTGGATGATATAGTCTTGTTTCATCTGTCCAACAAAATATCATGTAGTCTGATAAATCATTAGATTTTTTATCTCTTTCAAAATTTAAAAAACTTGTCCATATGCTGGATCCGCCCACACCAAATCTTTTTATTTTACAATTCAAAAGTTTTGCTAAAATTACACACCAACTGTCTTGTTTGTTACTGGCGCAGAAACTATCTCCATAAAATGCTATTGTTTTCATACTGATTTACACTCCAGCCAAAACTCTTCCATCTCAGGAAATGTCTTTTCAAAACTTGTGCCTCGTCTGCGATCATGTTCACTAAAAAATGCGTAAAAATTCTTTTTTTGCTGTGCGTCAGCGTCATAATTTTTGCGCCAGTAAGCAAGATTGCGAAGCATTTTTTGAATCTCAAAATCTTTGTAAATTGCGTATTCACTCCATTCTGGATCTTTGAATTTGCCTTCTTGAAATTTCTGCATCATACTAATGTTGCTTTCATGTATGTTTTGATAACTTTCAGGCAACATAGTGATCTGTTGCCAAGCAGGTTGTCTTAGCAGAGGTATATCAAACCAAACTCGCTGATAGGTCGTACTAAATCTCTGTCTTAGTTGTCTAATGTATTCTAAAAGTTTGTCTAGACTTGTAACACTGAGGTTGTTGTAAGTAATTATAAAAGTCACACTGTTACGCACAGGTATACGTTCTAAAAACTCTTCAACGTTGTCAATAAAATAGTTCCAGTCAAGTCCGTGTCTTAGATATTGTGCTCTTGGGCCAAAAGCATCAACACTGACAAACTGCATGAAATGTTCAACATGTTCGTCTAAGCATATTCTTTTAACCTTATCAAAATATTTGTTTTTTAATTTGTTGTCTGGTGGACACATATTGCTGGTTACATTTAAATGTAGATCTTTTTTGGGATGATCTATCACATAGTCCAACACTTTGTATGTGTTTTTGTCCATCATGGGCTCACCACCAGTCATTCTAAAATGTTTGAGATTTTTGTACAATGTTGGCCACCAACGCCAAAAAGCATCCACGTAGGGATTGTGTTCTCTGTTGGGTATAGGTTGTCTACTACCTTGAAAATGTTCTGGAGCGTTGTGGGCAGGAGATGTGGGATATTGGCCATACCTGTCTATCTCCTGTGCCCACGTGGTCGAAAACTGCGGCGAACAATAACTGCATTTGAAATTACATGCATGATTAAAGTTTACTTCCACATATCTCGGCGTCCATTCTGAGTCTATAGGTTTTCCAACAATTGACTCAAAATCTTGTATTGCCCAGGGTTCTCCTGAGCGGTAAATTCTGTCTGAAGTGCCACCTGCGTCTTCTATCTTCCAACAGTAACTACATCCTGGTGGCCTTTGGCCCTGCAACATCTGTTGGCGTTCCTGCAGTTTCTGTGTGGTGTTGTGTAGAGCCGCTGGATTTGTTTTGATCTGTTCTGGGTCTATTTTGTGCAGAGGTGGATGATAGCAACTGTTTGTGAGACCTGTAGGCAAGTGCAATGACACTTGGTTCCATTTGGCTAAACAAAAACTTGGAGACACACTGTCTAGTTTCTGTTTGGCTTGATCCGCATCTTTTTGATAGTCACTAGTTTTCAAGATCTTGTACTCCTCTGTTTTTATGCACTGGTTGTGTGAATTTAAAAAACCTACTGCTGGATTCATCCAGTGTTGGTATGTTTAAAGCCAATTTTTGCTGTAATGATCCTTGTAATTCTGCAAGTTCCTGCTGTAAATGTTTTTTTTGCAGTAGTATAAAATTTTGTTCTAGGCTTTCAAGATCAAGTTCACAGGATTTGTCACCGACTACAAAATCATAACAACCGGCTCTGGCACCCAGCATTGCGTATTGTCCCCATTCTGCATCTGCACCCACAGTCATCCATGTCAAAAGTTTGACCAAATTATCTCCGTAAATTTTCTTTTTAAATTGTGCAGGATCTATTCTGCTTCCTTTGTCCATACTCAACTTGACGCCTTCTCTATAACCTGCAAGAAAAGCCTGTTGTGCAGATGAGTTTATGATTGTGGTGCTGTAACAATTATGTAGATTTGCATGTGGCACAGTCCAGCAGAAGTCTTTCTTGCTTTGTTCGTCTACTGCATTCTCATGTGTTTTCATTGTGAGGCAAGTTTCTTTGTGCCACCCAACAATACCGCCATTGCCATACACCAATCCGTTGATATTGTTTTTGCCTCTCCACCTATGAACGTGTTTTGGATTTGTTTTGCTCCAGTCAAGTGTTTCTAGTAAAAATGAATCGTCAATTATGTTATCACCGTCTACAGTAATAAAAAAATCAGTATCTGCTTTTTGTGCGGCCGCTTTGTGTGCTGAATCAAATCCTTCTACACCATGCACACGTTTTGCCCATGGTACCTTGTTAATCAAGTCTGCATAATTTTCTTCGCAATTTGGCTCTTTGTAACTGATAAAAACAAAATCTAAATCTAAAATTTTTATTTTATCTTCCATGTGTACTTTCTAAATCCTTCCTGTGTTGGCCAAAAAGGATTGTTGTCATAAAAACTAATACCATCACTGTCTTTGCATAGTTGAGATTGTTTTTGTTCTCTAGGCACAATTGGTTTTTTACAAATGATAACACCATTTGGACCTTTTTGACAAAAGTAAGCGTCTTTACCTGCTTTTTGTATTTGTAATTTTTGCTCTAGGCTGACTTCTAATTCTTGACCTTCTATTGTTACAAAGTGTTTTTTTTGTTCTTTGTTTTTAAATTTTTCTAATGCTTCAAAGAATCCCGGCATCTAATTTCTCCATTGTGTCTTTTTCGTGATAATGCCATATACGCGACTGCCTATAACCACCAAGATAATAAGCATTACCATTTTTGTATGTCTGTAAAAACTCATTGTTTTTGTATATCGAAGTAAGACCGTTAACATTGTTTTTGTTGTGTACAAATTTAAACCATTCATAATCAATTTTGTTTGTTTCTAATGGATCCAATATCTTTTTTGCCAAAGCGTAAACCACATCTGTTGTTGGTTGTTGGTCAAAACAATTCACTAGAATGTTATCTTTTACATACTGCCAATTTTCGGTAATGTTTTTACATAAAACATAAAATTTAACTGCCAAAATACTTTTACGAAAATATGTAAGACCAGAATATATGTTTGGCAAATTGTTTTCTTCAAAAAGTTTTCTATAAGTTGTTTTTTTTACAACATCGTCTTTATAGTTTCTACAATCATAAGAATGAATCATGTCCCATTGATACAGATAGTTCCACCACCAGTCAGTAGACTCAGTTAAAACCATGTCAGCCTCAAGTTTTATTGTGTGAGTAAACGGTGATAAATTAAAAACCTGCCATTCTTTGTCAAATTTGCCTTTGGTTGGGCCTTTAAAAAGTTCAACTGTGTCCACATTTTTAATTGCATTAGGCAACTGTAACCAATGATTGTCTGTGATTACACAAACCTTGTTGTGTCGGTTATATTTTTTAATGCTGGCCGCTAACCTTTCGCTGGCTTCAATATATTTTTTGCCAAAAGCAAACCAAATAAAACCTCTATCCAACATTGGCAAACTCCTTGTCTAAAACATGTACGTCCGTGTTGGTCAATACATTTATTTTTTTGTTATATGAATATACCACACTGTTTTGATCTGTTTCTAGCACATCAAATTCATGAGGCAACATGCTCATTGGTGTTGGAATAAAGTTCTGGCTACCAACTTGTCCATTCAACTGATGTAAAGCAATTGCAAAAGCATAGTCATTTCTATAATTTTTAAATTTAATCCTGTAAAGATTTCTAAAATGTTCATAATTTTTTTGTACATATTTGACCATGTCAAAAATCATTTGTACTCGTTCAGTTTTTTTAAACATGACCACAGTGGCCCACACAATTGGCAATGTTGATTGCAGTTTTCCTACTATTCTATCAAGTCCTGTCACGTCATGTACTTTGTCATGTAAAAGAAAATCATACTGAGAATCACAAAGTTCTAAAAGATTTGAAGTAAAACATAGATAATCACAATCTAACAATAATGTTGTTTCATATGGAGAATGATCATAGGCATTGGCTCTCTCCATGTTATACCATGGCACATTCTGTCCTCTATAAAATCTAAAGTTTTCAGTTTTTGCTGTTACAATAATATAATCAATTGTGTCATCATTAAAATGTTTTTTTGTGTGATTATCTGTGACCACTGTTATTGGCAATTTTAAATTTTTTTTGATCAAAGAAATAGACTTTTCCGCAAGTTTATGATATGCTGTTGTTGGTGTGTTAAAACAGTATAGCAGTACGCCTGTGGTCATTATGATCTCCTTTTTAGAGAATCATGTAATTGGCTAAGTGTGTTTAAAGTTTCTTGGTTTCTTGCAATAAGTTTTCTAAGAAAATCTTCTGGATCTGTTATCAAGCACGGATTATCGTTTGTGTCTAACAGATAAAATTCTTTGCTGTGTGCTTGTAATGTAGACACTGTGTTGATTGTTTGTGCGTCTGCTCTAAACAGTCTACCGTTGTAGGCCATGATCTGTCTTGCTCGCATTTTTTCCAAACTGTTTCGTTTGGTAACGTTCAAGTCATGTGCTAGGTCAGAATACTTTTTGAGTTTGCCAATATCCATAATTCAATTATAGCAATAATTATGGATTTTTTCAAGAGTGAAAAAATTAATTCTTAATCGTCGTTTACGATTGCGTTGGATACTTCTGCCACAACCACGTTGTTGTAGTTTGTGCTTAGACCCTGTGCAGTAGTTGGATCCATTGTGTGGAATGCCCAATCAGTGGTTCCAGCCGCTTCTGCTTCAACGTTTACTGAACTCAAGTTACCAGAGGTATAGTCTGTTCTGGTTGTGTCATTCAACAACACTGAACATTTAAGTGTTACCACTGTACCGTTGTTGCCTCTGCCATCTGCGTGGGCAGAGTTGGTTTTGGCTTCAATTTTCAATTGAATGTTGCCTGAATATGTGCCTGAGTCTTCAGTCACTGTCATTAGTGTTTGATATGATGTGGTAAGATCGTAATATCCAATAGTTTGATCACCACCTAGTGTTTCGCCTGTGCCACTTCTGGTGTTGGTTGTTGCTCCCATGTCAAAGTTTCCAAGTGCTGTAAGTAAAGTGCTCACTGATGTGTCTTTGTCTGTGGAATTTGTGGCGTTGTTTGTGAGTTTTGCTCTCAGTTTTCCGCCTTGGTTAAAGAACCATCTGGCTTCATCACCACCATCAAAAGTAAATGATGCTTCCACAATGTGTGATGTGTCAAACACTGCTGATGCTACTAGTGATAAATCTTCTGAACCTTCTGAAATTGCTGTGGCACTCGCTGAACCACCTTTGACTTCGTTTTCAAGTGATAATAGGTCTGCCGCTAATGCACTTACAACCGCTACCTCATTTCCTGCTGATCTTGCAGTGGTTGATGTGATTGTGTCGTTTGTGTGGTTGGCGCAGTTGTCCATGGCTGTAAAAAGGGAGTTCCATTGTGATGCTGTAATTGTTGCACCTGCACTGGTTGTGGCAACTTCTGTTTGCCCCATGCCTACGTTTCCTGTACCTGTTCCAAAAATATAATTGATGCCAAATGGCGTTGAACTTTTGTTTACAAAGTTGTTGTACTCGTCATCTAAAATTGTTTCACCTGCTACATATCCCATGTTATTTTACTCCTATTACACATTCGGTTAATTCTGTTAACTCAGTGTATTTAGTCTGTATTAGCCTTCCTATAACGTTAAACGCCGTACAATCTTCTAAATCAGCCACTTTGGCTTCACCGTTGCCTGCTGAAACAATACGGTCTCCAGCATGTCCTGTGCCTTTGACTTTGACCCTTACTCGTCCTTTTAGAGCCACCATTGGATGACTATCGTTATTACCTGCTTCACTGTTCATTAAATATGCTGGTTTTTCACTTATCACTCCAAACGCCCTTGGAGAATACTCGTTTTGACACAGTGTTATCTCTTCTCGACCACCTAGTTCTACCACATCACCTGCTTCCATAGGCATGTCTGCTTTGTATCTTTCTGCCAAGTCAGCGTATTGTGCTGATGTTGAAGTTGCGTGAACAATGTTGGCTCTTATATCTACCAAAGTAGGTGCTGATAATTCGTCATCTCCACCGCCTGATTTAAACGCTGTCCATGCACCACCAGCATTTCCATAGATTGATGTGCCATCATCTGCAAAAGTTTCATCCCAAACCCAATATAAATTCTGCTCAGTGTCTACAGAAGTTTCACCTCTGTTTACTTTCAACCCTGTGAAGTTAGGCATTCCAGCGTTGTTTGAGATGTTTCTGTTTAATTCTATAATATTGTCTTCAACTGATAAAGTTGTAGTATTGATAATTGTTTGAGTGCCTTCAACATCTAAATTGCCAACCCTTAGATTTTCAATTCTACCAGTGGAACCTGATATTCTCAATGCTTCTGTTGTTGTGCCGCCATCATTTACTGTGAAAATTATGTCTTTGTCTTGTGTGGTCTGTGCTATTGTGAAATTGTCTGAACTTAGACTCATTTGTATGTCGGAACCTGCACCTATTGTTATTCCAGAATCATTCAAAACTCCCAATGAACCTGATGTTGTGTCATTGGCATTTGATCTAAGATAATTTGCCGCTGTGACTCCTCCCAAACTGTCTGAGTCTGTGGCAGTGCCTGTAAATTTTGCGCCTGCTACTGCTGTTGATAAATTTATACCTTTTTTGATTGTTGCAAAACCTGAAATACTTGTGCCAGGTGTAAATTCATCTGCAGAAACAATTGCAACATTTGTGTCGTTTGTGACCAATCTTAAAATAGATTTTTGTACACCCACATTGTCTTCTATTGCTTCAGACACAACTTGTGTAACTCCTGAACCTGTGACTGTGGTTGGACCAATCAAAGTCCATGTTGTACCTGTGTAGATGTATAATTGTGTATTTGTTGTGTCAAACCACATGTCACCAAGTACTGCATTGGTTGGTGCTGTTGCACTATTTGTAGTTGATCCTACTGGCTTGAATTTTGATCCGGTGTAAACATTAATTTGGTTGTTTAATGTGTCATACCATAATTGACCTTTAATTTTATTTGCTGGCGAACTTGTATTTGCAAAATTTTCTAATAATTTAACAAGATTTTCATTAAGCCTTTCACCAAATCCTGCATAACCTTTTCCAATCAGCGTAAGATCTGTAGTGGCAGTGTCTATTGTGCCATCTGCTAAAACTTTTAGGACTGTGCCTGCTGTGTTGTTAATAGTATATGCCATTTTATTCTAATTTGGTCCGTTGTCTCTAATAAATGTCAAAAATGATACATCACCCAACAATTTAATCAATATTGATGCTGTTTCTGGATTTAGTACAGCGTCAATTTTTGCTATCTCTTCTGCTGTTAAAACACTTTGATAGTTGTCATTGATGTAATCACTAACTTCTTGTTTTGTTGCCATGTTTTCTCCTATATGTAATTATCTAATTTCTGGATCATAAATTTCTAGCCATTTACCAAATCTATGCTCCACAAAAGGTCTTACCACAAGACCTACCACAAAACAGAATGATTCCCCTATCCATCTTGTGAATTTTCCTAAAATATCTCCCTTGGATCTTTTGCCCATTTTATAGGCAAGTTCGTTTGCTCTAGCCTGTGCTAGTATTCTAATAACTTTGATAACAAGTTTTCCAAACTTGCTGTTTCTTTCTTCTGCTTTGGTCATGTATTCTACTAATGGACATGCCCAGAACCAATAGCCAATTTTTAATGTTCTGCCCAAATATTTCACACTAAACTCTGTGTCAACTTTGAGATCATCCATTGAGAATAGACCTTTGTTCTGCAACCATGTACATATAACACGGCCGCCGCCACCACCTCCGCCTGAACCCGGAGTACCTGAACTTGATCCACCGCCTGCGTCACCAAATCCTGCTGATGTTTGTGTAAATTCTATTCCTGAGTTAAAAATTGCTTTCCATGAACCACCTTCTTTGAAATAACCTGCTGTAATTTTTTTCCATGCTCCACTTATTTTAACATATGCTTCTGTAATTTTTTTCCATGCACCGCCAACCTTTACGAATGCTTCTGGTGATATTGTGAAAACTATCACTGCTTTTCCTGCTCCTCCTGAAGAGCCTGAATTTCCACCAACTGCTATGCCTGAAGCATACGTGCCAAGTCCTGTGCCGCCAGGAGTCTGTCCTGTTCCGTTATCTTCTGCTCCACCACCGGGTA
>Ga0181592_10005677_pt1 | contig 10269 bp, 6 predicted proteins | sample 071ome_20_FD_133755 | JGI IMG/M metagenome (GOLD analysis project Ga0181592, IMG submission 133755) | Coastal salt marsh microbial communities from the Groves Creek Marsh, Skidaway Island, Georgia - 071412BT metaG (megahit assembly) | ecosystem: Environmental > Aquatic > Marine > Intertidal zone...
ATATCGCGTCGATAGACACCAGGAGCTGGTCGAGGGACCTCGAGGGGAAGGAGTACATGCCGGGGCTCGTCGGGTTGAACAACATGAAGCACAACGACTACGCCAACGTCGTCTTGCAGGCGCTGTTCCGCGTGGCGCCCATCCGGGACTTTTTCCTGGAGCGGAAAAACTACGCCGACGTCTCGACGCCCCTGCTCGAGCGGTTCGGGGAGCTCGTGAGGAAGACGAACAACGACCGGGCCTTCAGGGGCCACGTCTCCCCCCACGACTTCATGCAGAGCGTGATGGCAAAGTCGGGCAACAAGTTCAGCATCGAGACGCAAGGGGACCCCGTCCAGTTCTTCTCGTGGCTGCTCAACGCGCTGCACAAGGACCTGACGGGGGGCAACCCGAAGCAGGCGTCTGTCGTCTCCGACGCGCTCCAGGGGGAGATCGAGGTGACAACGCTCGCGGGGACGGGATCTGCGAGGAAGAGCGCGACGGACGTCGTGCAGCGCGTCCCGTACCTCATGCTCACGCTCGATCTGCCCCCGGCGCCGCTCTTCAAGGACGCCATGGAGAAGATTGTCATCCCGCAGATCCCGATCGGCAACCTGCTGACCAAGTTCGACGGTGTGACCGTCCAGGACGATGTCCGCCTGGGCAGGCGCAAGATGCGACTGCTGTCTCTGCCGCGGTTCCTCGCCGTGAGCGTCAAGCGGTTCGTCAAGAACCAGTTCTTCATGGAGAAGAACCCGACGATCGTGAACTTTCCGGCAAAAGGACTGGAGATGCAGTCTGCTGCGGGGACGGCGACGTACGATTTGATCGCCAACATCATGCACGAGCACGATGTTGGCGAGGGCGTCGGGGGAAGTGGCGGCGGGGGCAGTGGCGGGGGCGGCAAGGAGATGCGGGAGGGGACGTTCAAAGCGCACATCCATCGGAAGAACGAGGACTGCTGGTACGAGGTGCAAGACCTGATGCTCACAGACGTCATCCCCCAGGTCGTCGTCCTCAGCGAAACGACCCTTTTGCTGTACGAGCGGGCCTAGTTTTTAAAAATTCATTCTGTTCGTCGCCGTCGTCGTCGTCATCGTCGTCATCGTTTTGTCTTAGATGCCATCGCGACTTTCGTCTGCTGGATGAGCGACCGGGTGCTGGCAATCTCGGCACGCAGGTTGTCGACGATCTCGTCCTCGTCGAGCGCCGCCACCGCACCCGCTCGTGCGGCGATCGCCCGGCCGCTCCCGCCGCCATTTCCGCCGCCCTTTCCGCCCTTTCCGCCGATCCTGGACGGACTGTTTCCGTTCGTGTCCCCGTTTTGAATGCCAATCTCCTCCTGTGCTCGCTCCATGACCTCCTCTTGGATGTCGTCCAGGGCCTTCCTGAGCTCGGCCTCTGCCGTTCCGGCGAAGGCGAGGGTGTCTGCGGCCAGATTCCCCAGGCGTTCGTTGAGCACCTCTGCCAATGCTTTCCCGTAGAAGAATGGGTTCGTGAAATCGTCCCCAGCCGCGCGGGCTGGAGCCAGCAGCATTTGCCGATGCGGATTCCGACCAGTCTTTGGTCGTTGTGTGCTGCTGGGCGGGGTGGGTCGTGCGGCCGTCGCGGGGCCGTACACTGGCGACGACATCATCGTGGGGTGGTGGGGGTGGTCGTCGTCGTGTTTGATTGATTGAAATTTCTTGACCCTCGCGCGAGGTCACCGTCAAGGAGGACGTGTTAGGAACTGAAAAATCGTGCAGCGTACAAAATTGCCCACCTCCTACTGCCTCGCGGCACAGCTCATGATTGCCAGGCCGGCGACGGCCGTGACCGCGGTGACGGCCGTGGCGCCGCGGATCGGCGAAAGAAGCGACACGGCCGGCGGGGACGTGGTCACGTCGACGTCCTTGACCGCGTGGCTCATCACCTCGTTCTCCTTGTTCGAGGATGACAGGTGCTGCCTGGCGATGGCGCAGAGCTCGACGTTCTGCCTCTCGAGGACGTCCATGTGCTGCACGCGCTTCTCCAAGGCATCGCACCTGGCCGCCAGGTCGCCAACCTGGGCCTCGTACTTTGCCTTCATCGAGCTGGCAAGCCACTCGGCCGAGGCCAGCGCCCTCTTGAGCTCTTTCTGCTTGTTGAGGAGCGAGGTTTCCATCTTCTGGGCGGCCGTCCCCTCGTCGTGCAGCCTCTGGAGGAGCTGCAGGACCTGGTTGGATGTGGCGTTGATCGTGCGCTGCGCGACCTCGAGTTCGGCGCCCATGGTCTTGGTCGACACGAGCAGGTTCTTGACGGACGACTGGGACTGGTCCAAGTGAGCCTGTGGGCGGCGTCGTGGTATCGCGTGAGTTGTCGGTCGATCGGTCGAAACGTGGGCAGGCGGGCGGGCGGGTGGACAAAGCGAGGCGCGGAGCGGGCTGGTTACAACAACGTCCAACGTCCAACGCCCGCTCCAGAAACGCGCCGACTCACCCCCCCCCACCACCACCCACCCACACGCACACACAAAACGTCGCGTCAAGTCAATTCACGAGGGTAAGCAGGCCAGTCGCCAGCACCGACAGCATGCCGATCATCAAGTAGATGACGTGCGTCGTCACCAGCAGTCCGTGGCCGAGCGCTGTACGTGCCTGAGTCTCCTTGAGGACCTGCGCCGACTTGGCGGCGGCGGCCTCGGCGAGGTCGAGACGCGCATTCTTCTCCAGCGCCTCTTTCAGAGCCTGCAGGCGAGCGTTCGCAGTGGCGAGTTTCGTGAGCGAGGGCGGGAGTCGTATGCAGGCCACGGGGCGGCTATTGCGGGTCAACAAGCGTCCAGTCTTCGGCCTCGGCATCAGCCTGAGCGACAACGTACCTTGATGCTCTCGGCGAGCTCCTCCTCGACCCGCGTCTTTCCGCGGCTCAGGGTCGCGAGCTCGGCGTCGCGTTGGGACAGCGCCTTCCTGCTGTCCTCCGCGCCCGCCTTAAGCACCGCCGCCTGGCGCTCGAGCTCCGAGATTTTCTGCTTCTGGGACGCGATCGTCGACTCCTTGACGTTGGAGGCGCGCTCGTAGGCCCCCAGCTGGCTCCTGGCGACGTCGAGGTCCTTGGTCGCGGCGGCGGCCTCCTCGGCCGCCTGACCCCACGCGCTTTCGGCAACCTCCTTCTCCTTTGTCACCTCGGAGATCTTATCCGACAACTCGGCCAGGACGGACTCCTTGGCGGCCTCGACGCGCTGCAGGGCGTCGCGCTCCTCTGCAAGGCGGCTCTGAAGCGCGTCGACAGCGTTCTCCATGGTGTCTACCGTGTTCTGGAGCGCTTCCCTGTCTCCTCGCAGAGCCTCGTTCTCGACGAGCGCAGCGGAAAGGTCGGCCCGGAGGGACTCGACTTTGGCGGCCTCGTCGAGCAGCTCTCCACGGAGGCGAGACACGTTGGCCTCGAGGGCCCCGACGGCTTCCGCGTGCTTGGCAACGGTGCCGTTGTGCAGCTCGATCATGGCGTCGAGCTTGCGCAGCGACTCGGCGTGGGCATCTCCGGCCGCTTTGGCCTTGGAGCTGAACGTCTCAGTGAACTCCTTCTGGAGCAAGAGGTCCTTCTCCAGCTTCTTCACCTTGACAAACGCCAGCTTCATCACCTTGGCGGTTCCCTCTTCCTTGTTCGTCAGAGAGGCGAGGACGCTCCTCGACTCGTCGAGCCTCGACTGGAGCGTGGCAGCGGCCGCCGCACTCTCGGCGAGTGCCAGTTCGGCCTGGGCCTTGTCGGCAGACAGGGCGTCCACGCCTCCCTTGAGCTCAGCGATCATCGCCGCCATGTCCGACTGGGCAGCGCCGGATGCTGTCTTCTCGGAGGCGAGCGCCTCCGTCGCGGCGGCGAGCTCCCCCTCGAGGCGAGCGACCTGGGCCCTGGAGGCGTCCAGGTCGGCGGCCTTGACGGCGTGCTGCTCGGACAGCACGGCAACCTTCGACTGCAGGTGGGCAGCCTCCATGCGCAAGGCGGGGATCGTTTCGTTCTCGGCCTTGAGCTCGGCGATCTCGCGGTCCTTGGCCTCTGTGGCGGCCTGCAGGTCCTTGATCGTCGACTGCATGTCCTTGATCTTGAGGAACGAGCGCTGCAGGATGACCTTGGCGCCCTCTCCCTTAGGCGTTCCTTGCTGTTTGGCCACCAGGATCTCGTCTTCTTTGAGGCAGAGCTGCTCCTCCAGGCCCTCGAGGGAGCGGAGCAGGCTGGCGTTGTTGCGCTCCATGGCCTCGACCTGCTCCGTCAGACGTCCCACGTCGACAGAGCGGGCGCGCTTCTCGTCGGCGAGAGACGCCTCCAGGGTCTTTTGGGCCTCGGAAGACTCCTCCAGCTGGCGCTTGAGCCCGTCGAGCTCGGCCTCGGCGCGCTGCAGCTGCGCCTGGCTGGTCTCTTCGAGCTCCGCGTGGCGGGCCTGCAGGTCGGCGAGCGCCGCGTTGGACACGTCGAGCTCGGCCTTCATCGAGGCGATTGTCTCCTTGAGAGACGCCTCGGCGGCGGTCTGGTCGGCGACCAGCGAGTCCATCTCGGACGTCAGGTTGTCCACGAGGGCCTGTCTCGCGGCCGTCTCGCGCTCAAGGGTGGCGATCTTCTCGTCCCTGGCCTTGATCGTGGCCTTGAGATCGACCGACTTGGCGGCAAAGTCCTTGGTCAGCGCGACAATCTCGCCCTCCTTGGCGTCGAGTAGCCCCGAGACCTCGTTCTTGGCCGCCTGCACCGCGGCCAGGTCGTAGTTGAGCGACTTGATCTGCTCGACGGACGACTCGAGGTCGCGGTGGGCCTGGGCGAGCTTCTCCCCGCTGGAAACACCCTCCGCCTGCATCGAGGAGATGATATCGCTGAGCTCAGCGGCGCGGCGTTCGTGGACGGCGATCGATTCCTCCATCGTGGCGACCGATGCAGCCTGGGCGGCGTTGGACTTTTCCAGGTCGTGCTTGGCGGCAAGCAGCACGGCGTACTGCTTCTCGAGCGAGGCAGCCTTCTCCTGAGCCGCAGCGACGCGCGCCGCCTCCTCCTCGCGCTCAGTCTTCAGAACGATCTCCCGCTCCAAGGCGGCGGCCTGCGCAGCGTTGTGCTTGTGCTTCAGGTCTTCCACCGCATCTCGAGCGGCGTCGATCTCCGCTTGCTTGCCGGCGACCGCCTTGGTCAGGTCGTCAGCGCGCAGCTTGGCGTCGGCCATGCCGGCCTCGAGCTCCGCCTTGACCTCGGCGACATGGGCCATCTCCAACCGGAGCGCGTTAATGGCTTCCTGTTTGTCGGCGGCATCATTGGCGGCAGCATGAGCAGACTTGATCACGTTCTGGAGCGCTTCGTCCTTCTGAAGCGCCTGGGACGTCATCGAGCGGAGCGCGTCCTCGCGGGCTGCCGCGAGCTGCTTGGCGTACTCGAGGTCCTTGACGGCCCGCTCCTTCTCCTCGGACACGCTCATCAGCTCTTGTTGGGCGCCTTTGAGCTTCTGGAGCGCGAGCGGCAGGACTTCCTTCGCGCCCTTGCCCTTGGGCGTGCCTTCGGCCGCCCGCCTCTCGGCGTCGACCAGCTTGCGGCGCAGCTCGTCAATCTTGGCGAGGTCGGCCACTCGCAGGTCCTGCAGGTCGGCCAGTTCGCTCTCCGTGTCTGACAGCTGTGCAATGAGCGTGTCGGTGATCGACTCGATCTGCTCGACGCGCTGGCACGCGGCGCTCATCATCGCCGTCGCCGTGTCGAGCTCGTGACGGATCGTCTTGGTCTCCCTGTGGCTGAAGGAGGCCTTGGAGCGCGATCGGACGTCGCGAACCTTGGCCGCACTGACCTCGTACTCGTTCGAAGCCTTCTGCAGCGTCCCGAGCGCGTGGTCGGTCCTCGTCAGCTTCTGGCTGAGCTCCTGAATCTTCTGGCCGCGCGTGGTCACCTGTTCCGACAGGTGGCTCGTCTTAGGGTGGTCGTCGCCGAGGAACTCCAGTTGCTTGACGGCGTCGAGCTGCGCTTGACGCTCGCTGGCCAGCCTGTCCTGGAGCTGGTCCTTGATGGCCTTCAACGTCGAGACCCGCTCGTTGTTGTTGCTGGTGGTGTTGGTGGTCGGGCGCTGTTTTGGCGTGACGGCTGTGGCATCCTGGAACGTGCGAGACCGCGAAGAAGGCGTGGGTGAGTGAGTGAGTGGGTGAGTGGGTGAGGGGCAGCGCGCGGGGAGGAGCCACGCCCCGGCCAACGGAATCCTAACGATCTGGGGGCAACAACCCATCGTGGGAAGAAGAACAAACGGCCTCCCGACGACGAGGAACAACGTACCTGCAGGTAAGGGATTTTCGATGCGCGGAAGGCGGGAATGGTCTCGCCGTCTGCCGCGGGATGGTGGGCTGCACGGGATTTCCTAATTTCCTGACACACGTCACCCTTCGGCGATGGAGAGCCCGTCTGGTGCGGGGCGTTTCGCAGCATCGTGACTGGTGGTGTCTAAAGCGTCCGGTGACGGCGACTAAGTCAATGGGTTACATATGTTTGTAATGGTCGTTGGCCAACCAGAACGGTTGCCCAAGGGCGACCGTCCGATGCTTGGAACGAACGAGCCCACCCCTCCTCCCCGCTACGACGTCGTGTAGGCCAGGCCGGCCTCTGCGTCCGCCTGCGCCTGCCGCATCGACTCGATGAACTGCGTCTTGTACTCGCTCGAGCCGATGGCCTGGAAGATGAGCCGCGCCACGGGGCTCCCGAGCGCCATTAACCGCGACAGCCAGCCGACCATCTTTGGCGAGCTCGCAATGTCCATGGCGGACACCGTGTCCTCCTTCAGGAGCATCCCCACCGCTTGCAGGCAGAGCTCGTCAGAGGCGATGTGATACTGCTGGAACAGCTTCCGCTTCTGCTGCTCTTCCTCGGCACCCTGCGGTGCCAGCGCCGACCCGAGCCCGCCCGCGTCGTCCCCCGCCCCGTACGCCGACTTCTCTCCGGATATATTGTCCATGAGCGTCCTGGCAACGTGACGCTCGATCGCAACCTTCTTCAGGTCGGGACACGTGCTCACCATCCCGCCGAGCACTTCCCCGGCCCGCACGCGCAGCTCCGGGTCCTCCTCCGCCTTGACCAGTTCCACCACCACGCCGAAAAAGTCCCGCGCGAGCATCTCCGCATAGATGGCTCCGGCCACATCGGCGACACCCGGCGTGTCCGCCTGCGTCAGGAACGTGGCCAGCGAGACGTACGTCAGAGCAGACCTGGTGACGGCCGCCGAAGCCTCGCGGCCAGACGACGACCCGAACGACTCGAACACTTTCGCCATGTTCTCCTTCGTGACGAGCGCCCTGGCGAACGACGACGGCGGGACGTTGGTAGAAGGCCCGACAAATGCCTCCAGGGCGCTGACGGCGTTGGTATTGAGTGCCTCGTACTTCGCCGGCGAGTCTGCCGAGGGCGCCGGGGACTCGACCGCGGCCGCGACGAGGGCGTCGACCACCTCGGGCAGGAGCGCGTCGCTGCACCCGTTTCCAGAGGCGAGTATCATGCCCATCGATGCAGCGGCGAGGGTCCTGTCCTCCGGGGAAGCAACAGCGTCTGTTGTTCCAGTTCCAGTTCCAGAGAGATGCTGCAACACTTTGCTCCAGGCTGCGTCCAGTTCGCCGGCCTTCGTCGCGGTCGTCATCGTCTCGTGTGGTGTTCAGGGAAGGCGATGCGAGGACGGGAGTCAATGCATTGAATTCGTCGTGTTCTGGGAACCATGCATGCCGCGGCCCCAATTGGGGCCGCGGCCTGCATGCAGCTGCTGGGGGGTCGAGAGAAATCTTGTCGAATCGGGGCCTCGCGACACGTATATAATACACCAACCAAGACGACACCTTGCTCGTGTAGAACAAGGTGACGTGGCCTCCTCTATCTACGTCTACGTATACTGTTGAAACCGACTGACTTTTTCCCATCGTCACAATGCACCACGCGGCGTGTATACTCGTTTCTTTCGTCCTCGTCCTCTGCCGCCAATCGTTCGCGTTCGAGCTGCGAGACGGGATGTACTCCTTGCAGCTGGCCGTGGAAGACCCCTGCTTCCTCAGCTACCAGAACAGGACGTGCGAAAGAGTCACCCCGGTGGTGCGCAAGACGACAGGCCTGTGGAACAAGTGGCACCTGCAGGTCGTCGACAAGGAGGAGGGCATTGTGACGCTGCGCTCCAGGGATTACGGGTTCTGTCCCGACGCCGTGCTGAGTCGCTTGGAGAGCAAGTACTGCGCGCTGCCACCGTCTGCCACGGCGGTCGTCCTGGATCCCAGTGGCGCCTCCGGGGGCGACGGCGACGAGGGGGAGCTCACGCGTTTCCAGCTCGTCCCCCTTCCGGAAGATTTGTATCATGTGGTTGCCGTCGGGAGGGAGGGTGCGTCGTGCGCTCGTTTCCTGGGCGCGCCGGGATGCGGCAAGTTTGTCGAAGCGCGCTTGGCTGCCGAAGGAGAGGAAGGCATTATTACCAAGTGGAAGTTGGCGTACAAGGGGGGCGCTCCGGCGCCTGTCGAGCCCCCCCTGCCGGCGCCGCTGCCGGCGCCGCTGCCCGCCCCCCTCCCCGCCCCCCTGCCGGCCCCGTCGCTCATGAAGCCGCCGAAGATCGCGTTGCGGTCTCAATCCTTGGGATACCTCGAGGTATTCATGGTCGAGAAGGGGTCGTGCGCGGACGGCGCGTCGCCGACGTCGTACGATGTGACGTATGGCACGCCGTCGTCGGAGAAGAAAGTGAACGTGCCGGCGCGCAATTCGCTGGCGACCACCGGGGTCGGCATTGCGTTGGAGCAGTACGGGGAGAACACGCTGTGGTTTACTGGTGTGTGCGGAGATATACTGCCAACATATACTGCGCCGTCGAACTTCATCAGCGCTGTTTTCTCGGAACCTCCCCGACCCCCTGGGCGCTGCACAGCTGCAGTGCTTGCGCCAGGGACCAAGTGGGCGTTCAGCTGCGGAAGGCAGGATTGCATCGCCGCGTGCGGTAGCTTTGGCCTGACGTGCAACGTGGCCGGGATGCAGCAAGTGGTCACGAGGGCGCAAGGGGAGTTTCTCGCGCGGCTGAACAACCTGCCCGTGACCGTGTACTATGGTCCGAATTCATCGCCCCCTTACCCTGCCCAAACTGACGGCCCTGGTACGCGTTGACCTCGCACGCCGTGCGCCCGCCCACCCGCCTGCCCCGACTCTCACTCGCACTACGCACGTCGCTCGTTCCAGTCATCGATTACTACGGACCGAGCCGATCCGAATACTACTATCAGGGGACCGCCAGTCCGTGTTGAGCTCGACCGCCGTGCGTCCGCCGCGCTCCCTGCTCACTCGCGCCACGCGCTTCGCTCGTTCGCTTACCTGGCAGGTCAATGCAATCAACAAGGAATTGAGCCCGTCTCCCAGAGGATCTGCTGCTGCTCGACCAACCTGGCCGAATGCCCCGTGGCATGATCTCGTCTACGTACGTACGTACGTACGTAGGTGCACGTCTACAGTCTACTCTGAAATCTAAAGATCGCGGAACAGCAGATTGATCGCCTCGCCTTGAGGATATGCCATCATGTGCCTTCCTTGGTTTAGGCGCGGGTTCCAGGACGTCTCTTCGACGCCCAGCTTGAGGTCAACCGTCTCCGACACGCCGCTGACGAGGTCTTCGATGTAGACTGCCGGGTCATCCCCCGACAGTGACATGTAGCGCGAGTCGTGACTGAACGAGATTGCCCGAATGGGACTGTCCATCTTGTAGAACGTCTTGATGTTCACGAGCGACTCGCCCCGAGCGTCCCACAGACACACGAGCGCGTCGGCGCCCCCCGTCGCCACGTACTTCTGGGAGGGGTCGACTGCCACGCTCAGCACCGACGCGGTGTGGCCGACATAATGCTTCAGGGGCTCCATCTCCGGAAACGAGACCACCTCGAGCGCAGACCCGTGTCGGCCGGTGCCCAGCAGCAGCCTGTCGTGGGACAGAAACGCCGGCTCGTTGACCTGGTATTTGAACACCACCTGGCCGGTGATGCTCATCTTGCGGACGTCGACGACGCACACAACGTCCTTCTGGTTCCCAACGACGATCTGATTCCCGTCTTGGCTCCACGCAAAGTACAGGTTGTTGCCTGGCGTGCTCAGCGTCGCGGTGTTCTTGCCCGCTCTCGAGTCCCAAAACTTCAGCGACTTTTCCCGCCCCGACGTCGACGCGAGCCTATCGGGCTCGCTCGGATGCCATCTCAGGTACATCACCGAGTCACCGTGCGACCGAAGATCGCTCTCCAGCGACAGCGACCGGTTCGACGCCGCATCGAGCTTCCACACCTTGACGGAATGGTCGCTCGACCCGGTCGCCAGCTGCGTCCCGGTGCAGTTCCA
>Ga0181592_10005680_pt1 | contig 10266 bp, 5 predicted proteins | sample 071ome_20_FD_133755 | JGI IMG/M metagenome (GOLD analysis project Ga0181592, IMG submission 133755) | Coastal salt marsh microbial communities from the Groves Creek Marsh, Skidaway Island, Georgia - 071412BT metaG (megahit assembly) | ecosystem: Environmental > Aquatic > Marine > Intertidal zone...
CACCTGCTTGTCTGCGGGTTTGTGCAAGATTCAACTTGGCAATTTGCCTGGCTTCTTTGTTTGCAGTTGCATCTGAACCGTCACCTTCAATTAAAGTTGATATACCATTTGCTGACATCACGTATATTTAACTATAAATACACTTGTAAAATTATGAAAGCACGAGAATTCCTATCTGAACGGGGTATTAACATAAACATACCCATCAACATCACCATACCAGGTGACGGTGAAGACATCTCAGTGAATGCCGGCAACGACAAAGGCACTCCAGAAGAGCAGTATTCTTTATCACCCTTACAGCAAGAACTTGAATTGAAAAAAGCAGAGATGGGCAAAACATCCAAAGCAATTGATCAAATCACCACAGAAGACGAATATTCAAATCCAATGAGTGTTCAAGATCATCTTGAACAACTCAAAAAAATCTACAAGGAAACTCAACAACCCAAGGAGGCATAATCAATGGCGATCAGAAAGATCAAAGCTGCATTGGTTAATACCAGAGACGCTCCGGACTACAACACAGAGATTGGTTATCTGTTCTATGATGCTGATCCCAACGGCGATCTCACTCTGAGAATTTCAGACGGTGTGACTCCAGGTGGTATTCCAATCACTGGAGCAGGCGGTGGCGGTATCACATATGCCAGACTCAATGTGGTAGGTGATGACTCCACAGGTGCTGTGCTGAGTCTTGGAAATTCAACACCGGACTTACAGATCACAGGCTCACAGAATATTTCAACTTCTGTAGACAATGCCACAGGCAAAGTCACTATAACAGGACCGGATCTATCTTCATATCTTGAATCAGGTGACAACATTTCTTCACTCACAAATGATGCTGGCTACATCACTGCCGCTGATGTATTTGAATTAACTGTGGCTGATGATTCGTCCACAACCACAACTCTAACAAAAACCGACACACTCAATATCAAAGGCACCGGTGGCATCACTACATCACTGTCAGGAGACACCATCACCATTGACGGCTCAGGAGTATCAGGTTCAGGCTCAGGCACACTCACAATATCAGACGATGCTTCAACCACCACAGATATCACCACAGGTCAAGACACACTCAAATTTTCCGGTGGCACCAACATCACCACTTCTTTGTCCGGAGATACACTAACCATTGATGGTCCCACAAATCTTTCTCAACTTACAAACGATTCGGGATTTATAAATTCTGCCACACTCAAAGTGGTAGGCGATGATTCCACAGGCACTGTGTTTGATGCAGCCAACGGTGATGACATAAGATTTTTAGGTGCAGGTGGCACCACAGTCACAGTTTCAGGCTCCACAGTGATCATCACCAGCACAGGCGGATCCGGAGGCTCAGGGTCTGTGACCTACACACAAGATTCTCCACCAGCATCTCCAATCGACGGAGACACTTGGCTGGACACAGATTCGGGTGGACTGTATGTGTATGTGGTTGAAGGCGGTTCAGGACAATGGATAGAAACTGGATCAGCAGGCACCACACTGGATGTGGACGGTGTTGAATCAATTAGATTTGCCGCCGACGACTCAGCATCAGTTCCTATTAGAACATCAGAAACACTCAGCATCCTAGGAGGTCAAGGCATTGCCACTTCAATCACTCCTGAAGGTGAATTAAGAATATCTTCCACAGGATCTTCTGTGACCACATCAGATGATCAACCCAGCAATCCCAATGATGGCGATCTATGGTATGAAACTGATTCAGGATCACTGTATGTGTATGTGGTAGAATCAGGCAACGGCAATTGGATTGAAACTGGTGGCGGAGGCGGAACTTCTGCTTCTGTGATCACACAAGACGATCAACCAGTATCAGCATCAGACGGCAATTTATGGTTTGACACAGACCAAGGAGGCTTGTATGTGTTTGTGGAAGAAAATGGAGTGGGCAATTGGATTGAGACTGGCACATCAGGATCAGGCCCTGCCATCTACACACAAGACGACTTGCCTTCCACAGCTTCCAATGGCGATCTATGGTGGGACACAGATTCAGGTTCACTGTACATATACATTGCACAAAACGGTTCAACCGCTTGGGTTGAAACATCTGGTTCAGGTCAAACAGGCGGAGGAGGCATAACCTCACTGGCAGCTGATGCAACTCCAGAATTAGGCGGCAATTTGAATGCTAATTCATACAATATCACAAATGTATCCACAATAAGTGTTGCTACAAATGGCAATCCTGGCACAGACCCTGCCACAGATTCAGGTGTGGGTTACATCTATGCCAAAGGTGCTACAGCAGAACTGTTTGTCAAAGACGGAGCAGGCAACATCACCCAAATTTCACCACACAGTGAAGAAGGCGACTGGGTTTACTACTCAGAAAACGTCAAAACCGGCAAGCGAGTCAAGGTCAACATGGAGCGAATGATTCGTAGATTGGAAGAGATAACCGGCGAAACATTCTTTGAAATCGACGAACCACACAAACTGAAATATTAAAATCAGTTAAATACAAGTACTATGCCAGCTAATTTCCCAACATCACCTACTATTGGTGATAGACATACCATTGCAGACAAAACCTGGGAATGGACAGGTTCCGTATGGGACCTTGTGGTATCAACCAACACCCTTCAATTTTCAGGCGAAGATTCTGCTGTAATCACAGTCAATCTCACTGCCAACGAAGAGTTAAGAATAGTTGGTGATGGACAAAGCATTTCAACCACTGGTAATGCTGGCGACTCTGCTACATCAACTCTACAGATTTCACTCAACAAAACCATTGATGTCAATGAAATTATCTCATCTGATTCTACTCTGGTCACAATTGTCGACGGACTAGCAACTCCACTGTTGACATCACTAGACTCATCAGCTGTTCAAGTCAATGACGGTATAAATGTCAGAGGATCATTGACACTGGAAAACGGTGTTTCAGTTGATGCTATTCTTGACGAAAACAATCTTGCTTCTGATTCAGACACAGCACTGGCCACTCAACAGTCAATCAAAGCATATGTTGATTCACAGGTAACGTCAGGAGTATCAGGCGGTACACTGACATTTGTAGGAGATGATTCCACAGGTTCTACACTCAACATTGGCAACACTCTGTCCATAGTGGGCGGAAACTCTGTGTCATCATCTGTTACCAATGACACAGTCACACTAGAATTAGACAAAGACATCAATGTCAACACAATTTCGTCAGGAGATTCCACATCTGTCACAGTCAATGATGGATTGATTGTCACAGGCAATTTATCATTTGATGGCGGCGTTTCAGTTTCAACAATACTAGATGAAGACACTCTGTCATCTGACTCAGACACAGCACTGGCCACTCAGCAGTCAATCAAAGCATATGTTGACTCACAGATCACAGCAACTAACACATTAAAAATTGGCGATGATGCTTCTTCTGAAATATCACTGGATCTAGACACAACTCTGAATGTTCAAGGTGGAAATTCTATCACATCATCAGTGACCGGAGATACTTTAACTGTTGCTCTAAATGATTCGATCACAGTGGATGACATCGCTGCCAAAGATTCCACAGCAATCAATATCAATTCACCAATTCAGGTCTCAGGCAATATCAACACAGACACATCACTTACTGTGGCAGGTTACACTGTTAATCAAATACTCGACGAAGACAACATGGTGTCGAATTCAGACACAGCACTAGCCACTCAACAGAGCATCAGACAATATGTTCAAACCACTGTGAATTCATCAGTGTCTAGTCTTTCTCAAACTATTCAGGTCAGTGACGATGCTTCTACTGTGCTAGAACTTGATCTCCAGGACGACACACTGTCATTCCAAGGTGGCAATTCAATCACATCTTCTATCATAGGAGACACAGTTCAATTTGCTCTAGATTCTGACATTGTGGTCAATTCAATATCATCATCAGATTCAACTTCTGTGAGAATAAACGATTCAATTGAAACCAACGGTGTTGTGGTGAATGGCAACATTTCTGCCACAGGCAATTTGTCTGTGACAGGCAACACAACCATTGATGGTGATCTCACTGTGTCAGGCACAACCACTTACATTGAAACCACCAATACCAAAGTTTCAGATCCACTGTTGTTATTAAACAATGGCAATTCAGGCGGAGCAGATGTAGATTCAGGTATCATGGTAGAACGTGGCTCGGCTGGCAATAATGCTGTGTTCTACTGGAATGAAGGCGAAGATGTTTTCAAAGCAGTAACCACAACATCTTCTGAATCAGATGTTGCCATCACAGACACAGCACTGGCAAACATCAGAGTGGCAGAGCCTTCCAACTCATCAGACGCTGCCACAAAAAATTATGTCGACACAGAAATAGCAGGACTTTCAACCACAATCAAATTCGCAGATGATACTTCTTCTGTGTTGACTGCTGATCTACAAAACGACACAGTGTCAATTGCTGGAGGCAATTCAATCACATCATCTATCACAGGCGACACAATCACACTAGCATTAAACTCATCAATTGATGTCAATGAAATTTCATCCACAGATTCCACATCTGTCACAGTCAATGACGGATTGATTGTCACAGGCAATTTTTCATTTGATGGAGGTGTTGCTGTCAACACCATCCTGGATGAAGACAACATGGCATCAAATTCAGACACAGCACTGGCCACTCAGCAGTCAATCAAATCATATGTTGATAATGCTGTGGCAGGCGGTGTTGGACTATTAGGCACAAATATCCAATTGGGTTATCCCACAGACTCTTCCACATATCCTGTAGGAGCAATCAACACCCTAACACCAACTCACACAGTCACTGATTCGATTGACGATCTCAATGAAGTGATATTAAATGTTTACAACAGCACATATGTGAGATCAGTTAATTTTACAGCAGACAACACAGTGGGCGGAGCAGGACTTGTGGTTACACTGACAATTACCTCAGTAGGCAACGCTGACAGATATGACATCACATGGGGCGATGGCTCAACTACACTGGGCACCACAGATACCACACCAACTCACACATATTCATCTAATGTGGGTTCACCTTTTGATGTCACAGTGAGAGCCTATGCTTCAGGTGGTGAAGGCACTGGTTCAGAAGCCACAGAAACCAAAGAAAATTATATCACAATCTTCACAGCAAATCCTTCAGTGGACTTTGACATATATGCCGCTTCATCGGGTGGTTCTCCAATCACCAAATGTGATCTTGGATCAACTGTGTATCTAGAAAACACCACAACCAATACCACAGGAGTAACTGCCACATTCACTATCGACTGGGGCGATGGCATCACAGAAACCATATCAGCAAATGGAGATCCTGGCGGTGTGGATGGTACTAGATTATCACACACCTATGACAGACCAGATGCTGGTGATTCATCTACTACTCTAGTTGGCGGTGGCGATCTTAGATTCCAACCAAGACTCACACTATTAAGTCATTCAACTGCTAACCCAACAGAAATACCTAAGTCATCATCTCTCAAATATTTTTATGTGTACGCTGAACATGATCCACTGTTGACTGTGGATGGGTCTGTGATCAGAGGCATCAACGAAGAAGCCACTTCAGGATTTCCTGTGACATTCAACAATGATACAATATCAGATCCTGGAGCATATTCTGTATTCAATACCAATTCAGGATCTAACACCTACACATGGAATTTTGGAGAAGGTGACGGCAACATCACTGTGAATATTGGTTCTGGTTCTCCTGGAGACACAGGAGTGGATAGATCCAACACATTTAATCTTTCATCAGGCGAACAAGCAGCTGGTACCACACAAACTTATACCACAACACTGACCATCAACAATGGACACTCCAATTCACCGTTCTCAACCAACTTGAACATCATTGTGGAACCAGATGTCAGAGCAAACATTTCTGCCACAGCAGACACAGTGTCAACAGGATCCTCAGACAACTCACTGACACTGTATGATCACACAGACTTGGATGGCAACAACCGAGCATCTGTGACATTTACCAACACATCACAAAACAATGATGACAACGAATATGACTTCTTCAATGATTCCACAGATGTTTTAACTGTTCAAGAAAAATCACCACCAGTTCCACCAGATCCTGGTTCTACCCTACAAGCACTCACCAAAAACTTTTCTGGCACATCAGTGGGTTCATTCACCACAGACTTCAAAGTGACAGGCACACCAGACACCATTCATCAAACAGATTCAGAAACTGTGACATTCACCATGAAGGCAGTGCCATCAGCGCCTGCTGATCTATCAACCAAATCGATAACACTGAGTGACTCAGCACAATTTACAAATACTCCAAAGTTGTGTGCTGGATTTGATGACAACACTTCTTCATTTACATCACTCACAGCAGGAGATTCGCTGAATACAACCACTGTGAGAAGATACACTTCAGGAACCATAGATACATCAACAGCATCTAATTTCTACAACGGTGCTTCAGGCACACTCACAGCGGCAATCAATGCTTCTGCTGATGGACAAAAAACATTTACATCATCTGAAAATGAAACAGGCACATTTACATCATTGGTTGTCACATCCAATCCAGACTACGACACTGTGGATTCATCATATCCACAGAGATTTTATTTGGTAGCATCAGCAAAAATAACCAAAGCACTCACAGGATACACAGTGGGAGTAAATGCTCAGAGATTGGAACATTCAGCCACAGGCAACACCAATTTGGTCTATGTAGTAAGAGATGACATCACTGCTACTCCAACCACAACCATTGGCACTGTGTCACAAGACACACAAGGCACACTGAGATACATTTCTGGTGTTCCATACTACAACACAGGATCACCAGCACTGGGAATTTCAGGCACCACAGTGGCCAACTTTACAGGTCAAGCATATGCTGACATTTCAAATCCTCATGAGATAGACAACGGCACTCAAATCACAGGTTCAGGTTCAGTGATCGATGACACAGATTACACCTACGCCAATGTGGATGGCTCATCTACCATGCTGACAGGCGGAATACCCAACACAGACACCGGTGTTTCTTCAGCATACACTCTAGGAGATCTCACTGTAGACATAACCAGTTCATCTGTGTTTTCACGTAGAAAAATTCAAGCAAGATCAAGAAATGTAAACGGTACTGGTTCTTACTCGCAAGATGATACAATAATAAGTGTGTTTACAGCATCACCCACAGGATTAAATTTGGAAAACGGAGGCATCACAGTTTCAGACTCACTGGGAGCAACCTATGATGACGATGCTGTGAGAATTGCTGACTTTATCGCAGAAACCACAGACACTCCGTCATTCTCAGGAGCTACAAATTTCTACACCAATGATGTTTGGTCAGGAGCAGAATCAGTGAGCGGCACACAAGAAGCCACAGTGATTCCATCTTCAACATCAGCAGGCACAATTTCTCATGATGTCACAGACTATTCCACAGGGTATCTACCAGTTGGTCCAGATCGTAGCAGTGACACCGGCGCTCAATATTTTACTATTGCTTTCAGAAGAACCACAATGGCCAACTTTAACATCACTTTAACAGGCACAGTGAGTGGTTGTTTCATTGCCGCACCAGGCACTGCCATTGACTCTGCTTCAACTCTCAACGGTTGGCTGGATGCTGGTATAACCTATGGTGGATCAGGAGTTCCAGGTGCTGACACAGGCAACGGCGGAAACGGTTCCAACGGATGTGCGTTTACTTCTGGCGATAGAATTCAAGACGGAGTCAGTTATTCCAATCAAACATTTACACTTACACTGGGATCAGAAAATGCCACAAATGCCACAGGCAATGTGGTGTTGGTGAGATTTAAATTAGAATCGGGAGACAGCTTGACAGCTGTGAGTATCGCATAATGGCCATAGCAGATTCAAAAAAAGTTGACTATCTGTGGAAGAAGATTGGTTATGGTGCCACCAAGACAGACACCAATGCCAACAAAAAAGCACCCAACGAAGCCATTGCTTCGCCACTGTTTCTCAGAGGAGAAAATGTATGGGTTGAAGGCGGATCAGTGCCTGGAGTATTGCCAGGATCATCAACTTCAATTGTAACTGTGTATCCCACATCAAACCCCATCGAATGTACAGTGGATGCCACTGCTACTGCCAACAGAACTTGGAAAACCGGACAGATCAATTGGATACCGCCAGAAATGGGATCCACCTATCAGGTAAAAGTTTATATTCACACTGCTTCAGACGCAGCCGGAGCCTCGGGTGGCACTCAGGTGTTTGCCACTGGTTCAGGCAATGACGATGAATGGTTTTTTGACTACCAATCAGGTGTGTTACATTTCATTGGCACCAATCTACCCAATGGTGTTGATTTCACTGGCAAGTCAGTGTACATTTCGGGTGGTAGATATGTGGGTGTGCTTGGTGTAAAAAATTATGTGGATTCACAGGTGTCAGGTGGCGTGTCCAGTATTTCGATGAATGGTCTCACTGATGTTGATGCACAACCAGGTGACAAACAAGACGGCGATGTGCTGATTGTCAACAATGATTCGTCAGACACATTTACCCTGGCATCACAACTCAACACTGGTCTGAGATTGCCATCAGGTACCACAGCAGATAGACCCACTGCCTACCAAGGCATCATCAGACTCAACACTGACACAGGTGTGTTTGAAGGATCCACAGACGGATCAACCTGGCAATCACTGAGAACCACAGGCACAGCTGACATCAGCAAAGAACAGTTTCTTGGAGACGGATCAACCACTCAGTTTGTGCTGAGCACTACACCACAGGATGAAAACAACATCATTGTGTACATAGATGGTGTGATGCAGGAACCAGATCAAAACTACACTCTGTCAGGCACCACTCTGTCGTTTACAGGAGGAGATGTGCCTCATTCAGGAGCAAGAATAGTGGTGATGCTAGGCTTCGACACTGTGTAGCCAAGTCACTGAATATTTTGGTCTTTTGATTTTGACTTTTTGATGTTGATAGGGCCATTGATCAATGAATTTGATCTTGTCCTGCTGAGATTCAAAGTGTAATTCAATGCCTTGATGAGTGATTTCATCACTGCCAATCACAAAGTTTTGATCACAGTTGTGATAGCACCAGTGTTCAAGATCCCACACAAGATCATTCAGTATTTCAACTAGATCTGGTCTGTTTGTCAGTTCGTCTATGGGTCGGTTGCTCAATACATCAGGCAGTGGCAATAACACAGCATATTTCATCAAATAAACCGATAGATTTTGCTGGTTGTGTTCTATTATTTTAGGCATATAACATAAATATCTACATCGGAAGCAAAGGAGTCTAGAAAATGGCTATAGGAAGAATAACTGGTCAAATGTTATCCTCTACATTAAGTAGAGACACAGTTGATCTTACACTGGCAACAACAGGAGAATCAAATCTACTTCATGTTGATGCAACCAACGACAGAATTGGTATTGGTTTAAACAATCCCACTGTTCAATTTCAAACAACAGGTTCAGCAATAGTTGGTACTGACCTTACAGTTACAGGTAATCTAACTGTAAACGGATCAACCACAACTATTAACACAACAAATTTAACTGTGGATGACAAAAACATTGAGTTGGCTCATTCACTGTCAGGACAAGCACCTACAGATGCTGTAGCAGATGGCGGTGGTATCATCCTAAAAGGTGACACCGATCATACCATTTTGTGGTCAAATGCCAACAACGCATGGGACTTTTCAGAAAATGTTTCTGTGGCCACAGGTTTAGCATACCAAATCAACAATGTTAATGTGTTGGATGGCAACAACCTTACACTAGAAAATATTCAAATCGCGGGCAACACAATTACTTCAGCTTCCAATGCTGATATTTCACTACAACCTTCGGGTACTGGTGTTGTCAAACTGAGCGGTATTTCGATTGATGGTGATGTTATTACTTCCGATGACTCCACAGCAGTAACCATTGGCGAAAACTTAAACATTGACGGCACACTGTCATTCAATGATGGTCAAGGTGTCAGCACAATTTCCAATGATTCAACACTGGCAGGCAATTCTTCCACTGCTCTTGTGACTGAATCAGCTGTGAAAACATATGTCGACTCAGTGGCAGGTGGTACAATCACACTGGGTGACTCAGCATCTAATTCAGGTTCAGTAGACATTAATGCTGGTCAAGATTTAGAATTCCGTTCAGGCAATTCTGTCACACTTACTGTGTCAGGCAATGGAGTCACAGCAGCTTTAAACAAAGCAATTGATGTCAACGAGATTTCATCATCAGATTCCACAGCAATTCAAATCAATGATGGTGTCAACATCACTGG
>Ga0181592_10005689_pt1 | contig 10253 bp, 7 predicted proteins | sample 071ome_20_FD_133755 | JGI IMG/M metagenome (GOLD analysis project Ga0181592, IMG submission 133755) | Coastal salt marsh microbial communities from the Groves Creek Marsh, Skidaway Island, Georgia - 071412BT metaG (megahit assembly) | ecosystem: Environmental > Aquatic > Marine > Intertidal zone...
GCAACACCGTGCCCGGAGAACCCCTGAACAAAATAGATATCATCTTTGGTCCGCCCAAAATGTGGAACGCGATTGACGGTGATGCCAATCCGACCCGACCATATGGCGTCTTTTTCAACATCTTTCAATACAGGAAAGATTTCGGTCATACGGCGGCGAAGATCAGGTTCAACATCACCAAAATTGACATTGGTATAGCTCGCACGTCCGCCAAAGATCATGCGTCCACTCTGGTCAATGCGGTAATAGTTAAGTGCCGCATTACAATCTGCGACAGCGGCATTTGTTGGCAGCATCTGCCGCACGAGGTTTGGTGACAACGGCTTGGTTGCCAGCACTGACGAGGTCACTTGCGCCAGACGTGACGTCATTTGCGGCAGGGCAATATTGGCGAGATAGGCATTGCCGCACAACACCACCACACGGGCGCAAATCTCACGCCCGTTTTCAAAGCAGAGCCGCTTTCGGCGATCACCGGTCTCACGATCAATCCGTGTGACGGGTGCCTGTTCGAAAATCAACGCCCCTTCGGCGATCGCCGCGTGTGCAAGTCCATGAAGATATTTCAAAGGCTGCATATGGCCAGAATGACGGTCAAACATCCCGCCGACATAGGCATTTGTGTCAATATGGGCATCTAGCGCCGAGCGGTCATCAAGGCGTTCAAAGCCGTTATAGCCAAACCCTTCCCATTCGCGGCGCATGGCGTCCAGTTCATTCATATGACGCTGATGATAGGCAGCATTCAGATAGCCGAATGTCAGGTCGCAATCGATGTCATATTTGGCCACGCGATCCTTGACCAGATCAACCGCGGCCATGCCCGCATCCCATGCCTTTCTGGCATCGGCTTCACCAAGCTGGCGGCGAATATGATGAAATTCACCCGACCATCCCTGACAAACATGTCCGCCATTGCGCCCTGATCCACCGCTACCAAGCCTGCCAGCTTCAAAAACGGCAACATCAAATCCGGTTTCGGCAAGTCGGAGCGCTGTGGATATGCCGGTCAGACCCCCGCCGATGACGGCGACATCAACGTCACGCGCATGATCCAGTTCGCCAAAGCTGGCGCGGGTGGCAAATTCCGTTTCATAGATGGATTCTTCCGGGGACGACATGTCTTGCAACCCTTATTGGCGTGATATGACGTGACCTATTGGTGCAGATTGCACCAGAAGGCCAATAAGAGTAATCTGGATCAATGCAATGGATCAAGCGGCGCACATGATGTCCTGTAGCCCTGTGATGCGACAGGTGATGCGACAGGTGATGCGCCGGGTAAAGCGCCAGATACTTTGCCAAACAACAACCGTGAGTTAAGAACATGACACCCAACGATCTGTCCACCAACGAATGGAAACAGCTGGACTCAGCGCATCATATGGCGCCATTCACAGATTATGGGGAGCAGCGCAAACATGGCGCTCGGATCATCACCCACGCTGAAGGCCACTATATTTATGACAGTGATGGAAACCGTATTCTGGACGGCATGGCTGGCCTGTGGTGCGTTAATGTTGGCTATGGAAGGTCAGAACTTGTCGATGCAGCAACCCGCCAGATGACGGTACTTCCCTATTACAATAATTTTTTCAAGACCAGCAACAAGCCGATCATCGCCCTGTCAAAGCGCCTTGCCGACATCACCCCCGAAGGCTTGAATAATGTTTTTTATGCCAATTCCGGCTCCGAGGCGAATGACACCATCATCCGTATGGTTCGTCATTTCTGGGCGCTTGGGGGGCGTCCGGAAAAACGTGTGATCATCGGGCGTGAATATGGTTATCACGGCAGTACCATCATGTCCGCCAGCATGGGTGGGATGTCCGGCATGCATGAACAGGCTGCTGCCGAACCTGATTTTGATCACATTCGCCCACCATACGGATTTTTGCATCAGGGCAATCAGGATGAAGCCCAGTTCGCCGCCAATGCCGCGTCTTGGCTGGAGGAAAAGATTCGTGAGATAGGTGCGGACAAGGTTGCCGCTTTTGTCGCAGAGCCGGTACAAGGTGCCGGCGGCGTTATTGTGCCGCCAGAAGGCTATTTTGAGCATATTCAGGATATCTGCCGCCGCCATGATATTCTGTTCATTGCTGATGAGGTCATCACCGGATTTGGCCGCACCGGACACTGGTTTGCCAGCCAACGAATGAATCTGTCGCCCGATATGATGACCATGGCCAAGGGTTTGACGTCAGGTTATGTGCCGATGTCGGCAGTGATGGTTGGCGATCGGGTTGCCGAACGCCTCATTTCCGATGGTGGTGAGTTCTATCATGGCTTTACCTATTCGGGCCATCCGGTCGCGGCGGCGGTGGCGCTTGCTAATCTCGACATCATCGAGGGCGAAGGCTTGATTGAGCGGGTGCGTGATGATACCGGACCTTATCTTGGCGAGGCGTTGGCCCTATTGGCAGATCACCCGCTTGTTGGTGAGGTGCGCACATACGGAATGCTGGCGGCGATCGAGCTTGTAAAAAGCAAAGAAGGGCCTGAATTGTTCGCAGATGTGGGTGTGGTTGGGATGATGTGCCGTGATCATGCAGTGGCCAACGGGCTGATGATGCGGGCCGTGCGTGATGGTATGATCCTGTCACCACCATTGACCTTTACCCGCGACGATATCGATGCCACCGTAGCAATCGCCAGAACCGCTCTGGATGCGACAGCTGCTGATCTTGGCCTTTAAGACAGGTTAACCTGATTTAGCATGGCGCGGCCGTCAGAGCTGTCTGGCCAGCATCAAGCAAGGAAGATAAAATGGATATTCAAAAATGGTTGAAAGACCAATCGATCACCGAGGTCGAATGTCTGGTCAGCGATATTTCCGGAATCCCGCGTGGCAAGATCGTGCCCGTGCATAAATATGTATCAGCGGTTGAAACGGGTGGTTTGCGGCTGCCGGAATATGTGTTCGGCCAGTCTGTCATGGGTGAATATTATGACAGTGACGTGCTGAACGAGATCGGGTCGGACATTATTTTGCGACCTGACCCGCTGACCTGCCGTTTGGTGCCGTGGTATCCCGAACCTACCGCGCAAATTATCCATGATGCAGTTACGCATGACGGCGAAAACGTACCTTTTACGCCCCGTGCGGTGCTGGCAAGGGTGATGTCATTTTATGAGTCGGCAGGATTAGAGCCGGTGATTGCGCCGGAATTGGAATTCTTTCTGGTTGAACAAAGTTCGGATGCGAATGCCCCGCTTGTGACACCGTCTGGCAGATCCGGTCGGGCGGAAAAGGCCCGGCAAGCCTATGGCATCGATGCGGTTAATGAATTCGATCCGCTGTTTGAGGAAATCTATGACCATTGCGAGGCACAGGGTATTGATATTGATACATTGAGCCATGAAGCCGGTGCCGCGCAAATGGAGATCAACTTCAATCACGGGGCGGCGATGGATCTGGCAGATCAGGCGTTCCTGTTCAAGCGCACAGTTCGCCAGACCGCGATCAATCATAATTTGCATGCAACCTTCATGGCCAAGCCGATGCAGCACCAGCCGGGAAGTGCCATGCATATTCATGTGTCTGTTAAGGACAAGGCCACCGGCAAAAGCATTTTTGTTGATGATCAGGGCGAGGATACGGACAACTTCCTGCATGCAATTTCTGGCATGCAGCGCCATCTTGTCGGAGCCATGGCGCTGATGGCGCCATATGTCAATTCCTACCGGCGTTTTTCAGGTGGCGAAGACTCGCCAACCAATCTTGCCTGGGGCATGGATAACCGCACCGTTGGCTTGCGGGTGCCACTGGGCAATCCGGCCAATCGCAGAATTGAAAACCGGATTCCCGGGGCGGATGCCAATCCTTATCTGGCAATTGCCGCAACATTAGCCGCAACCTGGCTTGGCCTGCGTGAGAAGAAGCGCCCGACACGTCCCCGCAAGATCAGCGGTGAGGATCTGGAAACCTTGCCAAAGAATCTGGATATCGCGCTTGACTCCCTTGAAAGTGCGACGGCTTTGCATGACATTCTCGGCAAGGATTTCGTCAAATTGTTTATCGAAGTCAAACGCGCCGAGGCCGAGGCATTTCTTGAAGTGATCAGCCCGTGGGAGCGTGAATATCTGTTGCTCAATGTGTGATATCTGTCTAAGGCAACAGGGCTGAATTCTGGCATCAGGTCAACAAGATAAAGAGAGTTGATATCGTGGACCGTCTGACCATTCCCCGCCCGGATGACTGGCATCTTCACCTTCGCGATGGCGCAATGCTTGCCGGTGTTGTTGGCGATACGGCGGCGCATTTTGGCCGTGCCATTATCATGCCCAATCTTGTGCCGCCAGTGGTAACCAGTGCGGATGCCGAGGCCTACCGCAACCGGATCAACGCGGCGCTTGCAGATGGGGCTGATTTTCAGCCGCTGATGACACTTTATCTGACGGAAGCGACTGATCCTGCCGATGTGATTGCCGGGGCGGCCAGCGGCATTGTCACTGCGGTAAAGCTGTATCCAGCGGGGGCGACAACGAACTCGTCGTCGGGCGTGCGCGACTTTGACAAGGTGATTCCGGTTCTCGAAGCGATGGCCGAACATGGCGTACCACTTTGCGTTCATGGCGAGGTTACCGATCCCGCGGTTGATATCTTTGATCGTGAAGCAGTGTTCCTTGAAACTGTGCTTGATCCGCTTCGCCGCCGGGTGCCCGGCCTGCGGGTGGTGCTGGAACATGTGACCACGGCCGACGGCGTTGATTATGTTCGCGGTGGTGGCGACAATATCGCGGCGACAATCACTACGCATCATCTCTTCATCAACCGGAACCATATTCTGGCCGGGGGAATCCGTCCGCATTACTATTGTCTGCCGGTTGCCAAGCGTGAACATCACCGTCAGGCGCTGGTTGCGGCAGCGGTTTCGGGCGAGAGCTGTTTTTTTCTGGGCACTGACAGTGCCCCGCATGTGGATGCGGCAAAGGAAACGGGGTGCGGCTGTGCCGGCATTTATACAGCGCCCAACACGATGTCCTGCCTTGCCACGATTTTTGAGGCGGAGTCGGCGTTGCCGTCATTGGAAGCATTTGCCTCACGCAATGGGCCGGGATTTTACCGACTTCCCGTGAGCGCGCAGACATTGACGCTTGTCAAACGCCAGTCACCGATTGAGTTTCCGACAAAACGCGAGACCGGCGCAGGAGCTGTCACCATATTTGATTGTGGCCAGCCCTTGTTCTGGGAGGTAGAGGACGCCGCCTAAAGCCGGCTTTCCTTTTGCCCGTGATTGGGTTTGAGTGACCGTCGCGCGACTGCCTCTCGGCGGGTGATATAGGCGGTCGCGGCAAAAATAACCGCCCCGCCAATCCAGACCCAGATTTCCGGCCACTCCCCGAAAATCAGCCAGGCCAGCACCACTGAAAAGGGCAGCTTGGCAAATTCCAGCGGTTGCAGGCTGGTGATCTCGACAAGGCCGCATGCTTTGGTGAACAAGATATGCGCAACCGTCCCGCAAAGCGCCATACCCCAAAGGAACACCCAACTGAGCTGGTCTGGCCATTGCCATACCATTGCCGATGGAATCAGGGTAAGCGGCGTCTGGATCATCACCATCCAAAACACGATGGCGATTGAGGTTTCGGTTTCGGTCATTTTCTTTACCAGTAAACTGGCAAGCGCGATTGTCAGGGCGCTTGCAAGAGCCAGCAAGGCGCCGAGCGACACTTCGGTAAATCCCGGGCGCAGAATCACCAGCGCCCCAAAAAGACCGAACAAAATCGCCATGACGCGGCGCAGTCGGATGACTTCACCAAGAAATATCACCGCGCCGATGGTGACGAAGATTGGGCTGGTGAATGTCAAAGCCGTGTTTTCGGCAAGTGGGATCATCGTCAATGAGGTGAAGCCACAGATCATCCCGATAGCGTTGATCACAGCCCGGCCAATAAATAGCTTTGGACGGTTCATGCGGATTGACGCGATGCCGGCATGCCACACCAGCGGCAGCAGCAATATCACCGCAAGGAAATTGCGGAAAAACACAACCTCCATGACAGGCAGACGCTCTGCTGAAAGCTTGATAAATACGCCCATCAAAGTGAACAGCAGCAACGCGACAAGCATCATTATCATTGCCCGCAACGATGGTGACAGAGTTTCAAAAGCGGCGCGCATGGCTCAACTGATGTCCCGGCAGGGTCTGGAACAACCGGCATTCGAGAGACTGCAGATCAAGATACCCGTTTTTGATGTTGGCGGCATTTACCGGTGTCTGCCACCTGTGCGGGTGCCATATTAGCGCACAGCTCTGCGTGAAATGCAATTCGTCACCGCCTATGTATGCGGGTAAATGGCATGATCTGGTGGGCCGAGCCATGATCCTTAACCGCAAATCATAACCGCGCCCATGGTTAAAATTGCTGACAATTTTACACCGGGACTTGAATCTGTGGCGGGATGGCGCAATCTTCCCCTTAAGGTGGCGCAGTGTAGGAGAGCGTGATGAGACTTGTTCGTTATGGTGATGCAGGGCTGGAAAAGCCCGGGATGATCGATGCCGATGGTGCGCTTCGTGACCTTTCTGCCCAAATTGACGATGTTCATGGTCACACGCTGCAACCCGATGTTCTGGCGAAGTTGCAGTCACTTAATCCAGATGCTCTGCCGCTTGTTGAGGGCAGTCCGCGTCTTGGTGCCTGTGTCGGCAATGTCGGCAAATTTATATGTATTGGATTGAATTATCATGATCACGCGCGTGAAACCGGCAATCCTGTGCCGGAGCATCCGATCGTGTTCATGAAGGCTACTTCGGCAATCAACGTTCCTTTTGAGGATGTTGTGATTCCGCGTGGATCAACGCACACGGATTGGGAGATCGAGCTTGGCGTGGTCATTGGCAAAAAGGCCAAATATGTCGATATTGATACGGCGCTTGACCATGTTGCGGGCTATTGCGTGATCAATGATGTATCAGAGCGGTATTATCAGACAAAACTTACCGGCCAGTGGACGAAGGGTAAATCATGCGACACTTTTGGCCCGATGGGCCCATGGCTGGTCACGGCTGACGAGATTGCCAATCCCCAAGATCTGGCAATGACGATGGACATAAATGGCCAGCGTATGCAATCAGGGCATACTGGCGACATGATTTTTTCGGTGGCTGAGATCATCGCACATCTGTCCGGACTGATGAGCTTGCACCCCGGTGACGTGATTGCCACCGGAACGCCCGCCGGTGTTGGCAGTGGCAAGAAACCCAAGCCTGTCTTTCTGCGGCCGGGTGACGAGATGTCGGGCGGTATTGAAGGTCTTGGCCAGCAAAGCCAGACCGTGGTGGCCGATCTGGCTTGACGGAAGAATAATATATAACAAGGCGGACAGTGCGGGGGAGCTTGTTGTCCGGTCTTTGACGGATAGATAGGAAACGCCGGAAAATGCGCCATCCATTGGGGCGCTCCGGCATAGAGGTAACATGACAAGCTCTCCAACCATTCATTGGTTCCGACAGGATTTACGGCTTTCTGATAATCCGGCACTTTGCGCGGCGGCGGCGGCGGGTGCTGTGGTGCCGATTTATATTCTTGACGATGAAACCGCTGGCCAGGACCGCATGGGCAGTGCCAGCCGCTGGTGGCTTCATCACTCGCTGGCCGCGCTGAATACTTCGCTTGGTGGAAAATTACTGTTCTTCCGCGGTGATGCCGCCACGATATTGGCCAGTCTTGTGACACAGATTGAGGCAGCGGGTGTTTACTGGAACCGGTGTTATGAGCCGTGGCGGATCACCCGTGATACGGCGCTGAAAAAACGCCTTGGCGATCTTGGCGTGACGGTGGAAAGCTATAATGGCTCATTGTTGTGGGAACCATGGGATATCGTCAAACAGGATGGCACGCCTTACCGGGTTTTTACGCCGTTCTATCGTCGTGGATGTCTTTCCGCCCCGCCGCCCCGGCAACCGCTTGGGCCGCCGCCGTCACTTGACCTCTGGCCGGCAGATGGAAAAATCCTGACCGGGGCAAGCGATCTTGCTGGCCTCGGGTTATTGCCGCGGCACGCATGGCAAGACAATATTGCCCGCCATTGGACCCCCGGTGAGACATCGGCACAGGCAAGATTGGATGATTTCGTTCAAACCGGACTTGCCGGCTATAAAGAAGGCCGAAATTTTCCGGCAAAACCGAATGTCTCGCGCCTGTCCCCGCATCTGCATTTTGGCGAAATATCGGCCAATCAGGCTTGGTATGCGGTGCGTGATGTCGCTGACAGCGGACGTCTTGAAAGTGATGCCGATAATTTCCTGTCAGAACTAGGCTGGCGTGAATTCTCTCATTCGCTGCTCTATCAATTTCCCGCATTGCCACGCGCCAACCTTCAGGTAAAGTTTGACGGGTTTCCATGGGCAGACAATCCCGACCATCTGGCCAAATGGCAGCGCGGCCAGACAGGTTATCCGATTGTTGACGCGGCGATGCGTGAGCTCTGGCAGACGGGCTATATGCACAACCGGTTGCGTATGGTGGTCGGCTCTTTTCTGGTCAAGAATTTGCGCCTTCATTGGCATCATGGCGAAGCATGGTTCTGGGATTGCCTTGTAGATGCTGATCTTGCGAACAACAGCGCGTCATGGCAGTGGATTGCCGGTTGTGGTGCCGATGCAGCGCCGTATTTCCGTGTGTTCAATCCGGTGACGCAAGGCCAGAAATTTGATCCCGATGGCACTTTCACCCGGCGGTTTGTTCCCGAACTGGCAAAACTGCCGGTAAAATATCTATTCAATCCATGGGAGGCGCCAGCCCATATCCTCGCCGATGCCGGCATCGTGCTTGGCGAGAATTATCCGCGCCCGATCGTTGATGTGAAGCAATCGCGCGAAGCGGCTCTGGCGGCTTTTGCCAGCTTGAGAAACAGCTGATGGGCCGCATATTACGCCTTGTTCTGGGTGATCAGCTGTCGCGGCAAATCAGTAGCCTTGCCGACATAAACGGCCGGAATGACATTGTGCTGATGTGCGAGGTGATGGGCGAGGTCACATATGTTCGCCATCACAAGCGAAAGGTGGCTTTCATTCTCTCAGCGATGCGCCATTTTGCGGCGGAACTTGGCAATGATGGCATCAGGGTCGACTATGTTAAGCTGGATGATCCCGGCAACACCGGCAGCTTTGCCGGTGAGGTTGCCCGGGCGATCAAACGACATGCGATTGACCGGGTTGTGGTCACCTCGCCCGGTGAGTTCAGGGTGCTTGCTGATATGGAGCATTGGGACAGCGAATTCGGTGTCGAGGTTGAAATTCGCGAAGATGACAGGTTTCTGTGTCCAGCCGGCATGTTTGAGGCATGGGCCGCAGGTCGCAAACAATTGCGGATGGATTTCTTTTATCGCGAGATGCGCCGTCATCACAATATTTTGATGGACGGGGATGCGCCGGTCGGTGGTAAATGGAATTATGATGCGGAAAACCGCGAGTCCCCCGACACCAGCCTTGGGGTCCCGGCGCCAACGCATTTTGCGCCGGATGCGACCACCACGGAGGTTCTTGATCTGGTGGCGCGCCATTGCGGCGACCATTTCGGCAGCCTTGATGATTTCGGCTTTGCTGTCACGCGGGCTCAGGCACAAAGCGTGCTTGATGCGTTTATTGCCGAGAGGCTTGGTCTGTTTGGCATGTATCAGGATGCGATGATCGAGGGTGAGCCCTGGATGTATCACAGCCATATTGGCTTTTATCTGAATGTTGGTTTGCTTTTGCCTGGCGAGGCCGTGGCCGCCGCCGAGGCCGCCTATAACAGGGGTGATGCGCCGCTTAATGCGGTCGAGGGGTTCATTCGTCAGATCCTTGGTTGGCGTGAATTTGTTCGTGGCATCTACTGGTTGAAGATGCCGGATTACGCAAAGATGAATTTTCTTGGTGCCAAGCGCGCCTTACCGGAATTTTTCTGGACCGGTGAGACGCTTATGAACTGTATGAAACAGGCGATTGATCAGACATATGCCTACGCCTATGCGCATCATATCCAGCGGCTTATGGTTCTTGGCAATTTTGCCTTGCTTGCTGGCATCAATCCGACTTTTGTCAATGAGTGGTATCTTGTTGTCTATGCCGATGCGTTCGAATGGGTTGAGTTGCCAAATGTCAGCGGCATGGTTTTATTCGCTGATGGCGGCTATCTCGCGAGCAAGCCTTATGCGGCAGGTGGTGCCTATATCAACCGGATGTCAAATTACTGCCGGAATTGTTCATATAAGGTCAGCCAGAAAAACGGGGCGTCCGCCTGCCCGTTCAATTATCTCTACTGGA
>Ga0181592_10005692_pt1 | contig 10252 bp, 5 predicted proteins | sample 071ome_20_FD_133755 | JGI IMG/M metagenome (GOLD analysis project Ga0181592, IMG submission 133755) | Coastal salt marsh microbial communities from the Groves Creek Marsh, Skidaway Island, Georgia - 071412BT metaG (megahit assembly) | ecosystem: Environmental > Aquatic > Marine > Intertidal zone...
AGAATCATTGACAAGGCAACCAGACCTTGCTGTACGAATTGTAGGTTCTCTTTTTCTGTGGGTAGGGGGGCATCTGAGTCCAGAATCTTCATCACAGTCTGCGCGAAGTCTGTATCGTTAACCATCGCTTCTACAAAACTTACCCCGTTCTTACGGAATGCTTGGATCATCGCTTCTGCCGCAACATACCGGGGCGATACCACACCACGGTTGATTGAGTACACACGAGAGATCCAAGACTCGACAGACAACCCTTGAGCGATGCCATCGATAACAACACCCTGAGGATTCTTACGAGTTTGAACAACTCCCCACCGACCCAGCGCAACTAATTGATCGTACTTCTTCTCTGCATCTTCGTCTTGGAAAACTTCAAAGAACATATCACGGTTGCGCTGTGCGTTAGGACCTCCGTCTGCACCGAGCATCTCGAGTAAGCGGCCTGACTTGAATCCAGTTACTGGCATCACACTGTGAGTGCCTGTAACCACATCATAGACTGGCTTAAAGTCTTCTGTAAGTCCTACAACTTCCGACTTAACCCACCGACCAAAGTGATCAGCACGGAGTCTGTCAAATTCATCCACCGCTTTTACGACTTCATCGTCTATAAAATCAGTGAGGTCATTTCCGCTCAGGCCAGCTTGACGTCCCTCAGTAAGTGCATCCGAGTACCTCTGTTGCTCGATCATCTCCCGAATTTTGAACACATCATCCATGCCTTCGGAACCACGGTTGAAGTGGTTCGTGAAGAACTCTTGAGGAGATTCTCCCAAGCTTTCAATCGCTTTGGCATAACTCTTGTATGCTGACTCGAGCTGACGACGGTCATTCATGTGGATTTCTTTCATCGCCGTGAGAGTCTTTTGAAGGTCTTCCGATACTTTGTACGCGGCTATTTTCACACGCTTATCTACCTGTGCAACCGCATCGAATGAGATACTCTCAAGCAACTTGTCTTCATCGAGAAGAGTTGTTTCCGTGAAAGTACCATCCGCATTTTTACGGAGAACTGTTAGTTGCATGTAGTTACGGACTTGATCCCAATCAAAGGAGAGCATACCGCCCTTACCCTTGAGAAGTTCTTCCCGCAACTTCTTGCCTGCCTCTCCAAAATGCCCGTCACGAGCCAAGTCCCGGAGACTCTGAGCACCGGGGGATGTCCAGATATCTTCAACGAGTTTAGCAGTTAAAATGTCCCGCAAGCCTTCGACGTCATCCTCACCATCGATGAGTACAAAACGACCCCCAGCTTCTTGTTTGACTTTCCCGTCGAGTGTACGTACGGTAATTCCACCATCTGGTACACGAGTACCGAGAGCACCCGCTAGCGTGTCGTATGTGTCTCGGAGTGTGTCTCGAGTTAAAGCACCTTGAGCATTTGACAGAGGGCCCAAGAGGATGTCGAGTGTACGACTTGCTTCTTGAGTGCCGGACCACTCCACCTTACCGACTGTTGCAGTACGGGTAGGATCTCGCCCTTCCAGAATTTTAGGCAGTCTGTTTCCGCGTAAGTACCGCTCGGCGTATTCCGTACGGAAAATTTGATTTGCTCTAATCAGTTTGTCATACTCTTCTCTCGCAAACACACCGCCGTCTCCGTTGAAATAACCCTTACGGAATCCGAGTTCAGGATCAACTGCCGCTTCGTGAAGTTCTTCCCAAAGAGCGCGGGGTTCTCTCGAGCCCTGCCCTGTAACTGTTTTAGCGAATACGTTACGAACCTGTAGCCCAATACCACTGGTAATTTCTTTGAACTCAGTGATATTAACAGGGAGATCGAGTACAGAAAACGCTTCGATATCCACTCCGTCAGGCAATAGTTCTTGAATTGACTTGATCTTTTTATCGCTAAACCCAGAAGTTCCAAGACCTACAGACCGCAACTTTTCCCAGAGATCGAGATAATCACCTTCCGCCGCTCCGACTAACTTAGAAATCTCTGCCACTTGCGGGTCAGTTAGGGCTTCTGGCCCCATCGTCAAAGCACGTTGAGCACCAGCTTGGAATAAATCACGGTGATTACGTAGGGTACTTCCTTTTAAAGCGTCACCGCCTTCCCGCTTGGCACCCTCCGCAACATCTTCAGTCGACCTCAGCAGATAGTCATAAACTTGCGTAAAGTCCATGTAAACGTCTGGGTCAATTTCATCGTAGGCGAGAGTAGCAATTGTCTTCTGTGAGGATGCGCGACTGGTTAGTTGGAGAAGAGCTAAACGTTGCGGCCCATTCTCGAACATACTACGTCCGCCGCCGATGCTGTTTGCCATCGTTTCTGCTGTAGTGCGGATAAACTGATCACGTTCTCTGACACGAGTCTCGAGTTCCGCCATAATCTCGTCGGTACCCTTGCCCATGTACTTTTGTGCGCGAACAAAAAGTTCTTCATCTTGACTGATGATATCCATCAAACGCTCAGGTAACTCTTCGTAACTTGTGATACCTAACATATCCCAGCTATCTTGATCCCCGAGTACCGCACTCCGCACCAAATTCTGACGCTCTGTGAGAGTATCTGAGAGTAACTTGGAATTAACAGCGAGTTCCTCACTCAAATCCGAGTGATACTTACGAAGTCCGCTTACAAATTCTTCGAGTTCTGGTTTATCCTTGATTGCGGGAACTAATGTGTTGAGGGCAATACCGAGACGTTGTACGAGTTCTGTTTGTTTTCCGAGCAACACTTCCTGTGTGTAGAACTCCGGACCAAACTTACCAACATCGCTGATTGCAATACTCCGAGTTAGTTGTTGCTCTGCAAGCCGCAACATGTTGAGACCCGTAATTACACCCAGTGTAGAGTCTAAGAAGTCTTCTGTAAAAATAGACTGCCCACGGCTATCCTTAATTGATAGCAAAGAATCTTGAATGCCATTAATAAAAGAAGCATTCGCCCGCAAACCCTGTAATTCAACAGGACTCAAGCCGGCAATAACGCTCACGATTTCTTTTTGCTTACCCGGTAATTTGTCGAAATCTCCGTATATCCCTGCCCCTTCAAAAATGCGTCGGCTGAGACCGATGTTTGCACCGAGAAGTTCGATAGCGTCGTCTGCGTTCATTGCTAAAAATTTGATCAGAGAGTTAGACCCGGACCCTACTACGGAAGTCATTGTAGGTCCCGCAATAAACCCAGCGATCTCAGCAAACGGTGCGTAGTCTTCACCAAAATACTCTTCTACCGTAGCACTGAGTAAAACCGCGCCACCGATACCGTACCCGGATTGACGTGCCGTTTCCGCCATCCACGAACCTTTGAGAAGACTTTCGTTGAGGGTGTTTACGTAGTTTTGAGCACCGCGGTATTGACCCGTTGCTTCATCCAACTCCGCTTGCAAACGCCTAACTTCTTTTTTGTCACCGCGTACTTTTGCGACGCTGAGAGCATTACGCTTACCGATTACTTGTGACCAAGCGTTATTCAGACGATCTACTGCGTTGCTACGGGCGGCCGCATCTACACCCGCAAATCCCGGGCGGAAGTTGCTGAGGATACGTGCGGAGTTAACAATGGTGCGTTGACTTAATCCGGCCAGCCATCCGTCCCCACGGCTTGTGAGATACCCATTGATGAGTGCCTGAGGTGTGTAGCCCTTCTTAATCGCTTCATCAATACTCTTAACGTCTAGCGTTTTCTTCACGTACCGGTTGAATTGCAAAGCTGTACCAGCCGCAAACAGCAGGCGAATACCCGCGGACGCAACGATAGGAATTGCTTCTTCCCCTAGGAGTTGCCCTGCGTGTCCAGCAATACTCGTCTCGTACTTCCAGAACTTTTCTGCCGCTTGGCGGGGGATACCTTCTGCTTCGAGAGCACCGATGTAGTCCCACTTGTATTCTGGCTTAAACACCGTGAGACCTGTGGCTTCATCGACGTAAGTCATGCCCTTTTTCTCGGCGTCAAGCTGTGTTAAGGCAGACGCTTGAGCCTGCTGTTCGATTAGATTTAACTGGGTTTGTGCGGCATCAACATCATAGCCACCACCGGGCATGTTAAACGCACCGATAGCTGTCATACCTTCTGCGGTACTCGTCTGTAGGAAGTTGACAATGTCCCCGATGAACGTTGCCATCGTGCGAGCACCCTCTGGAAGACCCCGTGCTTTTCCGAACTCACCTACATCTTCCGCCGCGAGAATAGCCACTTGTGCTACTGGGTTTTCATACCCCATCTCTGTGAGAATCTTAGATAGTTTTTCTTTGCCTTGCCCGACTTCAAGCGTCTGGCTCATATACGTAGGGAGAAGTCCTGTACCTTTTGCCGCTGTGCGTTGATCACGAAGGTCGGTCATGTAGCGGGGTTCGATATCCCATACTTGAGATAGTTGTCCGCTTTCATTTGTCGCAAACGGGTCTTCTAGTTCCCCTTGGGGAATGGCATACTTATACGCCCCCATACGAGCCATGTACGCAGATTTATCTTCTACGGATAACCCTTGAGGGAAATAAATAAACTGGAAGTTATCCTCAGTAATCGGCATGTCTGGATCGAGACGATACTGCCGTCTCTTTACACCTGACTCATCTTCCGTGTAGACCTGTCTAGGAATGTAAAACCCAACAGACTTTTCGATACCACTGCGGCTGTTTGTTTCTTGACCTTCATTATCGTAGCGGAAAAAACGCTGATAGAGTTCCCCGCTATTTTTTGTGTAGTCCGCGGGATTTTGAGGTAGCTGTACTTCTTGGGTAGTCTGCATGAGCCGCTGTGGCGCGTACTCTGCCCCCTCTCCTTCCGGAATACCCGCAACCTCTCTCTGCTTCGCCAGCTCTTCTTCGGTTGCACTTAAAGGAACTCGGCTGTATATCCGCTCAACTGTCTCCACGGTATCTGTACGGGGAGCAGTTAGGAACTCTGCTGTAGTTTCGTCTTCGCGTTGAGGCTCTAAAGAAGAACGCGGTTCCCCTAAATCTACGGGTTTCCAGTTTAAGAAGTCTGGTGTTTCAGCCATGTGATTTCCTGTTCTTTAAGATACTGCTGAGGTAGGTACGCAAGCTTTTCTAGCTTCATCGTATTCAAAGCCGGGAGGACACGTCTGTTTCTGAGGGACAACCTCCCCATCCTGCGAGCCCGGACGCCTAATACCCCTAATTTCGTATGCTTTGAGGATAATTTGATCGAGTTCTTGGCGAGCCATATCGATCCGGCCCTGCATGTTGTTGAACGTAATAGCGGCCCAAGCACCAGCTTCACCACCAGCAACAACAGCATCGGTGAGTGCTTTTTGACGATCCAACATAGGGCGGAGGAGTTGATATATCGCCTTTCTCTGCTCCGGACCTGCGTCGCTTGCAACGGATAGAATCTCCCGAATACGGGTAATATCCGCATCCGAAATAGTACGTGCCGCCGCGTTACCGCCTTGGAGAGCCATCGCCATTGAGTACACGAGTACACCTTCGTAGTAATCACGAGCCGCGATAGCAGAAGCAACGTCTGAGAGAGTCATGCCCCCAACATCTGTACCGTCAAGACCCCGTTTGGTCTTGGTTAGGCGATCCCGCACAAAGTCTCTGTTTTCTGGGCTAAGATCTATAGCATCCACAACGTCAATGATACCCTGAATCTGAGCAGACCAACTGTTGACTGTCTTGATACCAGATGCGGCAAGACCGACAGGAATCGGGATTTGAGTTTGCTCTCCTAAGTAAATGAGGGCATCGAGAGTTACGAGACCCGCGCCAGCCGCAAGACCTTTATCGCGGTAGCTTTCGATCTTTCCACCTAGTACCTTTTCGTATTTTGCGCGGAAGTACTCATCATGTTCTGTAATACGGTCGACGTAAAATGGCTTTTGTTTAATTTGTGCTGTTTTTACAGAACCGCCTTCAAAAACACTTCGATTGTCTTGCCCATCAAGTCTAGGGTATTGCATCGAAATGCCTACGGGTGCGAGACTTGCGAGTATCCCTAAGTCAACGTTGTAGTCACTCCCCGGAGAAAACATTCCGTAACGCGCAATAAAGTCGCGGACAGAATCTACATCATCTTGGGACTTTGTTACGTCGTAAAATAGGAAACTACCGGGTTGGTTGTACGCCGGTTCCTCCGATGGGTCGTCTCCCATCGCTTCTCCTGAAAATTGAGACCGTAGCATGTAGATATCGTACATCAACGCGCCCGGAGTAATCTCGGGGTTATTTGTTTGTTCTGCTTTTACTTGAGCAAAAGAGGATACACGAGCTTCAAACTTACCGGGCCCAATGTTGAGAGCGGCCGCGGCCTTTCTAATATGTCTCCGGCCTTCTTTGAATAGTATGGGTTTGTCCCCCTCCATGATGTCAAACCCTTCGATCCACCCACCACCCTCAGGTGCTGTTTGAACGACAGCAGGGCCGTCAGGGGTATCAATTACTTTCTCCTCAATTTTAGCGTCTGCCGCAAGAGCAAGACCCTGAAATGCCCGTGGATACATCTCTCGGATCGCTTCTTCACCTGTGCCAGTGCCCGCAAGAGCAGTTTTAGCAATAGTCATTGCGTACTCGGGACTGAAACGATTGGATAGACGGAGTAGAGTTGAAGGAAGAATAACCGGAACTGCCGCAGTTTGCCCCGTAACATTCGGAGTTTCGGTGCCCCCAGCTTGGATGCGTACTGTACGAGCTAAGAGATCTGTAAATTTATCGTATTGGGCTTGATCGTTCTGCTTCCACCACTGGAGATTTCCATTGTCGAATTGAGATACCAAGCTTTCAAACTCGTTTGTTGCTCCCGCCGCACCGGACTCCGTGGAGTTGGATACAAAACGGGGAAACATTTTTGGTTTGTTGGTTACCGAATCGATAACAAAACCCCCTGTTTCGGGGTCGGCCATTGGTAAACGAAACTCAGCTAAGGCGTCAGCGTCGTAGTTTTCCCACTGTGAGATTTCAGCCGCGAGCTGGGAAGGGGCACCACGTGAGGTTAAGTCGACGTAATGCCCGTAAGACTGTCGTCGGGCCTCTACTTCAGCTTTTTGTTTTAAAATATCCGCTTCCGCTTTTCCAAGCTCTGTTGCTTTAGCCTTTGCCGCGGCTTTTTCTGTTTCACCTTGAGCTTTGATGCGTTCTTTCTCAGCCGCACCCTCATTGATAAGCCTCTGCTTTTCTTCTTCAGCCGCTCTTTCACGTGCGGCCATTGCCACTTCAGCTTTACCCTGAGTCATACCCACGCCAAGAGCAAGCAAGTTTAATAACATCGGACCCATTATTCTTGCTCTCCTTCTTGTTCAAGTGGCATCTCTTCTTGTTCCATCATAGGAGGAGGCGACCCGAGAAAACTACCGCCACGCCGTTCCGTGAGTTTTGATTCTTCTTCACGATACGCCGCCGCATACTCCTTACCAGCCGCAACCATTTTGCGATGCAACGTCGGGTTTCTTTTCTTCATAATTTCGAGAAGTGCGTAGTCATCCATCCCGTTATCAACCTCTGGAGAACCGCTTTCCGTTGCCATCATCTTTGCAGGGATGTTGTTTTCGTCAGCCATTGCCATGAGGTAAATACCGATGGGTCCCTTGATAAGTTCTGCGGTGTCGACAGATACTTTGCCTTGCATAAAACCACTGATAGCGATGGAGTTTACGATATCTTCCACAGCAAAACCCGCAAGCATCAGTTTCAGATATTGCTCCCGGTTTTCCGGCTGTTCCATTTTATCGATGAGTGCCGACACCGCTTCGTTTGGGTCCGCGTATTGTGCGGGTTTTTCCCACGGATATTTACCTTTGGGTTGTGTTAGGGCGTAACCGGGAGGCGGACGCATTGTCGGGTCCATCGCTCTCTTTTGCATCGGCTTTGGTTTCATCATATTACGCTATCTCTACCGGTTTTGTTTGGGTACGTACATTTACAGAGGGATTCATGTCGATACGCATCGTAGGAGTCCCTTGACGTAGGTTCATAGGGATAGGATTAAATGCGGCTTGAAATGTTGGGTTATTTGTGGTGGTTAACTGGCGGGCCGCTTGTTGAACTCGCGGATCTGCATAACCTATCTCATTATAGTTTACCTGCGATGCGCGATATTTTCCAGTAGTTTGATACGAATTTCCTGCTGAAGATGTAACAGAACCACGAGTACGAGTTGGCATCCGACTTGTAGGGCCGTCTCCCCCGAGTTTAGACGCCGCATATTCTTTCCCAAAATCTTTTGCGACGTTGGTAACTCCTCTTGAAATAAAACCAACTACATCTTCAGCGTAGTCCCCGATTTTAAAACCCCAGCTACTAGAGTCCTGTAATCCAATAGCATCTCTAGCATTTAGGGTGCTTTGCGCCAAGTCTCCATACTGGTACCCCGTAACAACATCACCCCAAAAACTTTTTATCGATTCCCACATAGTATATTAATCCTTAGTCCCACGACTTAATCGCGCTTTTGCCGATTTCTAACAAACCTTCGAGTTCAAACTGACGCTCGTACATGTCCGTATTGTACGTAGATTCCAACCCGAGCATCGCAACTTGGTGCTGGCGTATCGACTCGTTTTCCGCCATTTCAAAAATAAATGCCGCTTCATCCGCGTATTTTTGCCACAGAGCATTCTGTGCATTCTGAGAAATACCGAGAACATTCTGGGCATTTAACCGGTTGGCTTCGTTGATGAGGGCTGTGTTTTGTGTGTTAATTTCTCGACGCCACAGAGCATTTGCTTGGTCAATCTGTACAGACATCTCCGTGTTAAACCGCTCACGAGCATCCGCCATACTGGTTGTAAACTGCGTCATGGCGTTAGATTCCCCAGCATTAAACTGGTCCATAGCCGCAACCCTGTTGGCATTCGCATTCTGCACCTGAACATCCATTTCTGCAAAAAACTGATCAACCTGCGCTTGTGTTTGGGCGTTGAATTGTTTTGCCGCGTACTCGAGAGACTGGTCTTTAAATACCGCTTCCATCGCAGTCTGGTAGCTGAGGGTTGCGGATTGTTGTTCGTTGGTCAAGTTCTGCGCGTCGATAGCTAAGAACGCACGGGCGTTGTTTACCTGTGCTGTCATACGTGCGTCTAAGTTGGCTCGATCCATCCCGGCATACATAGCGGCGTTAGCAAGGGTCGTTTGCTGACGGGCTGTGAGGTTTGCCATGTCCATCGCGGAGTAAGTTTGTGCATCCATCTGTGCGATGGGTATTCCCGCTTCCATGAGAGCCTGTACCATCGCCGCAGAAGCCATCGAACTAGCACCGAGTCCGCGCTGTTGCATTACAGCCGTGGCCCCCCGTGCCGCACCGGCCGCCCAAGCTGGTAACTCTTCGCCCGCCTTGATAGAGGACATAATCTCACCGAGCTGGTACTTTACCGTAGCTTTTTCGGAGACTTCTCCCTGTGCGGCTTGTGCAACAGCACCTTCGGATACCTGCCCCTGTGCAACTTCATCCTCAGATATAACAGCACCCTCAGATGGAGCGGCTGTGGTTGCGGCTTTCGCTTCAGTAATTTTATCAGCGGCTGTGGGTACGTCCTCAACTTTCGGAGCTTCTGGTTTTGTAGGGGCTGTAACACCCGTAGGGGTTGCGGCTTGTGCTGTCGATACAGTTGGTGCAGGGCCTAGACCGCCATACGTAACCATCTCATCTTGTTGCACTTCCTGAGTTTCTGGGGTGTACACTGTACCCGCTGGTAGAGTTGCCTCACCAGACGCAAGTCTTGCCATTGCATCCTGAGCACTTTCACGATCCTGAAAATCTTGTGAAGTTACTGGTGTCGTTTCAGCCATATTTTTTACTTCCGCATCTTCATGAGGGCATCGGCACCTTTCACGCCGAAACTTGCTAGAACTCCTGTGTACAGGAGATACTGATAAAATTCTGGTAATTCTTGTAGGGCCTTAAACCCTTGATCTACTCGTTCGAGCATCGATGGGTCATCCATCGCAATAGCCCACCCGATAAGCCACAGGGGCAATGTCAAGAGGATTATTAGATACTCGTCCTTCCAAGATGACTTCGTGGCATCTGCCATCGTTGCTTCCCAGTTTGCGTCGTTCTCAATCTTCTTGATCTTTGCATTTTGGATAGCCTTCTTTTCGTCCGCTTTACCTTGAACATACCCCTTCGCCAAATCGACAGCAGGGCCTACCAGAGAACCGAGAATACCGAGCATAGTTACTTGTCCTTCTTACCTGAGATTGCTGAGGCACCGAAGAAGGCACTGACAAGCACGGCGATACTCGCGAAGTACGTCGGGGCGATATCTGCAATCAAGGTAGCGGCTGTATCCATACCGAAGGCATTAGAAAGAAAAATACCAAATGGATACAGTAGAAGACCAAA
>Ga0181592_10005695_pt1 | contig 10251 bp, 28 predicted proteins | sample 071ome_20_FD_133755 | JGI IMG/M metagenome (GOLD analysis project Ga0181592, IMG submission 133755) | Coastal salt marsh microbial communities from the Groves Creek Marsh, Skidaway Island, Georgia - 071412BT metaG (megahit assembly) | ecosystem: Environmental > Aquatic > Marine > Intertidal...
ATCAGATACAACATTTATGTTAGCATTTAAGAGTGTATACGTGACAAAGTCGTTAGCAGCGCTATCAGGTAAAGCAGCTACATTGTCCTGGACTACGTCAATATTAGCATTTAAGAGTGTATACGTGACAAAGTCGTTAGCAGCGCCTAGTTTAGCTGTTGCCTCGGCTATTGTCATTTTTTTAGTTTCATCAGCACTAACATCTACAATGACGAAAACATCTGTATCAATAGCATCGGCTGCTGATAGTGCTGTTAGGTCTGTAATTTTTACGTTTGCCATTTATATTCTCTCTTTATGAGGCTATCTGCTCTGAAGCTATAATATCTCCATTTTGTGTTAACAAGAAACGTCCATCTTGTGTAGCCAGTCTAAATACTGCGGGGTCTAAACCACTTCCTGCGATACCCCTACCGTTTTGTGTTAGCAAGACCTTATTATCTTGTGTTAATAGTAAGTCTAGTGGATCAGGTATTAAATCAGAGGTAATATCAGTTGGTTGATAAAGTATTAGCGCAGGCTCGCCGGGATCTTTTCTAAGTTGCTGTCCTCTTAAAATTCTTCCATCTTGTGTAGTAAGATATAAAAAATCTTGTTGTTGTCCTGTAGAGGCTGCTAATCTAGAGATAGAGGCTAGAGATATTCCTAGACCCGACCCAAGACCGGCCATTATTCTCTCTCGCTTATGTACACAATTCCTGTTGAACTTACAGCAATAACACTTATATGCGTATGGTAATCTACAGTGCTTGATATGTCTGTACCCAGTGCCATATCTAGAGGTACATTTGCAGGTATGTAATGACTACTAGATGTAGCAGTTACACTAGAATTACCTGTTGCAAAATACATAGGTTGTGTCGTTGTCACAGTAATTACTTGAGTTCCTGTAGCAAAGGCACTACTTCTTTGAGCAGTTGAAGAATCTACCGAGGTTAATTCTTGGGAGGCGCCGCTTCTAAATCGTAAAACCGGAATAGGCGATCCTGCAGAATCTCTAGGTTGTTTAGCACTAGCCATTAAATAAATCCTTCATTAACTTGTCATAGTTGTTAACTTGAATAGCTACTTGTGGAGATTGCTTTTTAGGTTTCGCAGTCTCTTCTAAATCGTTTAAGTGCTTCATCCAGTCTAGTAGATCACGCTTTGACCAAACTCCAGACTCTAAAGCATCTTGTACTTTTTGTTCAATAACTTGGTTAACAAGCTTCATTCTACGAATACGATTTAAATATCCTTGTGTTACATATACGTTATCAATATATTTTTTTACATCATCTTTATCCAAGACTGCGGCAACGCGATCTTCTGATACTCCATAATCTTCTGCAATCTGTGACACATCACGACCGTCTAAATAATCGTTAGCAATAGATAATAAAACAGGGTCAAGCTTGGGAGTTTCCAAGCTTTTATTAAGAGCATCTACATCATGTCTTGGGGCTAAAATTTCTTGTGACATTACTTTTTCCTTGGGCCTCCGGGCTTTGGATTGGCTTTTGAACCACCCTTGCCTGCCCAAAGAACTTTACGAGCCCAGTAGTTTGCAGAAAATTTATCGTCTTTAGTTAGCTGACCACCTTTTCCACGAATACCAGCACTCCGAGCCATGTAAGAAGAGCGAGCTTTTGATGAATAGTTGTGTCCATAACCTTTTTGACCAAATTCTACGACTTTAATTTGATCACCTTTTTTGGCTAGCACACGCATTTTTTTCTTTGAATTGGCAGGTGCGCGTTTAGGCTTATTAAACCCAGGAAAAGTTTCTCCACGATAGCGCACTCCGCCTTTTGTTCTTTCAGTATCTTTAGTTGTTGCCATTAAAATTCTCCCTTAATTTTGTTGTATACGTCCGTTGCAAAACGCTTATTGTCCTCTAGAGTCATATGATGTCTAATACCTGCTTCTTGATCCTTGTCTATAGACATTTCTCCATTTTTATCTTCTCCATACAAGTTTGTCCAATAATCACACGATAATTTTTGTCCGTTTTTAAATTTGTAGTGTTTTGTCTCTGACCAATATAAATGCAAGCATGGATGTTTTTCTAAAGCTTTGTCCCATTTTTTATAGGCGGGAATAATTAAGTCTTGTTGCTCAAAATAATTATCTGATCTCATAGGATGAGTATGAAAGATTATAGTAAAATCACGCTCTTCATCATACGTTTTTAAATAAGTATATAAAATAGTTGACTCTGCCGCCCCTGATATACCATAAGAAGATATTTGTGCATCTAATTGCAAGGCTAAGTGACTTATCCAAGAGTCAGATCTAGCATGTTTTGGCAGTCTTGTTAGTTGAGCAAAAGAGTCCCCAAAAACTAAAATTCGTTTGCCGCCACTTTCATTTACAATTGCAGGTAATTCATATTTAAAGTAAAAATGCACTACCGCCTCTTTTTAAATCCAATGGGTTTTGTATATTTTATAGGATAACCCAATTTACGTGTTTGTTCAATAAATTTTTCCAAACGTTTAGTTGAAAGCTTTCCACGGAGGGCCAACTTTCTTATACGACGAGCACCGGGTACGTTCATAGGCCGTCCCGGTGCTGTTTTTTTATTTAATACCATTAGAATATTGTCTCCCATTTTAATTTATTTTTAAAGTGCTGTGCTAATCGTATAGCTAATAGTAAATTACCTGGCTGCGTAGCATGATTAGCGCTTACATGTTGTAGTGATTTATCAAAGTAAAAATCGTCATTTTTGAAGAATACGGGAGTGGCAGATGGGTCACAACAATGAGTCAAATGATATTTAGTGTGAAAACTATTCCCCTGTTTAAATTTATAAATAGGCTTTTCACTACCCCAATATAAGTGAACGGTAGAATCATTTGAAAGTTTATCCCATTCTACATAGTCTGAGTGGGGTAAACGAGGCTGTCCAGTAAAGTTGTCAGGTCTGTCTAATCGAGTGTGATAAATAATTGTAGCATCTCTAGGCTCATCTAGAGTGCGCTTGAAAAGATCATAACAAAGTTGCTCTGACCCACCGCTTATTCCATAAGTGATAATTTTAGCTTGTAAAAACGTAGCCAAAAACCACATCCAAGAATTTACATTATTATTAGCATCTCCCTCATGCGTTTTGTGGCCTGATGCAAAACTATCGCCATAAACCAGTATAGTTTTATTTACCCCAGTCTCCGGTGTAAAAATATAAGGGAGTTGTGGGCACCGATCAAGTTTAATTGGCTTAACCACCGACTCACTTTCTATAGGATCGCGTTTTTTTCGCGATTTTACGAGGTTGCTTCACAAATTGACGCCCTTTTTTGGTGCCTTTGCGTTTAGCAGCGTTCGTTGCACGCTTTTCACCAGGAGAAAGAGCTTTCCATGCAGCTTCGGGGAGATATCGTCCACGTTGAGAACGAGGTTTTTTACCTTCCTCTTTAGAGGAATAGCCCCACTTCTGACGAGTCCAAGCTTTTAAAGATTGCTGTGACTTTTTTAACGCCATCTTACTTCTTCTTCTTCTTTTTAGCCAAAATAGCTTTCTGAAGAGCGGGTGGAAGCTTCTTTTGAGCAGCGGTTAAACCATTCCCGTTGCCATTCTTTTTCATAGTCTTCTTTTTTTGATTTGCTTTTTTATGTACCATAGTCTTCTCCTTTATTATGTGGGTAATTTACCTGTACAGCACAGAGATGCTGTAACATATCCTACTAATCCTGCTACTACTAGCGAAGCAGTTTGTGGCGAAACATAGGCCCAGGGGGCCTCACTAATCGCCATAGCGAGTAGCGCAGCAAGAGCACCAATTAGCGCGGCTTTATTGCCTCCTACGCCTTCTCTAACATCGGGAATAGCCCAAAGAATTTCAACAAAATATGCACACACAGCATTACATTCTGTAGCAATGACAGCTTGATCAACGGCACCAGCGGCAGCTGCAGCAGCTGTTTCTGCGCAAAGAGGTGCAAACATTGCTGTGGTTTCTTCTTCTGTTGCTGGGTTGTTTAGTGTGGCAGCAAACGCTCCTGAGATGGCAGCGCTTACAGTAATAGTGCAGATGTTCTCTGCTAGATATTCGCCCATTGCTACAAGATCTTTGCCTACAGCTTCACCACCAGCTTCAAAAGCTAAACCTGCTGTTACACAACCTGCTGTAAATTCGTCACAGCCAATTTGAGCACCCTGTGCTGCTTTGTTCCATGAATCTACTGTGCTTTGTGTAGCAGGACGTAGCACTTGACTGTTAATTGTATTGATAGCATCTGTACATTCTTTAGCAGTTGCATTGGCAGCATCTGTTACTCCGTCTGCTACTGTATTAGCAGCATCTACTGTACCTTGGGCTACTGTATTGCCTACGTCTGTTGCTGTTTTTTCAACCTGCTTTGTTACTGTTGATGTGGTTTTTGTAACCGTATCGCCAACCTTTTGCCAGCTTGATTTCTTAAAAGGATTCCAACCCATTACTCTGCCTCATCCCAAGGGCAATCAACAGTCTCTTTCCCCTGCTTCCAACGAAGTTGCTGTGTAAGTTGTTCTTGAAGACCTTCAACGGTTATTCCTTCTGAACTTGTAATCCACTTTAAAGCCATTTCACGAGTAACGTCTTCAAAAGGAACAAAAGTGTCAGGCTCATAGATACCTGTGGCAGTTGAGCCATGTATCCAGGCTTGCTTGCCATCTTCTTCACCGACATACTGCCAATGAACGACGCGAATTACTCCTTCAACGTCATTAGTATCTTCATCTTGTAGTTCCGGGGACACTTCTATAGGTCCGAGGTTCCAAGTATATTCAATTGTCATTTTTTTTCTCCTTTGCTTTAGCTTTTTCCACGATTTCCCAAGTCCTTTTTCTTACCTTTGTAGGGTCCAGACTTTCGAGCAATTAAACCTCGCGCTACAAGACGCGCTCGGTTCGTAGAACCGATAGCCTTACCCGCACGATAGTTGCGAAGTAGTTTAGCATAATTAATTTTAGGCTTGCGTTTAGCCACGATAGCCGCCTCCGGCGCGTTTATAGGCTGACGCCAACATCTGAGCTTTTCGGGCCGACCATTGACCAGGCGCACCACCTTTTGAACCAGCTTTTATTCTATAAAAAAGCCGTTTACGAAGTGCAGGCTTGGTGTAATTGCCCGCAGCATTTACCTTGCTTTTAGATTTTTTTGGCATTATTACCCCCAATCTGGCCAGTGTTTGGTATCTTCACAACGACATGTGTTGCAGCCACACACGGCCTCTTCTTCAAGATTGTCACAAACAATCACTTCACAATGGCATGGATGATTACAATCTTTACACATTACTTTTGCTCCTCAAGAGCCTTTGCTTTTTCTGCGGCATCAAGACGACGAATTGCAGCAGCTTCATCCTTTGATCCCCAACGTCCAAGACGGTCAAGAACAGGTTGAGGAAGGGACCCTGTTGCAGCGCAAAGCCAAGCTCCTTCCATTGGTCCCCAAGCGTGTACTTGTCCGTCTGAAACCCACTGACCTTTTTCATTATAATTACAAGGTGCAGTGTTAGCAATGGCACCGAAGGTGCCCAGCGCGAGTACACTTGCTCCAAGTGCTGTTGAAATTAAAATAATCTTCTTCATTTTTAATACCTCCATTTATTTATAATAGTTACTTTAACAAAATTTGTCCAATATTCTTTTTAAACTGCAGCATCCTGCTGATATCTAATAAGTCCATTTATAATAACAACGCCAAAAGGAGTCATTAGCCCCTCATCTGTTTCTGTTGAAGTAACACGAGCATCTATAACCTCAAATGACGCAGCAGAGGACCCGGTATTCAAAGATTCAATAACAAACTCAATATCGTCTGCTAAATCTTCTTCAGCATCAATAGTTGACTCATCTCTAACATAAGCTCTAATTTCAAAAGCAAAAGTTCCAAAGCGAACTCCTCCGCCAATTTCAATTCTATCTTCAGACCCAGATGTTACACATAAAGTAGGAAAATCATTAACTTCATTTAAATATTTCATACTACGAAATACGTTGTTAAATACATTTGACTTATAAGTATACCCACTACGAACAGGAACTGTTCTAGCATCCTGTTGTCCATTTATTCTTTTTAACTCAGTTACTAAAAAGTCAATTATTTGTGTTCTACGACTCATTATACATTTCCTTTAATAACTCTTTAGGAGTTAAATTATTTAACGTCATCTTATTTACTATTGTTTGCCTAAAAAGTCTTCTATAAGAATAAGGAGTAGGAAGAAGCGTCCACCAGATCATCCATTTTTTTGCTTGGCCCTCTGTACATACAATTAATTTATTATTAAGCCATTCAGAATATACTTCCCATTTAGGGGCTGAAACTTGTAAATAGTCATTATACTCAACTTGAAATTTATTTGGTGCCCAATCAGGGTGCAAAGGACAAGACAAATCTAAGCATTCTATACCATTTTCATCTATAGGAACTCCCCTAGTACTATAAGAAACAGGAGGTAACCCTGGATGGTAATAGTTACCTACATTATTATCACTAAAAATATCTGTAATATAAAATAAGGGACCCCACTTAAATTTTGTGGATGGTTGTTCCATAATTTTCCCCTGCTATAACTTCTCTTATTTGAATCCTATGATATTTTTCATAAAGCTTGTTTGCTAATCTGAGATAGTGTTCTTTGCTATTCATCTCACATTTATCTTGTATATCATCTGAAATTCTATCATATGTATATGTTTTATGGCTTCTTATATAGTTAATAAATTCTAGATGAGACTCAGCATCATTAATTTCAAAAATTTTAGACTCGGCATCTGTAGTAATTTTAATTGTAGTTCTAAAATTATTTAAACTATTCATTTCATAAAAATAAGGGTCAACTTCTATACAAATTGTACGGCCTAAGTCTTTTATATATAAAATTACTTCATAAAACAAAACCAGATCCTCAAACATATTGGATACTTTTGTAATTCCTAGAAGTTTATATTGTTCTGTTTCCAAAATCATTTTAGAATGGTATCATGCCAGGGTTACCCTGTCAAGATTTCTCTTGCGGATTTTCAAAAAATCCTGTCACGAGTTCGTGCGGGGGTGCGCATCGGGCGCGGTCAGAATCAAGTCCTAATAACCGCCCCCTGTCAAGGGGTTATTTTTATTTAATGCACCGTCTCGAACCATGTTTCAATGACCGAGGGCATGGCGCGGAAGGTAACGCCGCGCTCGCCGCGCATTTCAATGACGACATCGCCGCGAGCGATGCTATCAATGAAGCGGGAGGCGATGACCTTGCGGCAAACGGCCATGCGGTCGAAGGTCACAGCGTTGCCTTTTTTGGTGGCGGCGACCATTGCGAGGTTCGGCATTTTTTCTTCAATGCGAGCGGCCAACTCCGCGACGGTCCAGCCAGCAACCGCGACGCCTGCTACCGTGACGTTAACCGACGGGCCGTTTACTTCAACGCCGTGACCTTTGCCATTGGTGACGCCGTGGCGCACAACCGTGGAACCGTGCGTGGCCTTGAACTCGCGGGCGTTGATGCCTGTGGTGGGCGCGAAGGTGAAAACCGTTGTCACGCCGTTGCCGTGGTGAACCTTGGCCTCGGTGTTGATAGCGGCGAAGTCTGCGCCGCGATCATTGCCGACAATCTCGCCAACCATGAGGGATTCGAACAACTCGCCCACGGCTCCGGCGCTTTTGCGCGTGACAACGTGCGACTGGCTGGAGATGGCGGCGAAGCGGGCGGCGAGGTCTTGGAAGCTGTTAATCATTGGTTTGTTCCCTTGTTTGATGATCTAAATATAAGGATTGTCGCGACGGATTGCAACCCTTTTTTTCACTTTTTTTTAATTATTTTATCCTTATAAATCAAGGGGTTAGCTCGCCGCCGGAGGCCCGTAACCTATTGATATATAAGGGTTTTTTACTTAAAAAAAAATGATTTTTTTTCGCTCAAGGGGTTGACATTCAGCCCCACAATCCCCATATTATAGGTATCAACAGAGAAAGAAAACATCATGAAAAAGACAAAGACCACTAACACCCTCGCTGGACCTGTCACAATTACTTTTGAGCTGGTCCGCCGTGAAACATTCTCGACCATTCGCATGATCGAGCAAAACGGCAAAGCCCTAAAAAATAAATGGGGCGGGTTCCCATCGGTTCACACGGGATCACACGATTACATCAACCGCAAATGGAAGGCAATCTAATGAGCAACGCACTCGAAAAAGCGATCAAAGAAATCGAAGCGTTTAACACTATGCAGGCTCGCATGGCTCGCCATAATGATCTAATGGCCGCGCGTTCGGCTGAAATGAGGGCCAGCGCACGCGGTCGCCGCTTTATCGCGAAATATGGTGATCCCATTGACCTGCAAAATAAATTGCCGAAACGCGATTTTTTTGCCTAGCAGGGGTTGACATTCGGCCCTATAATCCCCATATTATATATATCGAAACAGCAACAAGGAATTGATATCATGATGACACGCAAACACTTTGAGATCGTAGCGGAAGCCCTTCTGGAAGCCGCCGTTGATGCTGAGCAAGCTCGCTCGGTTGCCAAAGCTCTGAAGGAAGACAGCGGAAACCCTCGCTTCGACGAAGACCGTTTCGTTCTCGCAGCAATGAATTGGGAGTAAGGTAACCCTTTGAAAACAAAGGGAAAATTGAGGCCCGGGCGCCCGCTAAGTCATTGATATTAAAGGGTTTTTTATTTAAAAAAAATGATTTTTTTTTCGTTCAAGGGGTTGACATGGGGGGTCGGAATCACTATATTATATATATCAACAACAGGAGATTCCATCATGCGTAACAACAATTATTCCGTCGTCATCGCTGGTCGCCGTAGCCTGTGCGAGGCGTGGGTGCAAAAACACGGCAAGGGGGAAGTCTTTCCCGATTATGACGGGTGCTGGCAGGTGCGAATTTATCACGATAAAAAGTGATAAAACCCCTTGACATTTCCCATCGCAGTCACTATATTATATGTATCAACAGAGAAAGGAATACACCAATGGCTAGCATCAACAACATCTTCCGCACCCACGCTGACATCCCCGCGCACATTCGCGGTTACATCGTCAAACACGCGGACGTGGCGAGCCCTGAGCAGCTCTCGATCGAGTTCATCAATTCGTGGTTCGATGATGCAAATTGGGAAGGCGAAGCCTACGACAACCCCGCCAACTACGACAGTTGAGGGCGTGGCAGAAATGCCACACCCTGTCAAAAAACGACGAGCGGTCGCATTTAGTTGTTGACATTCAAACCAAAAGGCATTATATTATGGGCATGACTAAGAAAAAACGCGAATGGCTTCAAGCCAAATGGAAAGAAGCGGACCAGAAGGCCCGTGCCCTATGGACCACCAACAAAAAGGATCAGGCTGCCTTTTGGTACGCGAGGGCAGATGAAATCAAAGCGGAGTTGACGCAATGAACGCAGGACAGAAACTCTTTCAAGACTATCTCAAGGCAAACGCCGAAGCGGTCAAACGGTTCCAAGAGGAAAACGAAAAACTCCGCAAGGAATATGAAGCGATCATCGAAAAGGAAAAAGCCAATGCATAACCAGAAATCAGACTCCGCCGAATATATGGCGATCCAGTACCGAGTCCAGTCCAAGATCGAAAAAGATCTTGATAAGGCGGAAGCGCTCATGCTAAAAGCTATTGCATGGTTTGAACTAGCAGAACACCTTAGAGGAGAAAATAAATGAGTCCCGAAATGAAAGACACGCTTCGCGACATGGCGGCGCATCCATTCCGTACCCTTGGAGAATTTGCCTGTATGTTTTCAATTTTCGCCTTTGGTTATTTTGCTCTAGTAATTTTTGGAGGTTAAGTGATGACTGTCTCAAATCTAAATGGTGCCTTGTTGGTAAAAGTGTATGGGGCAAGAGAAGATAACGAACGTGTTTACGCATGGTTCGGCAGTTCTCAAATCCATGTGTATGATTCTGGTTTGTGTGAAGTCGACGTGTTCACAAACTATGATTTGACAGAAGAGTTTTGCCCTCAAGATCATCTTTCTGCAAGAGCGGAACGCTTCATAGATGAGTATGAAGACGAACATTTTATGAGCGCACCTCACACGGACGATATCTTTTATTCGCATGAGTTGGACACTGGAGAATATTTAGAACTTCAATAAAATCAAGGGTTTAGGCGGCGCCCGGGAGCCCGCTAAGTACTTGATTTTAAAGGGTTTTTTATTTCATTTTATCCACATTTTTTTGCGCGGACCCCTTGACATTTGCCCTTGGAATGCTTATATATATAGTATGAAAAACATATTTATATTCGATCTTGATGG
>Ga0181592_10005700_pt1 | contig 10248 bp, 7 predicted proteins | sample 071ome_20_FD_133755 | JGI IMG/M metagenome (GOLD analysis project Ga0181592, IMG submission 133755) | Coastal salt marsh microbial communities from the Groves Creek Marsh, Skidaway Island, Georgia - 071412BT metaG (megahit assembly) | ecosystem: Environmental > Aquatic > Marine > Intertidal zone...
ACTGACAATGGCACTAACCCGGAAGAAATTCCTGATCGCGAAGATTGAATCAACTTACGGGACGGATTCAACTCCCGTCGGTGGTTCTAACGCTGTTCAGGTGACCAATCTTGAGGTCACTCCTATTGAGTCTGACAACGTTCAGGCTGCAGCTTTTCAAGGTTTTCTAGGTAACAGCACCCGTTCAACCCTGGTTGCAAACAAGCGAGTCAGCGTCACCTTTGATGTTGAACTGGCTGGCTCCGGCACTGCTGGCATCGCTCCTGCATTTGGCCCGCTGCTGAAGTCCTGCGGTCTGAGCGAGACCACTGTGGCCGACACCAGCGTCACCTATGCGCCTGTCAGCAGCAGCTTTGATTCGGCAACGATCTACTGCTTCTACGACGGCACCCGTCACAAGATCACTGGCGCACGGGGCTCGGTGAGCTTCAACCTGACTGCTGGTCAATTTGCTACTGCCAGCTTCAACTTCATCGGGATCTACAACGCTCCTGACGACACTGCACTGTCCGGCACCTTCACTGTTGCCAATCAGGCTGCAGCGCTGGAAGTCAACGACACCAACCTGACCACGGCCACCTTCTTCGGTGAAACCAGCCAGCGGATTGAGTCGTTTGATCTTGCTCTGAACAACGAGCTGATCTACAAGGAGACCGCTTCCAGCAAAGAAGTGCTGATCACCAACCGCGCTGTTGGCGGCACTGCTGTGATCGAGGCTCCCGCTGTTGGAACCACTGATTACTTTGCTGATGCAGTGGGTGTGTCTACTGCTTCCAGCAGCATGGTTCTTGGTGCAACCGGTGGCAACATCGTCACTCTGACTGCAGCTCAAACGGATATTACCGGAGTATCCTACGGTGATACCAACGGCGTCATCTCGCTGTCCATGCCTTACCTGGCTCTGCCAACCACGGCTGGAAACAACGAGCTATCGCTAGCTTTCACCTGATTCTGCGTGGCATTCGTCCTCAAGAAGACTGCTTCCTACAAATGGGAAGTCAAGGTTGAAGTCCCCGTTGACGGCAACCAGTTTGAAACCCAAGCGTTTGAAGCAGTCTTTAAGAAGATCAGCCGTTCAGCTTTTAATGATCTCGTTGATAAGGGTGACGATGCCCTTGTTGACGAGATTTTGCTTGGCTGGGAAGGCATCAATGACGAGGCTGGTAAGCCTGTGCCGTTTACCGAGAAAAACAAAAAGCAGCTTTGCGATGATCCGTATGTGCTGCGTGGCCTGATTCAGGCTTATGCAGACAGCGTCACTGGAGCTGCCGCAAAAAACTAAAAGACGCCGCTAGGTACTGGGCCAAGGGCGGCGTAGTTGACGAGAGAGAGGCTGATTTAAAGGCATTGGGTGCGAGTCCCGAGCAGATCGCTGCAGCCCGTCTGGAGGCTGTTGAGCAAGACTGTGAGGTTTGGGAAGAGAATTGGGAAACAGTGTTGATGTTTATTCGAATGTCAACGCAGTGGAATACGAGCATGGCCGGGCTTACGGGATTGAACTACCCGAGTCTTGAATGGCTCTGTAAGCTGTATTCAGTCAAGGATCCTGTCGCTTTATTTGAGGGCGTACAGGTCATGGAAACGACAGCGCTGTCAATCCTGAACGCGGAACGGAAATGAGCATCACTTCTGAGATCAGGCTGAGGATCAAAAAAGAAGGTGATGTTGCGCTGAATCAGCTAAGCGCAAAGTTGAATGATGTTGCGTCGCGTTCTGTCGTATCAAATAAAAAGTTCAAAGATCTTGCGACAACCCTTAGAAATAATGACAATCAAATCAAAACAAAAAGCATCAATGCGCTGAATGATTACAGCCGCGCTTGGCGTGAACTGGCCAATAGCGTTGATGTAACTAGCAGGGAATTTAAAGAAGCAACTAGAGAGGCTCAACGCTTTGAGCGTCAAGCTTCAAAGGCTCAGGGTCGTCGTCGTACTGGCGGGGCAGGTGGTGCGCTGGCTGCAGTCGGTTCTGCTGGTTTGCTAGGGCCTGAAGCCCTGCTAGGCGCTGCTGCAGGTTTGCCGTTTGGCATGCCATTGGCAGGCGCAGCAATTGGTAGCACTGTTGTTGCTCCAGTTAGAAGATTTGCTGGTCAAGCAGCAGAACAGGTTGCTGATATCAAACGTTTTCAGATTGCGTTAGCTGGGGTCAGCGACGATCTTGATGATTACAAGAAAAGCACTGATGCAGTTGCCGCAGCACAAAAAACATTTCTTTTGCCCCTTGATCAGGCGACTAGGCAGTACACACGGTTGAAAGCCAGTGTTCGTGGTGCAGGTCTTACCACTGAAGACACCACAAAAGTTTTCAACGGTATCTCGGCAGCAATCATTGCAACTGGTGGTAGCGCCGAAGATCTCAACTCAGCACTGGTTGCAACGAGCCAAGTCTTTTCGAAAGGCAAGGTAAGCGCCGAGGAACTCCGCCAGCAGATCGGTGAACGTTTGCCGGGTGCATTTACGATCTTTGCCCAATCGATCGGCAAGACGCCAGCGCAACTTGATAAGGCGCTTGAAGACGGCAAAGTAAGTTTGGAAGACTTTCTGACCTTTGCTCAAGAGCTTTCAGATCGTTATGCAGTAAGTGTCGAGCAGCTTGCTACAGCGCCTGAAAACGCCGGCAAACGGTTGGAAGTTGCGTTAACCGCAGCAATTGTTAGTTATGGAGGTTTCTTCCAGAAAGTTGGCGCTTTTCTGCAGGACAGTACAACAGATACACTTAATTGGCTGAAACGCAATGATCGCATAGTCAAGGAATATGTAACTAGCTGGGTAAATGCTGGTCGAAATATTGCGCTTGTTTTTACAAAAATCGGTGGCGCGTTTGCCCGAATGATCAAGCGTCTATACGACTTGATGCAATACAACCCTGGCGTTGCATTAGCAAATCAATTAAGAAAAGCAATTTTTGGTGCAGCTGGCGCAGGCGAAGATAAGTACACCGTTGAAGATTTATTTGGTCAAGGCTTTGATTTCAAATTTGGTACGGGTTTGGGTGACAAGCCTCTGCCAACTGGCGGTGAAGATGACGAAGATGGCAAGAAGAAAAAGATGCGAACTTCAAGCGAAGAAATGCTTGCCTTGGCAGAGCGTAGAAATCAAGCCGCTCAAGATCGCAACAATTTAGCTGTTGCGCTGATTGATTACGAAATGACGGTTCAGCAAAACGCTGAGCGTTTCAACGCAAAAGAAATTGATTTCAATACCGCAAAGATCAACACCTTGAAAGGTGAAGAAACTCTGCGCCAGCGGATTTTGCGATTGCGGAAGGATGAAAAAAGGGAGCTTGGTCAGCTTTCTAAAAAGCAAAGAGATTTAAATAAGGAACTGACTGAAGCAGAAAAAATTGGTCAAGCCGTTGTTCTCACTTTTGCCGATGGCATGTCAAATGCGTTTATTGATTTGTTTTCCAAGGCAAAATCTTTCAAAGATATTCTTGGCGGCCTCCTTAAGGACATGGCTCAATTGATCATTCAGATGAGCATGAGATCAGCCGTCAAGGGTCTGTTCCCTGGCTTATTCGCTATGGGCGGCATCATGAGCAATGACGGTGCATTCCCGCTCAAAAAGTACGCACGGGGAGGCGTCGCTAACAGCCCGCAGCTAGCCATGTTTGGCGAAGGCAGCACCCCAGAGGCTTACGTGCCGCTCCCTGATGGCCGTTCTATTCCTGTCACGATGAAGAACGGGGGCAAGGGTGTTGGCAACGTTGTCGTCAACGTCGATGCAACTGGCAGCAGCGCAGAAGGCAACAGCCAGCAAGCCAATAAACTTGGTGAAGCAATTGGCGTTGCAGTGCGTCAAGAACTTATCCGCCAGAAGCGTCCTGGAGGCTTGCTCGCGTAATGGCTACTTTCGACGATTCCACTGTTGGCACCAGCACGGGCGGAACTACGCCTGATTTTGGCGCTGTCAAAAAATCACAGCCCAATACTCGAATTGTGCAATTTGGTGATGGCTATCAACAACGCCTGCTGTATGGCATTCCGTCGCACATGAATCCCAAGGTTTGGGATCTGCAGTGGACTGCAAGCAGCAATGCTGACGCCGATGCTATTGAAGCGTTTTTTGATGCTCGTGCGGAAGATGCTGCAAGCTTCGATTGGACGCCAATAGACGAAACTACGTCTTATAAATGGATTTGCCGTAGCTGGACGCGCACGCATCAGTACGCCAACGTCAACAAGATTTCAGCCACGTTTGAGCAGGTATTTGAACCGTAATGGCTATTCCTGTTTCTGAGCTACAAAGCATCAATCCAAGCAGCATTATTGAGCTATTTGAGCTTGAGCTGTCAAATGCTTTGCATGGCTCGTCAACTACTTACAGGTTCCATGCAGGCATTAACGACGTAGGGTCTGGCGCACAAGACATTATCTGGAACGGTAATGCTTACACAAAACTGCCCATCAAAGTAGAAGGTTTTGAGTACAACGCTGAGAGCGGGACACTGCCACGGCCCACTATCACCGTGTCAAACCTGCTTGGTGCTATCAGTGCCATTTTGCTGGATGTCAATACAACGACGGCAGGCAATGATTTGACGGGTGCAAAATTCACCCGCATTCGCACCCTTGTTCGCTACATCGATAACGCCAATTTTGATGGTGACAATCCTTTTGGAACGCCAGATACAACGGCGGAATTTCCGAAAGAAATTTACTATGTAGCCCGCAAAGTAAGTGAAGACAGAGCTTCAGTTGTCTTTGAGTTGGCCGCTGTTTTTGACCTTGCTGGTGTTCGTGCGCCAAAGCGTCACTGCAGTCAAAACCTTTGCCCTTGGATTTATAAAAGTTCTGAGTGTGGCTACAGCGGCACAGATTATTTCAACGAAAATGACGAATCAGTTGATGATGTAGCTGATGACGTGTGTGGCAAAAAGCTAAGTAGCTGCGAAGCTAGGTTTGGTGCTAACAACCCACTACCGTTTGGGGCATTCCCAGGCATTGGCGCATTTAACGGATGAAGGCAGCCGCTAAAGCAAAAGCACTGGAACACGCAAAAGCGGAAGATCCGCGTGAGTCATGCGGTTTGCTCATCGTCGCTAAGGGTCGCGAGCGGTATTGGCCATGTAAAAACTTGGCTGAGACTACGGAGTTTTTCATACTCGATCCAGTCGACTACGCTGCCGCTGAAGACAAGGGTGAAGTCGTAGCAGTCATTCACAGTCATCCTGTTACGCCGCCGATTGCTAGCGAAGCTGATCGTGTTGCTTGCGAAAAGTCTGGTCTGCCGTGGTACATCGTCAATCCCAAGACTGAAACTTGGGGGCAGTGCCAACCTGAGGGCTACAAAGCACCGTTAATTGGCCGGCAGTGGGTGTGGGGCGTGTCTGACTGCTGGACCTTGGTGCGTGATTGGTATGGCGAGCAGGGCCTTGAGTTACCTGATTGGGATCGCCCGTTAACGCCTGATGAGTTCAACGCCAATCCCATGTTTGATGGTTGTTGGGAAGAAGCTGGGTTTTACGAAATAGACATCAAGGATATGCAGACCGGTGATGCCATGTTGATGGCCATTGACTCAAACAAGCTCAACCATGTTGGTGTTTACATTGGCGATCAAATGGTGTTGCATCATTTGCGTGGCCGCTTGAGCAGTCGAGATTTATTGGGCGAGTGGCTTCTAAAATGCACGGGACGGGTGCTGCGCCATGGAAAAAGAAGTTAGGCTCTACGGCCCTCTGGCCAAGTTTGTCGGTCAGCGTAAGTTTTTGGCTGAAATCAGCAACGCTGGTGAAGCAGTGCGCATGCTGTTGGCCAATTTCCCTGGCCTTGAGCGGCACATGGCCGATCAGTATTACAAGGTAATTGTTGATGGCCACGATTCCGCGCTAGACGAAATCCACTATCCCGCTAGTCAGACCATCAAAATTGTGCCTGTGCTTGGTGGAGCTGGTGGTGGCACTGGCAAGATTTTGGCCGGTGTTGCGCTGGTTGCATTTGCGATCGTTGCCGGCCCTGCGGCAGGTGGTTTCCTTGGCCTTGGTGCTTCAGCGTTTGGCACTACGGCTGGCGCATTAGGTGCTACTGCAACAACAGGTTTTGTTCTTGGTGCTAGCGCAGCCGTTGCAATTGGCGCTGTTGGTGCAGCCTTGATTCTGGGTGGCGTTTCGCAATTGCTTTCGCCTACACCGCAGATTGGCCAAGTTGGACCCGCTTCAACTACAGGCGGTTTTCGTCAAACAACAACGGAGGGAACTGAGATGGACCCGCAAGAGTCCTACAGCTTTAGCGGGATACAAAATACCTCTCGCATGGGTTTGCCCGTACCCTTGGTTTATGGCGAAACCATCGTTGGCTCGGTGGTTATTTCTGCTGGCATCGACGTTGACACGATCTGACGATGGCTGAAAAAGAACAGAAGCAGATCATTGGTGCCGGCGGTGGCGGCGGTGGTGGTGGCGGCCAAACAGTTGTTCAGCAAACAGTTGTTGTACAGCAATCAGCGCCTCCTGCTGTTCGCACGCCAACTCGTCAGGCTGACAACCTTGCGTCTAGCGCACACGCCAGTCTTCTTGACCTAATTAGTGAAGGCGAGATTGAAGGTTTCCCTTCTGCACGTGACTACACACGAGGAACTGATAATTACAACAAGGCTTTACTTAAAGACGTATTTTTAACTGATACGCCAATTCTTCGCTCTGGGGCAGATGTAACCAATTTAAGCGAGAGTGATTACAACTTTAAAGGCGTCACTGTAAAAACAAGGTACGGCACTAACTCTCAAGAGTATGTTGACGGTTTTGATGCTGTTGAAGACATTAAGTCTGTCAACGTTGAGGTTGTTCAGGCTACGCCAGTTACCCGTCAAATTACTGACACCAATGTCGATGCAGTTCGGGTCAGTATTGCAATACCGCGTTTAGAAGCATCAAACGCGCAGGGCGACGTACTTGGCACCAGCGTCAGCCTTGATATTGAGGTTCAGTACAACGGTGGTGGTTACACCAAGGTTAAAGATGCCGACATCAATGGTCGTACTGCTGATAAGTATGAGCGGGATTATTTGATCACCCTTGATGGTGATTTTCCTGTCGATGTTCGCGTTACTCGCGTTTCGGCAGATAGCAGTGACACCAACGTAAGCCCAACTTTTTGGAGCAGTTACACCGAAATTATTTACAAGAAACTGCGCTACCCAAACAGCGCTTTAGCTGGCATTCGTTTTTCCGCTGAACAGTTCAACAGCATTCCTGCTCGCGCTTATCGCATTCGCGGCATCAAAGTTAAAATTCCAAATAATGCAACGGTCGATTCTGCTACCGGCAGGTTGACATATAGCGGCACCTGGACTGGCACCTTTGGCGCTGCACAGTGGACTACATGTCCGGCCTGGATTTTGTATGACCTGTTGATAAACAAACGCTATGGATTTGGTGATCACGTTGCAGAAGCACAGCTTGATAAGTTTGCGTTTTTAGCTGCTAGTAAGCACGCCAATGAGCTTGTCGATGATGGCCAAGGCGGCGAAGAAGCTCGTTTTAGCTGCAACGTCCTAATCCAGAACCAGTACGAGGCTTACAAGCTCGTCAATGACCTGTGCAGCGTTATGCGTGCGCAGCCGTTTTGGTCAACCGGATCGCTGACGCTTTCGCAAGACAAGCCAACTGATTCGACTTACCTGTTTAACCGTTCCAACGTTCTGGAACCTGGTTTCAGCTATGCAGGCAGCGACCTCAAAACGCGCCACACGGTTGCCATCGTCAGCTACCTCGACCTTGAAACTAGGGAACAAAACTACGAGCTAGTCGAGGACCGTGATGCCATTGAAAAATATGGCTGGGTGGCAACCCAGGTCAAAGCATTTGCTTGTACATCACGCGGTCAAGCCCATCGTCTCGGCACATGGATTCTGTATAGCGAGCAGAACGAGACTGATGTTGTCAGCTTTACTGCTTCAATCGAGGCTGGCGTACTAGTACGGCCTGGCAATGTCATTGACATCCAAGATCCTGTCAGGGCTGGCGTTCGTTTTGGTGGCCGTATTGCAGGCGCAGGTGACAACACCATCAACGTTGACGATGCCACTGGCCTGCCGGAAGACAACGCGACATTGAGCGTGATGTTGCCTGATGGCAGCGTTGAAACCAAAGACATCACCGACCGCACTGGCACGCTGATTACGGTTGACGGCGACTGGACGACCCGGCCAAATAAGAACAGCGTTTGGGTTATTGAAACCAGCTCTGTAGAAACACAAAAATTCCGTGTTTTAACTGTCAAAGAAAAACAGGAGCATCTTTACGAAATTACGGCGCTGTCATACAACGCCAGCAAGTATGCGTATGTCGAACGTGGTGACACGTTGTCTACCCGAACGATCACCAACCTCAACCCAATACCTAATCCGCCTACAAGCCCTAAGGCGGAAGAAAAGTTCTATGCCGAAAACGACAAGGCACAAGTCAAAATTGTTGTTAGTTGGTCCGCCGTAAAAGGCGTGCCTCAGTACAAAGTTAGGTATCGACGTGATAACGAAAACTGGGAATCAGCCGTTGTCGTTAAAACCGACCACGAAATTCTTAACACTAGAGCAGGCAAATACACAATTGAGATTTACAGCATTAACTCGCTAGGCCGTCAATCCTCAGACTTTACCAATCTGACGTTTAACGCTGTAGGTAAGACTGCTGTTCCTGGCAACGTTCAAAACCTGCAGTTTGAGGCTACCAGCGATAAGGAAGGCACGCTGAAATGGGATGAAACCGTTGACCTTGATGTCAAGCACGGCGGCAAGGTTTACATCCGTCATTCCAGTAAAACTGATGGCACAGCAACGTGGTCTAACTCCGTCGATCTAATTGAGGCAATTGCTGGCAACTCAACTAGCGCCAAAATCTCGCTGATTGAGGGCGAAATCCTCGTCAAGTTTGCAGACGATGGTGGCCGCCTAAGTGCTGATGAAACCAGCGTCATTATTGACCTGCCGGAGACGCGGAACAAGCTGCTATTGCAGTCTCGCCGCGAAGATCAGGATTCACCACCATTCCAGGGGCAGCGGACTGATTGTTTCTATAGCGACGAGTATGACGCCTTGACGCTGGCTAGTACGGCTGACATTGACGACAAAACGGAGGACATCGACGATTGGGGCAAACTTGACACGCTGGGTGACACTGAAGCGGACGGTGAGTATGAGTTCGTCAATACTCTTGATTTAGAAAACGTTTTCTCGCTTGACCTTAAGCGTCGATTTGTTACTCGTGGTTTCTACCCAGATGACCTAATTGATGAAAAAACGGACAACATTGATACCTGGGGCAAATTTGACGGCGACGTTGCCGACAAGGTCAATGCCAAGCTTTATGTGCGCCGCACTGATGACGACCCTAGTGGCACTCCGACTTGGGGCGACTGGACTGAGTTCAGTAACGGCACCTTTAAGGCTCGCGCATTCCAGTTCAAAGCTGAAATGACAAGCACCGATACAGCCCAAAACATTCTTGTTGATGAGCTTGGCTATGTCGCAGAGCTGGAACGACGCACTGAATCCAGTGAAGAAGCGGTTGCCAGTGGCACGGGTGCAAAAGCCATTACTTTTGACAATGCTTTCTTTGTTGGCACTGCCAGCTTGTTAGGAAGCAACAGCAAGTTGCCCAGCGTTGGCATTACGGCTCAAAACATGCAAAGTGGTGATTACTTCACCGTATCAAGTGTTTCGGCCACTGGCTTTACGGTCAACTTCTATAACTCGTCAGACACAGGCATTGACCGCAACTTCAATTGGTCTGCTGTGGGCTATGGCAAGGCAGGCTAAAGTGAGCCAAAAGTCTGAGTAAGCGGCTGTGGCAACGCACGATTACAACTTAGCCAACCAGGATGGTGCGAGTTTTCGTTCAGACTTAAACAACGCCCTTGCGGCGATTGTAAGCAATAACAGCAGTAGCACTGAGCCGTCTACTACGTTTGCTTTTCAGTGGTGGGTTGACACCAATAACACCCTGATCAAGATTCGCAATGCTGCGAATGATGGATGGGTAACCGTTGGCGATTACAGCGCCACCAACTTCGGCCTGCTGAGCAGCGCCACTGCTAACAGCACCTACTTGGCATTGGCTGGCGGCACCCTCACTGGTGCGTTGAACATCGGCACCGCTGGATCGGTGGTCTTTGAGGGTGCTACTGCCAACGACTTTGAGACCACGCTGGCGGTAACTGATCCGACGGCGGACCGCACTTTCACGCTTCCTGATGCAACGACCACGGCGGCTGGTCTTGCTGTAGCTCAGACCTTCACCAAGGCACAACGC
>Ga0181592_10005708_pt1 | contig 10243 bp, 7 predicted proteins | sample 071ome_20_FD_133755 | JGI IMG/M metagenome (GOLD analysis project Ga0181592, IMG submission 133755) | Coastal salt marsh microbial communities from the Groves Creek Marsh, Skidaway Island, Georgia - 071412BT metaG (megahit assembly) | ecosystem: Environmental > Aquatic > Marine > Intertidal zone...
ACACGGCCTACAGCAGCTACTAGTCCATTAGCGACCATCAGCATTTGTGATGCAGTGACCTTCACCGTACTGGCAATGTCTATGCTCCCTCCCTGACCGGTATCCCAGGCGTAGTAATAAGCGATCGCAGCCACAATCAGGGCCCACTCAGCACCCAGCTGCTCTGCTATCACAGTCAGAACCTCTGAGATGAGGTAGCCGGTAGCCAGCTTAATGAAGATGTACTTAATCAGGGCAATCACGGCCAAGGCTAAATCAACACCTATAGCAGCACTGGCAATAGCACCCAACAGGGCGCCTATCTCTTCGAAGGCCACATAACCGGTGTACACAGCAATCACTACAGCTACGATAACGACTATAGCCTTAAACCAACCCTTCTGGTACCACTTGGTCTTCTCCACCACGTGGGAGTTCATAACCAGGTGGAGTGAACTGTAATACAGCTTCTCCCGGGTAGTGGTGGGCAATGTACGAGTAATACGGTAGTCCAGTGGGAAGATACACCGCTCGTCATCAGCCCCGCCCTCTGCTCCCTTTTTCTTGTAGATGTGGTAGCGAACACGTGGCTCTTCCAGGCGGATTTCTTCAATGATGCCTGGGTAGATCTGGTGCCTGTATATCCTTGTGCTAATGGTCGGAGTCACCCGTGTCACCCGCCAACTGACCATGGGAATAGTGCCATTAAATAAGCTGGCGTTGTCTACACTAGAAACGGAAATACCATCAGGATCAGGCCCAAACCGAAATTCTTCAGGAAGCTCGTAGACATCTAACTCATTGGTATAAAACCCAATGGGCCCAATGTCGGGTACATCCTCAGCAAGACCGCGGATAGAATACGTTAGGTTCTCGAAGCTGATAGTAGTACGGTAATCAGCATCTTGTATATCGATCGCCCAGCTATTAGGAACTCTTTTCACATTAGCCCTAACCACAGGATCCATGTAAATACTTTCGCGGTCCCTGGCCCCATAAGGCAAGTAGGGAGGTCTGTCTTCCCAAGGAGGAACTTCACTAGGATCGAACTCGTGCATATCTTTTAACCAGGCAAACAGGTACTCAAGTTCGTACTGACGCTCAGTAGTAACGGGTACACCCATAAGCATTACTGCCTGATCAATGTATTTGATATCAGGATTCTCGTGAATGGCTGCACCCAACTCTAGGAAGTCGATGTTTATTTTGTCTAGCAGCTCAATAGCGCTATTCTGTTCAAGAGTGCCGGCATACTTATCACTTGTACGATCCTCATCTTCAGACCGAAACATCACGAACGGGAAATAAGTGCCGTTAAACCTGTGAAAGACACCCAAATCCTGATAAAACTCATCTAAAAGGGGGTAGTCACCATTTTCTCGAGGCCTGTAGTGCCAATACAAGTCTTGGCGGATCACAGCATCAGGGTTCTCTTCTGTGGGTGCCGGTAACTTATGCGTTGCATGGATGTGGTAATACTCTGCGTCTTTGTCGTATTTCCAGGTCTCAGTAATATCCTCTGTATACTCAATAATTTCAGAGTAGACCCCTTCCACTATTTCCTGAGTAAGTGGGTTTACCCAGAAGTAGACGACTGAGAATTTATCATCTATACCTCTATCAAAAACACTACGACTAACGTACAGACTGTTATCGAAATTGTTCGAAAGGCTGCTTGGACCATCAATGATGGGAGAGGCAATAGGTTTTCTAAGGATGTCAGTGAGAGTCTGCTCATCTCGAATACCGGCGAGCGCTGTGGTATTCCAGGTGCGTATTGTCGACCACTCTGGGATGTTCTCTATATCGTCTACGTTGTAGTAACCCACGACCTCTTTGATATGAGCTTTGATCCGCGGAGGGTCCCGATTGATCGCCGTCTCGGGGATAACCTCCCCATTTTCATCTACAGGATCTTCAGGAAGTGAAGCTAGCCACTCCTGAAACTGCTCACTTTCTTCAAACTGCCTTGAGAGCGTATTCGAAATTGTATTTAGACAGTTGTCCTCATACGTGTATTCCTGGTCAGGGTGCCATACCCATTCCCATGCCAGATGGACATGGTTGATTGGCCTGAACTGGGTGTAGTGAGGTCTTTCGAAGTACGGCTCATAGTATTCATACACCGGCGGGAATGCATGAGGGTCGTTCGGGTTATTCCCGAACAGATACTCTATGGTATCCACCAAGAGGTACCGAGCAGATCCAGAGGCTATGATCGACGCATCTGGTAGCTTGTAGTAGTAGTTTTCCCGGGCCCAGCGGTACATACGCTCAAACTTGTGATAGTCGGCATTCAGGACACGGTCCAGGAGTGCCTCAGCCATGGGAGTACCCTCGAAGATAACCTCCATAAGGGCATCGAGAGTAGCATTCGGAATAAGGGGCTCATCGATTATCCGTTGAACGTGGGTATCGACGATATGTTTCTTCTTAGTACTGAAAAGTCCGATCTGACTACCCTCCGACAATAAGGCTCTCACAAAAAAGGGGCCACGAGGGCCCCATTATGCACTACTCGCTGATTTTATGCGTTGATGCCTTCCATCAACTTCTGGATTACCTCACCGATATAACTATCCGCCAACTTATTATTATTGTCGTACGGAGTAGCTTCATCAGTGGTCCGGCGTACTGACCAGGTCTGGGTCATGATGGAAGCGGCCTTCTGCTCCGCATCACGCTGGAATCCATCGGTCTGGGCCTGGTACAGACGGGTCTGCTTACCAAGTACAGAGTCAGGATCGATACCAGAACTGTTAGTCTGAGCCAGCTCAGTATGCTTCTTGGCTTCGAGAACTGCAGTCTCCGCGGCAACCTTGAGGGCCTGTTGAACCAGGACATCAAACTCACCCTTGAGCTTACAGATCTCTTCTTCCATGACCTCGCGCTTCTTCTGCTCAGTGAGCTGCTGTTCGTGCAGCAGACTGGTAGCAGCAGAGATACGAAACTCTTCAGCAACGGCATTCTTGACTTGCTGGTTGATCAGCGGGATCTCTGCCTGGATCTTGTCGATTTGGGCATTGATCAGCAGCGTCTCTGCAGCAATCTTGTCTTTCTCCAGTTCCAGGCGCTCTGCCTCGAGTCGAAGAGCCTCAGCTTCGTAGTAGCTCTTGTCCTTGTTGAGCAAGAACATAATAGAGCGGTCTAGGACAGACTGTAGTGCACCCAGGTAGACCTGGGAGTAGTCCTGTCCACGAATGCGGGAGGTGTCATACTCTTGGGCGACATGGTTTTCCATCGCCCGCATCAGAACATCAAAGACGCCATCCCCCGAAAGGGTGGCGTCTGTCAGATCACTCAGCGTGATTGGATCTGGGACTTGAATGGCCATACTTAGTGCCTCGTTGCCTCATCAGCAGTACCCTGGGCCATGGCTTGGCGTTGTGCCAAGTCTTTGAGCTCTTCCGGAGTCAGCGGGGGAAGTTCATTCACCGCGAACTCTTGAATCAGCCTGCCCTTACGGGATTTGTTCCCGGTCCTGGGATCGGTAACCGTATGGAATACCTGACACTTACGTGCCTTGATCATATCCAGTACCATCTGTGGTACGTGCCATGCTACACCAAAGGGCACATACTTTTTAATGGAACCGACTGCTTTGTTACCCACGGAAAAGATCTCGCCTTCCCAATCACCCTTGTTGGGGTTCATGCAGGTAATCTCAACCCGTACCAGGGCCTTGGCCTCACGCGCGATACGCTTGGCCTCCTCCTGGTCGAAGCCCATAGCCGCGGCTTCTTCAGCCACCTGCCTATCAGCTGCCGTCTCGGGCATCGTCACATTGACGATTACAGGATCTTTCTCTTGGGTAGTCTTGGCGATAAGCGCTTCATTAACGCGCTCTGCCAGCTTGTCTACTCCAATGTTGGGGTGATACTCAACACCGAGTAGGTCTGCCTGGGCCTTCAGGACACCGATGAAGTTCTCATCGACTGGGGCCTTGGGCGTGGGATCTGCCACTACAGGGGTGGTTTCTTCTTTTGGGGTTTTGCTTTCATCACTCATTGCGGTTTCTCCGGTTAGGATGAAGTTATAAAAATAAGGGGGGCAAAGCCCCCCCTAGTTAACTGAATGCTGATTAAGCGTTCAGTTTAGCTGCGGTCTTGACCAGGCCGATGCGCTCGGGACGCTGGAGCAAGAAGCCGTAGTACCACTTGATGGACATAAAGCCCAGCTCGCCGTACGGATCGTTGCGGTCAGCCGTTTCATACCCGGGCTTCTTGTGGGTAATCTTGAACTTGACCGTCTTACCGTCAGTCTGGAAACCGATGGTAGAGAACGCACCGCTACCAACTACCAGCATCGGGAATACGTCAACGTTTCCGTCAGTCTCGTAGGTGCTGTTGTCACCAGCAGCGCCAGCTCCTTCCCACTTCATCATCTCAGGTACGATGACGATGCGGAAGTAACCAACAGTACCGATTTCACCGTTCAGAACAGTGGTGCCAGCAGCGTACTGCTGTACGGGGATAAACGCCGGAGCGGCGTTGTAATCCACCATGTCCATCAGGGTTACCTGCAGCTCAGAGCCACAGTACAGTACGCGAGCAGCCGGGATGGTCTTGGTATCGATGTTACGAGTACCAGTCACAACCTGAGTCTGCTTAGGCGTGCGGTTGTCGTCGAGCATGATGCTCAGCTTGACCAGGTCGTTGTAGTCAACGATGTGGCTAGCAGCAACAGTAGCGTCGGAAACAGCCGTACCAGCATAACGCAGGACGCCAGCACCGTTCAGGAGGTCGATCTGAAGAGCATCTTCAGTGATCTCGTGAGCAGCGTTGATCATCTCACGGTTGATGTGCATCGCCAGGTCAGCGTCGGAGTCGAAGTCCAGAGATTCCTGGGTGTACTCGTCGAAGAAGCCGAACTTCTCGATAGAGCCTTCGATTTCCACGCGCTTGAAGCCTACGCGGTTTACACGACCGCCGTTCTCAGTCAGAGCCGGCAGTTTGCTGGTGATGTAACCGGGGTCCTTGCTAGAACCGTACAGGTTACCGCTCTCAGGAACAAAACCACCGTATGCACCCAGCTCAGCGTTGGAGGCGTCAGTCACCTGCCAACCTGCAGCCTGGTAGTCATCGATAGTGGTATCCCAGTTGGTGTTCCACGTTACTACGTCGTAACCAGCGTTCTGAACTGCAGACTCAAGCTTGGCTTGAGACTCAGCGTCAGTTTCTGCAGCAGCCAGGTTAGCGCCTTCACCAACGATGAAGATAACGTTCATGCCGTTGGTAGCTTCGCTTACACCCGGGGGCAGCAGCTTGTAGGTTACGGTGCCGTTGGCGGTAGCGCCAGCAGCGTCGATGCCCTGGTCGTTGATGTTCGCATCGTCCAGGATGGGAAGATAATGATACTTCTTGATCTTCTTACCCATGTGCTTCGGCAGGTTGGTCGTGTCGGCCAGCTGCATGAAGTACTGTGACTTGCGAGCCTCAATGAGGGCTTGCTTGATAAAGTGATCCGAGCGGATCTGCGAACCGATAGTAGAATCGGTACCGCCTACGGGATCTTTATATCCCATCGGGTTTGCTTCAGCCATGATACACCTCCAGGTGGTTAGTTAGGCTACATTAAGCTTGGGTTAAACTGCTTAGAGAACTCTTCATCCGACATGGCCAAGGGACTAAAGTCCTTGTCTGCCTTCGCCGGCTTCTTAGCTCTCCGCGTAGTGCTTGCTGCCTTACGCTTGTTACGCCGTTTTGAGTCATCACCCTTGCTGCGAGTAGCTTCCTTCCTGGGGGTTTCATTGCCCTTGTCCTCAGAAGATGCCTCTTCCTGGAACAAGTGGTTGAATCCGCCTTGGGCTTGGATAGCGTCACCAACAATTTTGTATGCCTGAATGTCCGGGGTTCCCGGAGGAATCTTGCCGAGCATTCTTTGGCGTTCTAACTGTTCAGAGATCACCTCGTAGATACCATTTGAGACGTGCTCATTGATGGTCTCTAGCAGAGTCGGATTGTCCGAAACAGCTTTACGGCTGGTATCGTCCCACTGTTTTCCAACGATTTCAAGCGTTTTATTGTAGGACTCAGTGCCTTGTATACGCTGCACTACGTCTTCCAACGCAACTTCTTCGTCGCTGGCCATGTTATTACCGGCTTTATAGTCATCACCCTGGGACAGTTCAAACTCTTCGGGATCAATACCTTTCGCCTTCAGGAAACTGGCGATAGCCTTCTCGTCACCGTTAACGAGATCGATAACATGGTTAAGTTTTTCTTCATCCAAGAGATCGTGCTTCTCGAGGGTACGAAGTGCTTTCATGCTGGGCTTCAGCGCCTGCATCTTCCGGTTGTAGTTGGCGCCCATTTGCATGAGCTGCACAACATCCTCCGCGGAAGTAATCTGCATCTCCCGGCCGTTGGCATTGAAAGGAGCGGTTACTTTTTCGAAGAAGGTTTGGGCGTCTGAGGTTTCCTCTTCGTCTTCGGAAGAAGTATCTTCGTCATCATCGCTAGATGAGTCATCCCCACTATCTGATTCTCCCTCATCCTCTTCGGATTCTTCGTCCTCGCGCCTTTCTGCATCTTCGTCGTCGCCCTCATCGTCTTCGTCATCCTCAGCAGGATCTTCCTCAGACTCGTCATCCTCCTCGTCAGCTTCCGCGACGGCTTCGCCGTCGTCTTCAGCATCCTCGTCGGATTCCTCATCTTCGGATTCTTCATTCTGGAATGAGAGATCTGCCTGGTCGGCACCCCCCATCTTCATGAAGTCCTCGTCAGACATCTCCAGGAAATCACCCCCTTCATCGGGGGTGGTGTCTTCAGCTTTCAGATCTTCGTCGCTCATGACTCAAGCTCCAGGGCCTCCAGCTGGGATACTTGGTCCCGGGAAGCGTCAATCTCATTTTCAGCCATCATACCCATTTGGCGGATACTGTTGAAATGCAGATCCAGGTAGCCAATGGAATCCAGCGCACGTAGGAGGGAATCCTGGCGTTCCGGATCGGCCATCTGAGGAGCGGCACGAAGGGTTACGAGCCTGGCCGGCTCTTCCTTCATGTAGTCGTTTAGGATCACTTTCTTGAAATCAGGGTTGTCCCAGAGGCGATCGAGAGCTTTCATCAGCTCTACACGCTCACGGGCGCTTTCCATTGAGATTTCGATATGGCGTACTGCTTCGTTACGTTCTTCGTTATTCATGTCGCAAGGACCTCTTCATTGCTAGGTTAGTTAAAGAAGATCAGCGGGCAAACTAATGCCTTTTCACTATTTTTTCATAGTTTTTTTATTCTTCTCCACTTTGGGTACCGCCACTCAGGTACTTGCGGAGCTCTGTTTGGCGATCTTTAATGCCTTCCAGAACATGCTCCGCTTTCTTGAGTTCGATGTTACTCCGGGCCTGTTCGCCCATGAGTTCTTTCTCACGCTCCTGGGTTACGCCGGACTCTTGCTCGACGTAGTTCAGGTCTTTCAGGTCAGCATCACTAGCTGCCTGGCGCGCTTTAGCTTGCTCAGTACCAATCTTAGCCACGTTGAGCTGGGCATCAGTCTGGTTCTCGGCCGCGCGTGCGTGAAGTTCTTGGATCTCGGCCTGGAGCTTCTGGATCTCCAGCATCTGGATCTGCTGCTGCATAGGATCAGGCTGGGGTTCCCAGGCCTCAATCTCGTGTGCCAGTGCCGGCATCTTACGAAGCTTGGCAATGTCACGCAGTACAATTTTGCTCAGGGCAGGATCGATGTTATTACCCATGGTCTGGAGCATGAAGGCCAGTTCCTGTGCCTTGATGTTGTCTTCCTCAATCGAGGAGATATCCAGCTTCATGTCGTACTTGCCGGCCAGATCGTCCCGACGGATGGTGACGAAGGAGTTGTTCGTGATTCGAACCACCTCAGTCTCATCCAGGAACTCGGCATTCATGGACATGATCTTCCGACCAATGTCGACCATGCCTTTAGCAAGCCTACGGAGAATACCCGTCTCCCGCTTGGAGCTCGCATCCAGGGCGCCACGGATACCCGCAACTACCTCGCCCAGGCCTTCACCTGAGATACCGTTATTGAACGCTTTCACGCCAGACATGGACTCAGCCTCTGCCATCTGCTGCTGAAGCAGGAAGGGAGCAGACTGAGGGATCTCTGGGTATGTGTGCATATGAAATGCCACCCGGGGATCGATGTTCTGGTTGTACTCGTAGTCCTGGCCACGCTGGAACTTGATACGGTTAGTCGTGTCCAGTGCGTCTTTACGCACGCCCATCTGACCATTAGCAGACCTGGCCATGACATCAATCATGCCCCGGGTCAGTGCACCGATTACTTTCTGGTTATCTTCCAGCAGAGCGCCGTCCGGCTCGCCATAGACTGAGTCATCGATCGGCAACATCGGTACGAAGACAAACGGAATGCACTTGTCCGGGTACGGATTCTCTTCCATCCGGATCAGAGTATTACCCACCCAAGCAGCAACAATAGGCTTAGCGATACCAGAATCATCATAGTCCCAGAATCCCCAGTACTCATGAACAACGATACGCTTCCGCGGCTCATCCTTGAACTCAAAGGTCGGGGGCTCTTTGCCCTCGATCTCATGGTCAGCCGCACCCAGGGGGCTGTTACCTTCTACGTTGATATCATCCAGGTTCGTGTACTTACCATCTTTCTTGAGCTCGGACAGGCTGGACTCAAAACTGTGAATCACGAATGAGGCTTGGGTGTAGTCTCCCCCACAGCTTGGGTCTACCGTGACATTGTTGTAGTCAACCAGCTCTACAGTTGGTTGGTTCTTAGTTGTAACCGTCCTGGTTACAGTCCTGTAGCCGTGTACGATCGGCTCTTGGGGTTGACCAGAAGTTACAGTCAGCTCATGTGCCTGGCGAAGCTCTTCGGGTACATCGTGTTCCCACGCAGTTACGTTCGTGGCCTTGATGTTTGCCAGTTCCTGGTGGAGCGGGACCAGCTGTGTATTCACCCGGAAAGAAACGATCGGTTCTTGGAAGTCCTGCTCCTCTTCCTCGTAGACCCAACCCACCTTAGCAATGACCGTACCCTTGTCCACGGCATCGCGGACATAGTCATCGATCAGCTTTACCTTGTTCAGTTGAGTATTGAACTGGTTATTGAGGATTACAGCGTTTTGATCAGCGCCTTCTACGTCTTCCCAGGTCACCGGTGCGATGGTGAACATGTCATCTGCAGCCAGAAAGGGCTCAGACAGAGCGCTATACCGCCACTCTGCCTGTTTGCGGATGAGTTTCGGTACCAGAGATGAGTACCCGGGCGGGCTTTTGACCGCGGCAGAGCCACGGACGTGCAAATTGTCCAGCCATTTGTCGATCTGGGCTACTTGCCTGTCGTGGTCAGGCTTGGCGCCCTCGAGATCGCCCTTCAGATCCTGCAATGAAGGAGCAGAGTGCCAAGATTCCGGGGCAATCCTCTCCTCATCGGGGTTTGCGGACATTGTGTTGTCTTGCTCTTCCATATCACCGGCCCATATTCTGGTTTATTGGGATGCTACGCAGATTCTGCCGCAAAATCAGACAAATCCTCGGCGTTCAAATTTCTCAGCGCCGTCTACATCCGTATCTATCTGGAATCCGTTGCTCCGGAGACGTGCAACTTCCACTTCGTACTTGGCAGCGTAGTTGTTGCCCTCGTGGAAGTCAGTATTACCGGAGATACCAACGGGATTGTGTGTCCTGGACGCCACAAAGAGGCACAGTGCCCACAGGTGAGTGGGTGGCAGGTTGAGCTCTACCTGGCTAGCCGCGGCATTGGCGTATGCTTCCCGGATCGGGGGATGGTCTGCACGGTATACCACCTTCAGTTGAGTGGTCTCGAGCAGCCAAGGCGCCTTCTCGGTGTCAGTTGGGACGATCAGCTTGTTGTACTGAGGTGTACGGACTGCATCAGTACGGTCGACCCTGTTCAGAGGGACCCTGTAGTCCTCACTGGAGTAGGTGCCCCACAGTTGTTCCACCTTGTGGAGGTTACCGGTGAACGGATTGGCCGCGGTATCAGCGATATACTTCACTGCTTCCTTGGATTTGGTGTTCGTAGTGGCAAAATCGAGCGTTAGCCAGTAGTCAGACTGGCCATCCTGCAGATCTACGAAGCAGGTCTCCTCTCGCAAGAGGAACCGCTTATGCAAATCGGTCAGTCCCAGCTGTACATGAGGGAGGATCTGCTTCATATGATCTCCTTCAATGCCCTGGTCTTCATCCAAGCGCCGGCCGAACACAACATTCTTGAGTTCACCGTAAGCTAGCTGGTCATATACGTCTTCGAGTGTCATCTCTAGTCCCTCATACTACGTACGAATC
>Ga0181592_10005712_pt1 | contig 10241 bp, 8 predicted proteins | sample 071ome_20_FD_133755 | JGI IMG/M metagenome (GOLD analysis project Ga0181592, IMG submission 133755) | Coastal salt marsh microbial communities from the Groves Creek Marsh, Skidaway Island, Georgia - 071412BT metaG (megahit assembly) | ecosystem: Environmental > Aquatic > Marine > Intertidal zone...
ACACCATAACCAGCGGGTAAAACATCAGCTATTTTTTCAAATAAAATAGATTCAGAAACAAAGGGACTAATTAATTGATTGACAGGTCCTGTAACAAATTCATACAACAAACTATCTTGTGCTTCTTTAGGTGTTATTTCTTTTTGCTTCAGGATATTTGTCATTGCTCTAAAAGGAGCGGTCACAACATCATAAGGACTAAAGTAAGAAAAGTTAATCATTTTAAATAAACCATCTTTTGGTTTAGTGATAGGTATCATGTTTGAATTCTTTTCCCAACTAGCTCCATAATCTCTTTTATAATCATCAATCATTTCATCCGTAACACCAGTGAATTGTTCTGCTATTTTAGATACTGCCATATCAGCCCCACCTAAAACAGTACCCGCTCCAAACAGTCGACGATACCCCATTTGTCTCATCTTAGGATTCTTTGATGCAATTTCTTTCATTGCTAATTCTAGTATGTTGTAAGTTGTTCTAATCATCTCTGCAGGGAAAGATACAAAGTTTCCAAGAGGAAGTTTTCTTAAGTCTTGAATGACTTTTGGAACTTTACTATAGGTTGGATAAGTATTTCTAATATACCAAGCAGCGGCTTCTTCAATTGCTTCATCTAGATTTTTCCCAACCACATTGTATTCTCTCCCAACAATTTCTTTGAACCATGCGGCTACATCGTCTGTTGTTTTGAAAACACTTTTTAATTGTGATTTCATATATTCATGACCGTACCACTTCCATAAATTATCACCGCCTGCATAGACTCTGGTGACATCTTTCATAAACTTAGTATTAGCTAATTTATTGATAAGAGTATCCGTATTATCAACTGTGCCTGCTTTAATTTCTTTTAAAACAGCTTGCAATTCAGAGGCCACGATATTTTCATCAATGACACCAAGTTCTATTTTTCTACTTATATTATCAATTAATTCTTTTTCATTTAATACTTTCCCTGCCCCAAAGATATCATCTAACACCATTTTTAAAGCATTAGGAACAGAACCCATACCACCGATATGTCCATTAGCTAAAGGAAAGAAACTTGCAGAAGTGACGTTTCTAACTTGTGTTGCGGGAGATAAAACTGTTTTACCAAACTGAACTAAAGTTTTTCCTTGTAGTAAAAAATTGTAAATACTGTTTTGCATCAACTTATCTAAAAATCCTTTACTACCTCTCATTGCTTCAGCTAATTCACCAGAAGCATACAATTTTCCTAAGTCATCACTCTGTAATAAACCAAGACCAGGTAGTCTTACTATTTGCTTTGCATCTAAAACACCCGCTGCACGAGCCGCGGCTCTCGTTTCAAATAACCACCCTTGTTTTAGTCCTAGTTCTGCTAATTGATCGAATAATCTTTTATTAGTTGTACTTGTAATCATACCAGTGACTGTTTGTAAAACAGAAGACTTTAAGTTTTTCTCTTCACCTAATAATTGTTTGATAACAGCAGGTAACTCATCACCTGTTTTTAAAAATTCATCACTTCTTAAAATGTCTTTTGCGATAAACTGTAATGTTTGTAAAGGATCATCAGCATTTGTTTTTCCTTGTTGTAAAATATTTTGTGTTAAAATCTCAGCGTATTCTTTTAATGCATCATCAACACTTACATCTGGATTTGATTTAATCGCAGCCTCTACTAAATCTTTATTTTTTCGGACTACATTTTGTGTGACCCAACTGACCGCTTTATCAAATACTTCTTTTGGTGGAGCATAAGATGAATTCGTAAAAATACTAAAAGACTTTCTCATATATCCAGCAACGTTATCTAAAATAAATGTTTTTAAATCACCTTCTGGTAAGGCATCTCCAAAGGTTTGTTTTATCTTTATCAACTCGTCATTTAAATTTTTAGCAGTGCCTCTTAATTCTTCTGGTAAACTATTTAATTGTCTTTGTCCTTTTAAATATTCTAAAACGTAATCTAAATATTGAGTTTGTTGAGCTGGAGAACTTGTTGCTTTATCGTACTGATTATTAAAAGATTTAGCTAAATTATACGCTTTCTTTTCTATTGACTCTAAATACTTTTCTATTTTTCTTGATTGTGCTTTGATGTATCGAGCCGCACCAGAAGTTAAATTAAATTGTTCTCCTGTTTCTTTACCTACAGAACGAAAAGCTGCTAAGAAATTATCTAACTTTTTTAATCTTGATTTTAAAGGATCAGCACTTTGTACAGAAAATAATCTCCATTGTTGAAAAGGTGGTAGTTTTGTAAAAGGTAATTTTCTTACAGCAATAGGTGCTAGTATTTGTTTTAAGAATACTTCTCCTCCTGCTTTGATACCTTTAGAAATTGTAGGTATAACAATTGGATCTTTTGATAATAAATAAGAAGCAGGACTGATCACTAAACTATCTACCGCTTTTAATCCTACTCCCGCCACTTTTGCAGCGGGCTTAAATAAACCATATTTAAAACCCAATGCAGCGGGCTTACCTAATAAAGAAAAACCACTACCTAAAAGAGCTCCTTCTTGTCCGTATAGTAATCTATTTTTCAGTCTAGCTGTGGCTAGTTCTCTTCCTTCTAAACCTTCTGTATCTACTAATTTTTCTTCTTGAAAAGGAACCGGCGCATCAGGACCACTAGCAATAAAATCAGTAGCAGCACCCAAAGCACCAAAACCAATTGCTCTTTGTGCTACATTTGTAAATTTATTTTTTGATAAATAGTTTGTTAGTCTACTTGCACCTGGTATTAGTTTTCTAGCTCTGTTTCCAACTTTTAGTACAACAGAGCCAGGTAATCCATATTCAACTAAAAGAGAAGTAATATCTCCTATTGCATCTTCTGGTTGTTCTGGTTTGTAATTATTATATATCTCATCTACTTTTTTCGTAAGTTGAGTGTCTAGTGCAATATCAATTCCACCAAACAATAAATCTGCAAAACTATAAGCTACTCTTGCTTGACCAGCATTGACGCCTTTTCGAACTTCATCAATCCAACTACTAGCATCTTGTTCATTTAATTTTCCTTCTTCTTCTAATTTTTTTTCTAGTAGTTGTTTAGCATAAGAAACAGGACCACCTACAGGATTTAACGGGTTTGGTAATTCTTTGACATTGTCTAAAAAATTTTTCCAACTAAAAAGTTTTTTTTCTGGCTCGGGATTTAATTGATCTTTTGTTGCGTCTTCAACGTTTTGAGCAGTGATTTGATATTTATCACCGAGTCTTCTTACAAAAGACATTTTACTCCTCCTGAGGTAGAACTAAGTTTACGTTGTATCTTTTATTGAAGCTGTCTACGTCGGATTGTGTTCTGATATTTGCAAAGTCAGATAAAGCTTGATTGCTTTGTGATATTAACATCACAATATCATTAGTAATTTCTTGTGGAAGTCTGGCTCTTAAATCAGCAAAAGATAAAGTTTCAATTTGTTGATTTGCAGGAGTTGTTTGTTGTGCTGCAGGAGTTGTTTGTGTGGTCATACCTCCTTGCTGCATTTTTACTCGACCACCTTTTTTATAAGAAGAGCCTAAAGTTTTTTTTACTAGTCTCATTACTTCTGAATAATAACCAGGATCTGTAGGTTCCCAATTTCTTGGAGGGTTAGTTGTTGGGTTTGGAGTGTCTTGTAATATTTGCCCAACGTCATAAAATAAATCTGTACCTTCATCTGATTTTAAGAAAGCTTCCATGATAGGATCACTTTCAGTTAAGACAGCTAGTTGTGATTCTTTTAAATCTATCTGTCTTTGAATTTCTTCCTTTTGATCTCCCTCAGCACCTGATAGTTGTTGAATTAATTCATTGATGTCGGTTGTTAACTCACCTATCATTTCAATTTTTCTTTCTATTTGATAACCTGATTCAGATGTTTTTGCTTTTTGAATAGCTTCTTTACCTAACTGTTCATAAACAGCCCCTACGTTTGAAGCTTTCAATGCTTTTTCTTGTTGTGCTAATTCTCTTTGTCTTTCCTTTTTCGCAGCGATAGTTCCGGCGATGTCACCTAGAGCAGGAGCTGCAACTTCGGAGGCTTTTTGAAAGAAAGTTCCATCACCACCTTTTCCTGCAAATTCAAAACCTGCTTGCGCTAATCTTAAATATTCTGGAACACCAAATGTTTTTTCTTCTGGACGATCAAAAAGGCCCATTGATTTTTGCAATTCAAATAATCTTTCTGCTTCAGATTGAACACGACTCATATCAATAGGACTAACAACACCAGCTTCCGCGTACCCCGGTCTATCGTCTAATCCAGATGTAATCCCCGTTCCGCGGCTCTCGATCTTGCCACCACCTCTAAACATTGGCCTTCTTAAAGTTGTGCTCATTATCCTCCTAATGCTCCTAAGATACCAGCGACACCTGTACCAATACCTAAAATACTTTGTAATGGGCTAGGGGGTTGCTGTGTTGTTGTTTGAAAAGTTTGTTGTGCGGGATATCCACCAATTAATCCAGTTAGCTGCTGACCAACGAAACCTAATCGTTGTTGCTCCTCGAACGCAGCCTCTCTTGCGGCTTGAGCTTGAGCATCTAGAATCGCTTGTGATTGTAATTGTTGTTGCTGTCCTAGTTGTTGTAATCCGGTAATCTCTTGTTGTGCGAGCTGTGGTGCTAATTGTGCTAATCCTTGTTGTTGTGTTGACAAAGCTTGTTGTTGCTGAAAAGCTTGTTGTGCTTGTTGTTGTGCTTGTTGAAACGCTTGAGCTCTGAGTTGCGCTTCCATTTGAGCTTTACCCATGGCTGTGCCCACATCAAATTCTGCTTCTTGTACTGCTTGACGTCCACCACCGAAAGCACCTAATTGTGCTGCTTGTGTTCCTATTTGTTGTCTTGCAATATCTCGTTCTCTTTGTAACGCCGCTAAAGAAGTGTCAATGACTTCTTGTTGATACGGCGACATAAATTCTTGATACGCTTGAGGTCCTACGTATTGAGCTGCTCCTGTAGCTTCGGCACCGGCCTGAGCTAAAAAAGGTTCAAATGAACCTAAACCAGAAGCTTGTTGATACGCTTGTTGTTGTAACGGGTCTTGTGCAGCGACTGTGGGAGCATAAGCTGAAGTATCCATAGCCTGAGCAGGGCTCAGTAAAGGCATTAGTCTTTCTGTTAATGTTGTTCCCGCCGCCTCTATAAACGGCGCGGGTTTCGTCGTGGTAATCGTTTCTTCTGGCATTAGACTCTAGCCTCCAATTTGTGCATTAAATCATACATTCTTTTTGCCCCTTTGTTAACACTTCCTCCACCGGCAGCTCTCACTGCATCAGCGGTCATGACAAACTCATTCTTTGATAATCTTGCAGGGACATCGTCGGCTTTTTCTTTTGCACCAATCGGTACAAAGCCACCACCTCGTAAATCCATTTCAGCAGGCATACCACCCATTTTTAAGTTCATGATACCACCTTCTGCCATATAACCTCTTTTTTCAAGATATTTTTCTTCTTCTGATCTACTACGTTCTCTATAGTCCGCTTCAAAATCTCTTAACTTTTTCAATGCTTCTTTTCTTTTCTTTTCAGGTAATCTTTTTAAATATTTTGCAATAGGAGAATCTGGTCCGAATCTTTCTTTTCTAAAGTCTTCCATATTTAGCATGGAGCCAGGACCAAAAAATTTAGGATCATCTAGTAATTTACTACCAAATTCTTGTTCGTCTTGAATAATATAACCAGGGTATCCTATTAGTTCACTAAAAGCATCTCTATAAGTATCAAACAGAACATCACCAGTTCCACCTTCTTTTAAACCAATACGTCCGCCCTTAGCTTTACCGCTTCTTAAATCAGCATCTGACATAGGACTCAATAAATACTCAGATAAGGACATAAACTCATCTCTTTTTAAATCAAAATAGTTTTCTCTTTTTTGTTGTTCAGTAGAAGAACCACCTTCTGCATATTTAATACGTCCACCCTTGGCTTCTTTAACACGGCCCTCTTTTCTAGGTCCCATAATCTGTTCTATAACATCAGAACCAACCGTTCCTTCTGGTGGGTTTTCCATCTCCATACCAATACGCATTTTATATTCTTCTAATTCTTGCATTGCTTGTTTTGTAGCCATCTCATCTGCCTTTTGCATTTGTTCCATACTATAAGCACCTGTACCTGCTTCGGGATCAAACATCGAATTAAAGATTTCTTTTTTACGTTCTTCAAACATTCTGTCTAAAACTTCTTCACTAGGTCTACCAATACCAAATTTAGCTAAAAAATTACTCACGGTAGAACCACCTATTTTATATCCAATACGTCCACCGTTGGCTTTGCTCGTAGCTTGTTCATATAATTTTTTAATCTCTTCATCGCTCATACCTTCTAAATCTTTTCCACCAAAACCACCATAACCTAAATCAATTAATTTTATTTCCATAGCAAGACGATTCATATCAGACGCCTTGTCATATAAACTACCACCACCAGAAAAACCAACGCGGCCTCCGGTCTTGTATCCATAACGAGATAATGCATCGTCAATTTCAGCTTGACTGAACCCTGCCATTCCCATGTATCTTGTAATATAATCTATTCTTGATTGTCTATCAGCGGCAGCATCAGCTTCTCTACCGGCCATCTCTTCTTCGTATTTTCTTTGCGCTTCTTCTGCTGCGTCGTACGCGGAGATTGTTCCACCTGCTGTTACAGCGGTGCCTGCGCTTTTTGCAAGACTACCTAAAACTTCTTCTTCAGGTATTCCGGAAGCTAATTGAAACTTACCACCTTCACTAATTTCTGTTGGTGCTAATAAAGAACCTAAATCAGTAAAAGCGCTTTTTGCTTTATCACCTAGTTCCATTCCTAAAAATTGTCCACCTTGTCCAACATTTTTAAAATATTGTCCACCACCTCCCATTAAAGCGGATACGGCTGCAGTTCGAGGATCAACTTTACCTTTAGTTAATAAATCAACACCAGCTGATGTTAATCCAGAGGCCAATGCTTTGCCTCCTAGAGTGCTCATGATACCTGTTCCAAAAGCGCTACCTAAAGCTTTTCCAACAAGAGGACCACCAAACATAGAAGCCGCGATAGGTAAGATAGGTTGTATCTCTTTTGGTATGACTCTTCTAACGGCTTTACTTATCGACCCCATAGTGCTCCTTTGTATATCTTGTTACGACTCTTGTGATAACCTCATCATCAGTTATCCTCAGCCATTTTACAGGTTTATTATACCCAAGTAAATTTGTAAAGTATTGTTTAGTCCATTTCATGACAGATTTAACATCATCAACACAGATAGTATCGATGTGCCAAGGAATGTTCCCGCTATTGTAATCTTCAGGGTTTAATTCGGCGGTTGTCATAAATCGTTTTTCTGCATCCTTATTTAAAAATGCCCAGTTTGTAAAGGCATATGGTAGCTCATTTCTGTAATGAATCTTGTATTGATTCAGGTTCACAGATGGGGCTATATGTTGGAGCACGTCCTCGAACGTGTGATCTTTGTAGCGAGGAAACAACTTATAAAGTCCATAAGCTACGGTAATATCGTATAATTTACCAGTATCTATCACAGTGTCAAGAACTTGAGTCAGTCAAAATATCAGGCATTTTAGCTACCCTAATTCTTACACTTCTACTTAAATCCTCCTGTTTAGTTTCTGTTCCTGGGTTGTCGACATCATCTTGAGCTTCTTGATCAGAATTATACTCTTGATTTGTCTTGGTATTGATCAGTGTTACTTCTGTTTCAATATCAATCTCTTCAACGGTCTTACCGTCTTTAACAACGGATACTTTTCCACCGGGTTCTAAAAAAGACATATGATCTCCTTAATCTCTATTCATTTCTAATATAGCACAAGTACCTTCAAACACATCAGCACTTGCTGCTTGTAATTGTAATTTATCGTTTTCTTCTAATACGATAGATCCATCCGAAATACTACGTGAATCACCAGAGTTTACAGTATGTTCAGCAAACTGAAAAGTAGTGCTTGCAGAATCATCATAAACAAAAGCTTTGATTTCTGTATTGGCTGTTCCTACGTTCGCTGCGTGAATGTTTTGAATAATTGCTCTGGAGTTAGAAGGACAAGTATAAACATCAACTACGGTTGTGACATCTAAATCAAACTGTGCATTCTTGTATATATTTGCCATTAAGCTCCATTGCCTTTCGATTTAAACCACGTGTAACGTTCCGACTCTTGTTTTAATTCATCCAAATAAGTAGAGTTCAATTGTTCAATAATAATACCAATCGCTCTGTTTATTTGTTTTTGGTTTGATACATCGTAATTCTCTTTTGGTTCTGGTATCTTAACATTTATCTTTGCCATTATCTACCCCCGTCTGCCTGTACGTCTAAACTGAAAGTACCAAATCTCCAGTTCTGATCGACGTCGTCATTTTCTATTTTAATATTAACATATCGACCACGAGCTCTAGTATCTTTTTTGGTGGTTGATGATGTAATCGAGAAAGGACTTAAACTTGTTGTTGTTTCGTCTTGGGAAGGAAAACTCTTCACGGCCAACGTTACTTTAGCCGTGCCTTGCAATGTTTTGAAATCAGGAATGAATCGTCGAACAGCTAAGAACTGTTCCCCCTCTGTGCCTTGTCCTTCTAAATCAAAGTCATAAGACTGTACAAACGAGCTAATCGCGGTACTCGATCCGTCAACATTAACTTGATTGACACCGGTTTCATGTTCGAAATACGTTGTTGCTCCTAGTCCTGTATCTCCTTGGATAACCGGAAATGTACCTGTTTCACTAGATACAAAAGATGTTGCATAAGGTTTAGGGTATATAGAAGAGTCCATCCATGATGTACGGCCTTCGGTGCTAGTGTACCAAATACCCCCAGGAACTTGTGCTCCTAAAGATTCAAGATAGTTATAGGCAACTAATCTGTTATTAAAACTTTGACCTGATGCAGGATACCACCAAATAATCTCGGTAAAGAGATTATTAACACCGGCTGTAATCTGTTGTCCTTTGGTTAAGTCAATATCATCATAGACAAAGTCTTCTACAGAACACGGTAAAGATTTCACTGTACCATCGAATAAGAAGAAACCACTACTGCTCATCCAATAAGCAACACCGTCTATCTCGACGGCCGCATTCTTGCCAATCAAACCACAGTTTGTACCAACCTGTTCAAAACCAAAAGTGAAAGGAGCACCAATAAACTTCATGGTGTACAAAGCAGTATCAGTCCATATCAAAATTGTTTCTTTTGCTTTCAAGGCACCCACAATCTTCGTGCCGTCTTGTAGTCTTTGTGTACCCGCTGCGTTAATAGCAGAAGGTGCATAGGTATTAATATCTTCTTCATCAGAGAAGCGAATAAACATATCATCTTGTGTGGTAGCTGTGCCAATCGTTGTTTCAGTACCAAAGTGAATTAAGTGTCGTGTGGTTGGAGAGATCAAACTAACACGAGTAGATGTTGGATTATTACCGGTTGCAAAACCAGAAGTGGTTGTTGATGCTCTGTTCGATGTTGCATCCGATGCTCCGCCGTTCCATGTAAAAGTTTTACTGTTAGCAATCGTGGCCACTAAGACTTCACCAAAATTATCTAAGGACCATAGTCCGGGTTCCAAGGTTACAAGTGACGCTCCGCGAGCCACGCCCCATCCATTGAAGTCAGACGCATCGGTAGCTGTTGCTCCATTATCGTGAGTCGCTGCAGTGCTACCCAAAGCTCCTCGAGTACACCCTGTTAAATCATTGGTGGATTTACCGGTATAGGTAATCAGTTCTGAGTCTACTTGAATCGTACCAGAAGTAGGAAAAGCAGAAGCGTCGGTTAAGGTAATGGTTGTTTCCGTTGCATCTAAAGCTTCGTTCACTGTTGTGGTTGTAGCAGAGTCAACGGTACCACCCCAGTTACCAACACCCCAACCATAACCATAAGTTTGTTCTTGAGGACCCACCACTTCATACATTTTACAAGTCATCGAACCTCCTGTTGATACAGTGGCTGTTGCAGCTTCCGAAGAGGTAATTGTAAAAGTTGTTGTTGAGGGTACAGAAGTAATTTCAAATTTCTTATCTTCAAAGTTAGAAGCGCTAAGTCCCGTGCCACCGGGTAAAGTCACAGCATCTAATTGCACAATATCTCCTGTAGATGCGCCGTGAGCAGAAGAAGTGGTAATGGTCACCGTGGTAGAAGCATTGGTCGTTGCCATTGTCGATGATGTCAGAGAACATTTCCAACTGACAATCTGCCTATTTAGCAAAAAATCTATTATGAGTTGCAAAAATAATCATCCTATGAGAATTTTTTGGTTGTCAAATGAATCT
>Ga0181592_10005722_pt1 | contig 10232 bp, 9 predicted proteins | sample 071ome_20_FD_133755 | JGI IMG/M metagenome (GOLD analysis project Ga0181592, IMG submission 133755) | Coastal salt marsh microbial communities from the Groves Creek Marsh, Skidaway Island, Georgia - 071412BT metaG (megahit assembly) | ecosystem: Environmental > Aquatic > Marine > Intertidal zone...
GTCCTGGTGGGCCCACCATATTTTTCAAGTACTTACGAAGCTGACGTCATCTGACCCAGCTTCTTTGGACCAAATTTGGACCACTTAAAACTGAGTTCTACATCCATCCTGGCTTGCCATTCGCCTTAACCCTTAGTACAGGGCCCAAAGTGGTAATTAAGAACGTGACCCCACTTTAAACAAAAAGCCATGCGTAAATTCAACCTAATTTCAATGTCGGTGCGCGGCACCGCAAGGTTATTTTTCGCATCGCCACTATCGATAAGCGCATTTCCCCCCGCACAGGTAAGGTCACCTATTGTGCACGTGTTAGACGCGTCAACCTCCCTGACTTAACCAAATCATTCTCCACAAAGAAAAAGTGATACAGTGGGCCTATTCAACTAAAGCAGCACTTCTAATAGGCAGATTGGATGATGCTTCAATCTTAAAAAAATACTGCTTGAATGACGTTTTTGATCTATATGAACTCGACATCATCAAGCGACTAAAAGATCCTTTTAACCGAATCTGACACCTCATGTTCTGGCGGGCTGAAATCGGTCAGATTCCACTCCAAGATCTTTCAGCCTCTGCCATTAGATCTCCACGCGAGAAATGAGGCGCCAGGATTGCTAGAAGCAGACTTTGACAGACTCAGCGTTGCTTTCGGTCTTTCTTTTGACAACATAGGTGATATCAAGAAGATACCTCCTCAAAAGAAAACAAAGCCCAGCAGGAAATTGTGGCAGGACAATTTGGTTAGACCTGAACTATGTTGAACATCTAATATTTCCTCCTCCACCGAAAACGAATAGCAATTACATATTCCCGTGCTTTATAGACAATCTTGAGATCATTTACTGTTTCCCAAGATATCGGGTTGTCAAAGTAGATCCATCAATCAAAATACTTTGTAAATCGGCTTCCTCAGGCTATGTAAAAAACATCCGACTGGGAATCTGTGTTATTTGACGGCAAGGCAGACGAGCCAGTCGCAACAACAGTACACGGGAGGGAAAAAAGAGAGAAAAGAGCCGAATACAAAGAGAAAATGAAAGAAATATACGAATTGTAAGAACTTGGCAGATTGCATGATTTCAGGTGGAAACCTGTGGTGTTTATATATTTCTGCTTTTTCATGGAAAGAATCGTCGCAGAATACCGATTAACTTGCCAGTACCCTACAGTGTCACTACTGTCTTAATTGTGTGTGGGCGATCAGTTTTTATGCATGGGCTCTGGAAATCTGAAGGCCAGACACTATCGGCAGCTGACCTTGTATAGGTGAAGCAGTCCGGCAATAAGCATGATAACCAGGAAACCTTCGATAATACCCATGACATAGTAATGTCCCGTGGTGAAGGTAGGCAGATAACTGCTAAGCAATCCCGGTTCCCGCTGAAAGAAAATCACTACACTTCCATCAACTAAATCAATGCCGCCCGGCGGTACGGTATTTACGGGTGTATATTTGAGATGGCCGCTTATCCCAAGCAGCAAGGCGATTAGTCCCAGCAGCGCATAACCGGCGGCAGTAATCGTCTGTAATATGTTCCAGCGGGAGTGTTTTTGGGGTGCCGGGGTAAAACCATAGTGCACCAACAAACCAGCGCAGGCGCCTATCTGATTGAGGACAAAATCATTGAAATCAATATAGGAGCTGTTGTTTATTGTCAGGTAAAAATATTGATTGAGTTCATCAAGAATTCCCAGGCCCGTAGTCATGAACATCAATGTAAGGAGCGGCCAATAGATACGATCCCTGTCAAAGGCATAGGCCAGCATGAAGGCTAAAATGCCGTACTGGAGAAAGTGAATCATTTCCACGGCTGTAGTGGTGATCAGAAACATACAGGCTGTCATTGCTGCAAATAAGAGCAGCCAGCTGGCCAATGTGATATTCCGGTTGCTGCCTCGAAACCAGAGCCTAAAAACCAGGGCAGCAACCAGCAGGCAGACGGTGAAGGCAATTGGCTGGGTATGATCGCGGGGGACAAAGTCGCCAAACGGTGTCGAGTAGTTGACAATAATCCAGTTGGAGAACTCAAGATGCAGCATGACATTGAACAGCCAAAATACCAGAGCGATAAGGGTCCAGCTCAGTATATGCCGGTCATTCAACGGCCTGCTCCTCGTTGCAATGCAGTGAATCAGGCGTCGGCATGTCGCGCATCACCAGGGTAAACCCCAACCCCAGGGCTGTGTTTATGCTGCAGGCTGTATAGCTTTTCATGCCGTCGAAGCGGTTTTCACCGAGGCCGGTATCAAGGAAAAGTGACAGATTCGGCGGTCCCTGTGTAGGCGTTGCCGGGGTAGTGCCCGGGTAGGTATCGCTGCCGTCATGGTCGTGGAAAATCAAAATGGAACGGTGAGCAGATGCTCCCAGGCTGAAGCCGCCGGCTTCATGCAGGTCGTCACCGGCAAGATCCTCGAACAGGACCAGGCTGAGATCCCAGGACAGGCCGGATGACACAAATTGACGGGGCTTGTAGTGGTCATTGCCGCCAGCTTCGGGGAAATACCCCATCCCAACATGGGCGCCCCAACCGAAGTTGTAGCGGGCACCCAGGTAAGCATCATCCTGGTTACCATTGTCTTTCAGCTGGCCCAGGCCGTAAAAATATCCCCCGCCCTGGGAAAAGGAGCCTGCCCTGGAGTCATCACTGCCATATTCATCCTGCAGGATGCCGACACCGCCTGGCGTTGTATCACGAACCCCGACGCCGATGCCCTGGCTCCAGCTGTCTGAAAGTCCAGGCGTGCCGTAATTGGTGGGGACTAGCCCTATTGCCAGGTAACTGTCGTTACCGGAAAGGTCAGACAAAATGCCTACGCCCTGTGTCATGCCCGTCCCCTGGCCGAGTCCTTGAACTTGGTAACGGTCGTTACCCTGGTTATCCAGCAGCAGGCCGATGCCGTAGAGAGACATGCCCTGGGCCGTGCTCTTGGCATTGTATTCATCGTCTCCCGGTCGGTCATGCAGGACGCCAACACCCATGAGGCCGAAGCCCTGGGTGAGGGCGTCACCATGATAGGTTTCGTTATCCTGGTGATCGACAAGGAAAGCGGTACTGCCGATACCTGCTGCATAGCCGCCAGGTTCCTGGGATTCATAGATATCATTGCCGGCAAAATCAATAACCAGCTGTGGCAGTCCGCCTCCCCACGGTGAAACCTGTGGCATGGAAATAACGACGCCGTGATTGTCCCTGAGAAATTGTGCGTCTGCATCCATCAAGCTTTTGTTAAACCGGTCAACCAGTTGCCTGCTGACATCCACAACCTGTTGAATGGCGTCATTAAGGCTTTGTGGTAATGGCAAGTTCAGTACGTAACACCTTGAATCCAATGGGTACATTGCCTGGTACAGCGTCAGGAGCTTATCGGGGAAAGGGCCGCCATTTTGCCATCGGGGCAGCCCTGACATTGCCGTCTGGAGTATCGGTGCGAGCGCATTGGGAGCGTCAATAAAAGACTTGAAGGGTTGAGAAACATCCCCGAGAGGTTGAGGCCGGGTTATATAGTCCCCCAGGGCAGCATAGACCGTGACCATCGTCTGGTTATACTGCGGATCTTCAGCAATCCATTTTTGCAGGCCTTGCGGACTGGTTTCCTGGGCGTGCAGGGATGCAACAGCAGTAGCCAGGAACATGGCTTGGACAAGGGACAAAGGCAGCAAGGATCGAATGGACAGCAAGAATATTTTCTCCTGAATATGCGGTGCTAATTAAAGCACATAGGTAAAGCAGTCTCTAAACAGGCTGTCATAATGATTATATGGAAGGTGTGGACTGATGCCCCCCTCCCTGCTTGTGCTGTAGTCTTTAACCGGAGAAGGTACACTAGCAGGCTCGATAATCTAAGAGAAAACTCTATGAATCATGACACCTCATAGAATATCCAGTTTTTCTCCAGACTCGCTCGTGCGGAAGCCAGTAGGATTCACGCACTCCTGCAACCCTTCCTTAATGGTAAAAGACCCATCAACCAGGAATGCCTGGAACAGTTGGTAGTGGTGTTAGGTGAATTCGGCACCAGGATCAGCGTTCTGGAAAAAGCAGCGGAACAGCTACTTCTTGTTGGCAATCCGCTCCATGCCCATCGCAGCCTGCAGCGGGCTTATATTCCTGATTGATCACTCTTTGTGCGCTAAATTATCTCACCTGTCGATCGATTCGCGTTAATATTGCTGCATGAAAGTTCTTCATGTCGGCAAGTACTATTCTCCTTTTGAAGGCGGAATCGAGAATTTTCTGTCATCCCTCCTGCAATCCCAGGCCGGCTCTGGAATACATCATTTTGTTTTAGCTCACCATCATAAGCTTTGCCGACAATCCGACCTTTCCACTAGGGATGAGGCGCAGGTCTTTCGGGCGTTCACATTATGCCGCCTGCTATTCACGCCAATAGCGCCGTTTTTTTACTTCAATCTCAGGAAAGTTATCGCCCATTATAAGCCTGATATTATTCATGTGCATATGCCAAATCCGTCCGCTTTCTGGTTACTGCTACTGACCGATGCCCGGGATATTCCGATAATTGTTCATTGGCATGCCGACGTAATAGCATCCAGAAAGAACTTTCTGCTGGGAATCGCCTATTTTTTTTCCCGGCCCCTGGAGAAAAAATTACTGGAAAAAGCCAGCACTATTGTTGTCACCTCTCCGAACTACCTTGAGTCCAGTATTCCGCTCAAACCATGGCATTCAAAATGCCAGGTTATTCCACTGGGGCTGGAGGTTGATGAATCTGCCGATAGTACCAATACTGAAAATTACTGGACAAGCCAGGACGCCTTCAAAGTCCTTTGTGTTGGCCGATTAACCTACTACAAGGGGCAGGAATATCTCATTCATGCTGTTTCAATGCTGAATAACATTGAACTGATCATGGTGGGTACAGGAAAATACGAAAGTAAATACCGGCAACTTATCGAAGCGCTTGGTTGCAAACACAAGGTCAGGTTGTTCGGTCATGCTGAACAGGCAGAGCTTTTGTCCCTGATGGCAGGCTGTGATTGCCTGTGCCTGCCTTCCATTGAGCGCACAGAGGCCTTTGGACTGGTTCTGCTCGAAGCCATGGGCGCATCCAAGCCCTGTATCTGCACCGATGTAGAAGGTTCCGGAATGAGTTGGGTGGTACAAAACGGCGAAACCGGCCTGGTGGTTAAAGCAGCCGATACGCCAGCCTTGCAGGAAGCCTTGCTTTTACTGGATGCGGACAGGGAGTATGCAAGGCAACTGGGGATTTCGGGCCATCAACGCTTAAATAGCTTTTTCAGCCTCGCCACGGTGGCTGATCAAATGGCCAGGCTTTATAATCAGGTCATGATTAATTCCATCCACGCTCACCAGAAGTAAGTTGTCTGCAAATGGATACCTCCAAAACACTCATTATCATTCCGGTTTATAACGAGGCATTTGCCATTCCCTATGTACTCAATGAACTGGCAGAACTGAGTGATATCGAGGTGCTGGTTATTGATGATGCCAGCACAGACAACAGCCTGGCCGTATGTTTATCCAGGGGTGTGAAAGTCTTGCCTCTGAAGCTCAGGCTTGGTGCATGGAGCGCAATCCAGACCGGCTTGAGATACGCTCAAAAGCATGGGTATGACTGTGTTGTGACCATGGATGGCGATGGGCAGCACCATAGCTGTGAAGTGCCTAAACTACTCAAGGCTGCCAACAGCAATCCTTCAGCCGATGTGGTTATTGGAGAATGTATTGAACGGGGCAGCCGGCTTCGCCATGTGGCCTGGCGTTTCTTTCGAAAAATCACCGGTGTGGGGATAGAGGATATTACCTCGGGTTTCAGGCTCTACAGGAAGCGTGCAATTTCCTTGTTAGCTGGGAATGAAGCAACCATACTTGATTATCAGGATATCGGTATCCTGTTAATGCTCAGGGCTGCCGGGATGAATATCATAGAAACAAGAGTGGCCATGACGCCGAGAATCAACGGTAAGTCCCATCTTTTTTCAAGCTGGCACAAAGTAGCCTATTACATGATGATTTCGACTGTGCTGTCGTTTTGTAAATATGGAAAGTTTACAATCAGGGATTAATGGGAATTATGGAAAAATACCAGATCACTTCAGCAGTTATCGGCATTCTGCTTGGCGGTTCTATTTTCTGGCTGGCAAGGCGGGATCATCTGCACGGCCGCTTTGCCGTGTGGTGGCTGGTAACGGGTTTTGTATGTGCAGCCTTGGGAATCTTTCCACAATTTGTTGACTGGGTTGCGGCAGGGCTGGGAATCAGTTATCCGCCGATACTCGCCCTGGTCCTTGGCATAGGTTTGCTGGTGCTTAAAATTATCATCATGGATATCGAAAGATCCAAAAATGAGATCAAGCTGCAAAGACTGACCCAGCGCCTGGCCATTCTCGAAGGGGAATTACTGGACCAAAACAAATACCTGCCAGACTAGTCACTAACAAGGCTGTAAATAATTGCATGGGGAATACTAAAACGCAATCAACGGCCAACACCCTTTCCGCCCTGTTTGCCCGAAAAACTGTCCAGTACCTGGTTCTCTTGGCGCTCATCCTCCTGTGCTACGGGCACACCCTGGACGTTCCCTTTTACTTAGATGACAACTATTCCCTGCGCGGCAATGAGGCTATCCAGCAGGTTGATCTAGGAGCCCTGTGGAAGCTTTACGCCGCCCGCATAGTGGGGTACCTCACCTTCGCGCTTGATTACGCGGTGCATGGTTACACCCTTGCAGGTTACCACCTGGTCAATATCCTGATTCATGTACTGGCCACGTTTATGGCTTACCAGGTGGCGTTGGCGTTATTAAAAACTCCCCGCCTAGAATCAATGGCCAATGAGCAGGCAATACTCTGGCTGCCCTTGATCACGGCGCTGATATTTGCAATTCATCCGCTCCAGATCCAGGCCGTGACTTATATCGTTCAGCGACTCGCCTCGCTGGTAGCACTGTTCTATCTTTCTAGCATGTACTGCTACCTGCAATTCAGGCTGAGCAAAACACCGGAGAAAAAAATAATATTCGGTTTTTTGCTGATCATCAGCGGATGCCTGGCACTATTCACCAAGCAAAATGCGGTCACCATTCCCCTGGTTTTCCTGCTGCTGGAATGGATTTTTTTTAATCCACAAAAAAAGTTAATCATTGCCGGGGCGATTTGCAGCTCGATCAGTTTACTCGGTGCTTATCTTCTGTTATCCATTGTTCTTAACCAGGAGCTCTTTGCTTTTATTTCAGAGCGCACCCGGGAGACCGTATTGCTAAACAGGATCGAGTATTTGTCGGTCCAGATGTATGTGCTGTGGAACTATATTCAGAAGTTTCTGCTTCCTGTTAACTTGGCACTGATTTATGAATACGCGGTGCCCGAGAGTTTCTTTTCGCCGGGCATATTCTTTCCGGCAGTTTTTCATGCAGGGCTGATACTCGCCGCGGTCCTCAACCGAAAGGCATTTCCCCTTGCAGCGTTCGGGATTCTTTTTTACTACACTGCCCACCTGGTTGAATCGAGCATAATTCCCATCAGGGACTTTGCCTTTGATCATCGTACCTATTTGCCGAATTTTGGATTATGCCTGCTGGTTGGCAGTCTGGTAGTTGCGTATTTATCGAGGAAGCCGCCAACAAAAGCAGTCCTGCTGTTGGTTTGTCTCGTTGTTTTGTTGCTGGTGGCGTTGACCTGGTCGAGGAATCAACTGTGGCGAGACCCAATTGCTTTTTTCCAGAATGAATTGGCAATCAATAATGATAGCTTCAGATCGTATTGTTTACTCGGGGAGGCCTATTATTCCGCAGGGCAGTTGCCAGAGGCGATCTCGATTTTTGAACAGGCCCAGCCCTACGTGGATAATCTTGTAAACCGGGGAAATAACACCTTTGAATCGTGCTATTCAATCTATGCGGCCACGCTGAAGGAAGCCGGATACCTGGATGAGGCCAGAGAGTTAATCAGCAGAATCCCGGTGACTACCTTTTCGCCGCAGATGCAGTCAGTTGTGACTATGACGCTTGGCAATGTTGAGGCGCTCAGCGGAAACTTTTCAGAGGCCGAAGCGCATTTCAACAGGGCCAGGACCCTAGACCCCGACAATATTCACGCCGTTTCCAATCTGGCCAAGCTGAAAATACTGATGGAAGAATTACAGCAATCCTATGAATTATTTATCCAGGTTCAGCAAGCCGACCCCGGCAACGTGGATGCTGCCATCGGTCTGGAATACCTGTCGCCCCTGCTTCGGGATAACCCGCAACAGTAAGCAATAAAAACAGTGAAGCAGTAAGTAGCTCGACTTTTCTGCGTGGTTTCGTTTGTGGGCTTAGGCTTGGTAAATAGTGCCCCTGCTAATAACAACACCAACACTAATTCACTCACCCCCTTTACGCTTAACTCTACTATTTCTGACCTTTCCCCTGTAATTCGTACCAGGATTAGCGAGAGTTTTCCTTTTAAACTTACGATGAGGAGAACTCGATATGAAGCGCAAGCGTTTTACAGAACAACAGATCATCAAGGCTCTGCAGCAGCATGAAGCCGGGGTTAAAGTTCAGGATATCTGCCGGGAGGCAGGGATTGCAGAGCAGACCTTTTACCACTGGAAGTCGAAGTACGGCGGCATGGTTGTCTCAGAAGCCAAGCGACTGAAGGCCCTTGAGGAAGAGAACATCCGCCTGAAGAAGCTCCTGGCGGACACCATGGTGGAGAATGCGGCCATCAAGGATGCATTATCAAAAAAGTGGTAATGCCAACCCAGCGTAAGGAAGTGGTCAGACATTGGGCAAATCAGGGTTGGCTGAGTGAACGGAAGGCATGCCAAGTGGCCGGTATCAATCGATCTGGCCTGAGAAACCGTTGCAAGCGATCTGAACAGGATGTTGAGTTGAAGGAAGCATTATTAGCCACGGCCAGCCAGTATCCCCGTTATGGGTATCTGATGCTACATGGACTGCTGAAGAACGAAGGGCTGGTGGTGAATAAGAAATGGACTTACCGGCTTTATACGGAAGCTGGACTGCAGGTGAGGACCAAGAAGCGGAAGAATCTACATCGTCCCAGGGTGCCGATGTTTGTACCCACAAGAGCCAATGAGCGCTAGTCTATGGATTTTGTTCATGATCAGTTGGCTGATGGTAGACGATTCCGGATCTTCAAGGTCGTGGATGATTACAGTCGGGAGTGTATTGGTCAGGTAGTAGATACATCGATCAGTGGCTACCGGGTATCCCGGACATTGAATCGCCTCTAGTTCACTAGACAGATTCCAGCCTCATCTTATACTGCTTTTCATACTCTACCGGAGACAGTTGGTTATTGTAACCATGCCTGTGCCTGGCGTTGTAAAACATTTCGATATAATCGGACACGTCAGTCTTGGCTTATTCCCTGGTCGAATATGTTTTCCCCTATGTCCATTCCCGCTTCAGTAGTTTGAAAAAGGTCTCGGCCACCGCGTTGTGATGACAGTTACCCTTCTACTCATACTGCCCTCCAGGTTATAGTCTTTTAGGAAGGACCACCAGTAATGGCTGGTGTATTGGCTGCCCTGATCCGGGAGCTCCATTACCTTGGATTTGGGATTTCTGCGCCAAAAAGCCATTAATAAAGCATTGAGTACCAGCTCTATGGTGATCCGGGATTACATCGACCAGCCCATCACCTTGCGGGAGAACAGATCAACCTCCACGGCCAGGTATAACCAGCCTTCATGGGTGCGTATATGAGCGATATCCGTTACCCACGCATGATCCTGAGCCATGATGGCAAACTGCCGCTGTAGTCGGTTTTGAGCAACGATATGAGCTGCTCCGCCTCTGTGCTTGGGCTTTCTGTAGCCTGCAAAGAAAAAAGAGAAAAATAGCAATGCAGCCGTGAACAAGGATTGCTGGCAAGATATATAGAATAATTTGCGTGGACCAAATTTGGACCAATGCGGAACTACAGATCACAGCTAATTACAACCAGTGGGAACTGAAAATCTCTTGTTTTACTTTATCCAAAGCGATGAATTTTGTTGTAGTAAGTTGTGGTTGATTATTTGCGAGGGACTCATAATCCGTTTGTGCCTGGTTCGAGTCCAGGTGGGCCCACCATTTTCCCAAAGCCAAAACAACCATATCTCTTTGATTTGTTGATTCAAAGATTTTCCTGCGCCAACTGTTGTGACAAATAATCAGCCTGGCGCATGATCAGGGAAATGATTGTCAGTGTCGGGTTGGCCGAGGCAGAGGTGGTAAACAAACTGCCATCTGACACA
>Ga0181592_10005736_pt1 | contig 10218 bp, 17 predicted proteins | sample 071ome_20_FD_133755 | JGI IMG/M metagenome (GOLD analysis project Ga0181592, IMG submission 133755) | Coastal salt marsh microbial communities from the Groves Creek Marsh, Skidaway Island, Georgia - 071412BT metaG (megahit assembly) | ecosystem: Environmental > Aquatic > Marine > Intertidal...
ATCGTTGTAAGATACTGTAGGAGATTCACCCTCTGATAAGCCAGAGGCGCTAACAACAAGACTAGTATTAAAGTTTATTGTTGCAGATTCAGAAGCTGCAGCAGCAGCTGCGCTAGCGGAAGCACTGGTTGCAGCCGTTTCTGCGTTTGTTTCTGCGGTTTCAGCAGCAGTCTTACTACTTAACGCGGAGGCAGCACTAGACGCAGCAGCATCAGCGCTGTCAGAAGCGTCTCTAGCGTTTTGAGCTACTTGAGAAGCATAAGCGTCTGTTGTTGCGTCTCCGCTTCCACCATCGCCGCGATAAATAGGCATAGACTACTCCTGAAAAAGCAGAAAAGGAAAAAGGGGGCCATTGCGACCCCCTGAGGTACAACTATTAACCGTCGGTCAGAGCCAGAACAAAGCCAGCTTCGGGACGGAATACTTGGATGCCGTACAGCGTGTCAGACGTAAACAGCGTAGACAGGTATTCCTGCTTGTACTGAGTCTGAGAACGTACAGCCATTTGCTCTGCCATGATGATAGCATCTTTGTGCATCAGCAGTCCAGCACGAACATCTTGGGTGCTGGTAGTAGCAGTGTTATCAGCAGCTGTTTCAATAACAGGACAGTTAGATGAAACGTATACATCTACGCCGTACAAGTTACCAATCAAGCCTGACTCAACGCCACGACCGCCAACAAAGTCAGAAGACACGTATCGGTCGATACCCATGATTTGCTTACGGCAAGACGGGGGCACGAGCAACACACGATTGTCCATAGGTACGTTGTTGTCGTCCAACTTCTGAATCATACCGCGCAAAAATGCGTCAGTAAATACATCAGTGTCTTCTACGGTATCTACAGCGTAAGCCGTAGGAACACCTGCGTTGTTATAGAAACACGCATTGTGTACGTAGTCAGTAGAAGCTACAGAGTCAGAGTAAACAATAGCACCACCGTTACCAAAGCCAGTACCTGCTGAGTGTAGGTCTGTGTCAACCTTCAGAGCAAGCTGGTAGCCAGCATCTTCGGTGTAGAACTGACGCATAGACGACAGAGCCTGAACTTCAGCAATGTCTTCAATCAAACGTGAGTACTCAAAGTGACGATCAATAGCGATAGTCAATTCTTGTTCTACGTTAGACTGAATGTTTACTGCAACAGCTTCAGTTTTTGCAGATGCCGCACCACGGACGGGCTTTGGAATGTGGATGGTGTCACCCTTCTTTCCGGTCATAGACATACGCTTTACAAGAGGAGCCAGCTTAAGGTTCTTCTGGTAAGCAGCAATGATTTCATCCGACCAAATTTCGGGGATAAAGTTTGCAGACGCAGTTACGCCTGATACTGTATTAGCGGCAATACCGCCGGGATAACGTCCAGTAGCCATTTTATTTCTCCTTTAGGCTATTTGACCCGACCCTCCGCATACGCCTGTAGTATTTCGTCCGACATGGACTGGTAGCGCTCTGGGTCGGTTCGCATAAGTTTAATAATGTCAGCACGACGATAAATCTTTCTGCGAGTCCCTTCCGATGTTCCGCGAGCGTTGCCTGTACTTGCTGACTTAACTGCACTCTTACGGGCTTCTTTTTCAGCCTGCGCTGTCTGTTGAACAACTTGATTACGCTCTTTCCAGAGAGTAAATAGTTCATCTGCAGCGTCGTAATCATACGCTTGGTCAGCCTGAACAAACAACTGTGTTCTGACTTTTGAACCCTTAATCCATTCAGCAAACTTAGGATTCTGCAAAACAGATTCCATATCAGGATGCTGTTGTTGAAGTTGTGCCAGCGTAGACTGTTTCTTAGCGAGTTCAGTATACGCTTGCGCTTCTCTGATTTTTGGGTGATTGTCTATAGCTCGACTAACAGCGGTCTTGGGATCGACAAAGAAATCTACATCATCTTCATCGTCTTGTTGTTGCTGTTGTTGAGGTGCTTGTTGATACGAGAGTTGTGTCTGGATATAATCATCAACAACTTTTCTTAGCTCACCCACTTCCGTACTCTGTTTACCTGAAAACTTCTCAAGCTCTTGGTGCATCTGTACAAGATCCTTGACAGACTTACCTTGGTACTTTTCTGGAATGTTAGATTCTAGAGGTTGTTCCTCTTCGTAAGGAGTCTCTACAGTATCTCGTGTGTCTAGCTGATCCGTTGCTTCTGTGTTTTCTTCCTGACGCTCATCAATTAATGTTGCTCGTGACATTTATAAACTTACCCCGCCTATTAAGGTTATGGAGAAATAAAATGGGAGTTGCCCCTATTGAGATTCCCTGTTTTTTTGTCCAGCTTTCTCGTGTTCTCTTACCCATTTCATGTGTCGTCCGGGGAAATCCCCTGATGACCCATCTAGGATATGCTGAGTAGCTGAGACAATTTTTGTAGCGTTAGCACCACATCTGCACCTACTAGAAGTAGTGCTACTGTCTACAAATTCTTCAAATATATGTCCGTTAGTACAACGAAAATCAAATACTTTAATCATCTTCTTCAGGAGCCTTAGTAGCTTCCTCGTAGTTTGTTTCAACAATAGTTTGTAGATTCAGAATGTGGGCTAATACGTTTAGTTGTCCCTTTCTGAAGTACATATCGTTAGAGTCTTTAGTTGCTTCTACGCTGTTAATTTGCACAGCATTATTAGTAAACTCTTGTGTTAACTGTTTCCATCCTTCTGTGCTAAAAAGACTAAAGTAATTGTCGTAGTACTGTTGAGTTTCTTGATCCACTTGAGGCCTCTTAGGTTGTCTCTGTTAATTAGATGTACCTTAGTACACTATATATTATACCATATTTTTAAGTAAAAGTCAAGTAATTTTTAATGTGAATTTTACCGTTTCTTGGCAGTTTTTGCTGCTTTTTTAAAAGCTTTGGCTGTAGGAGCACCATTAGACCCCGGTTTACGCATAGTTTCGCCTGATCCTGCCTTAATTCGCTTGCGTTTGGCGTGGATATTGGCGTATAAGCCCTTCTTAGGCATTAGCCCTCTCCTTAGCTTTCTTTGACAAGTCTTTGTAGTGGAACAGTTTTACAGATGTTTTGCCGTGAGTTTTGCCTGTGTGTAATGAACCATCAGGCATCTTGTGTGTATTGCCTTGCCACAAAGTACCGTCACGCTTGTAGTGCTTCATGTTCTTAGCCATTCATACTACCCCTAGTTCTTCCATTGATACTACCCATTGCTTAGGTATAACTATCTCTGCATCTCCTTCTGTAATTTTACCGTCGTCCACTAACAGATGAGGACAGATAATTACTTTTTCCTCGTCATCAACTAAAACAGCACCGCAAGAAACAGCAATAGCTACTTTGCCTTGTACAAGTTCACTTAACTCACGCCAACCTAAGTTGGATCCTCCTTGAGCGTCTTTCCATACAACTTTATATAGCTTTACCATTTTACTTTATCTGCCCAATAAGCTGCAGAACACTTACCTTTAGCAATGTTTTTGGCGTGTCTAGCCTTGAACGACTTGCGCCTAGCTTTCTCTTTAGCGGTCTTAGGGTTTTTTCCAGCGCCGCTAACACCCTGTTGCCCAAAGCGGATAGTCTTTACACTACCGTCTGCACATTTGGCTACAACCACATGAGACTTCGTTGGGTGATTAGGAGTTCTCTTCGGCTTGTTGTACCCGCTTACTCCTGCCCTTTCCAGTCGTGGATCCTTTGGCATTAGAGGACTCCTTCTGGTGCAGGTCCGACATTTGGCCCTCTAGGTCCACGACTTTGGCTTCCAGCGCCTCCAAGCGGTTGAACTGGTCTTGAAACGCTTGGTTGATTTGGCTGAGAAATTTGTTCATTTCGGTTTGCGTCATTAACACCCGACATTGCTCCTCTGTTTGCTTGGTTGTTCAAGTTTTTCTCTTTTAAAGCTACTTCAGCAATTTTGAGACGCTTCTCAAATTCTCTATCATCTGCATCACCGTCCCGTAAGTTGCGAGTAATAGCACTAATCTTATCAATCTCTAGTTCTTGTGGAGCTAACTGAGCATCTACAGCGTATTTAACAGCCCTTGCTTGAGACTCTTGTGCCTGACCCTGCAGTGCTGCAGTTTGTGCTTGCTGGAACTCAAGTTGTGCTTGCTGTGCCATCATAGCCATCTGCTGCGCCTGAGGATCTGGTTGTTGTGCTTGATTCATAGACGCAATGAGTTCCTCACGGTTACTGAGGTTCATGTTATCAATAATGCTTTGGATCAGAACAGGATAGATTGGACTATCTTGTTTCATCGTTTGAAGCAGCTGTACAAGCTGAGTTACTTCGTACTCACGAGCAATAATGCCTAGAGTAGAAGTAGCGTTAAACTTGTAGTCAGCTACAGGGTAATTCTCAGGATCAAACTGCATATACCGATGTGCAGCCTTGGTAACAAACGGCAGCAAGAACGACTGCTGGAAGTTTATAAGGGTACGCTTATGTCTCTTAATGATAGCCCCAAGAGACATAGAGATCCCAGCAGCAGTAGCTTCGCCATTGACCTGTCCAGCGATCCCTGCTGAGTCCACAGCGCCTGTCGCTTGTTGTACCATCTGTTGAAGCGCCTGAGCTTGTGCAAAAGTAATCTGACCAACTTGCCCAAAATTGAACGGCTGTAAAACTTCACGAGGATCTCCATTAGTAAGAATCATCTTGCCCGGACGCACTTCAGGCTTGGCGCCTCTTGGGAGCCTAGTTGCGTCAATAGCAAGCATTGGGTGAATGGTAAGGGATAGTGCGTCGATACGTGCGCGTAACTCTGTGTCCAGCGCTTTCTGAGAGTTGTAGCCTTTTTCACATACGCCACGACCCCAGAATCTCCCCGGAACTACGTCCCAAGGGAAAGCTACTACAGGCCTATCGCCCATCATGTACGGATTGGCCTCCGCCTTAAGCAAAGTGCCTCCGTTAGCAACAACAACAATGGCCTCTACGTACATAGAATCAGATTCTACATCTACGCCTTCAGCTTCTAGGAGTTCACGAGGAACCAGTCCGTAGTACTTCGTAAGACGTACTTTGTCGTCGTTGTAAATAGTAAGGTCTTGATCTGGCTCTAAGTCTGCATCGGGAGCCGCAGATTCAATATATCCTTCACGGTACACCCCTTGCTCCTGCAGGAGTTCTACAGAGTGTTTTGATACAAATTCATCAATAGCGACTCCCATAGCGTCTTCTACAGATGTTGCTACAGGGTCGATTAAAAAGTTCTGAGGAAGTACGGGCTTTAATTTTACTACAGTTCTTTCTGTAATATTAACCCCAACGGCCTGTAGTTGCCCTTCCATTATTGGCTGAGTAGCAGGAGCCATTTCTTTAATTTCTTCTAAAATTACTTCTCCAATCCCTACACCAAATACGGCAGCGTTAATTAAGCACTCTGCAACCGCTTTTCTAATTTTGCACTTGTCAAAGTCTTCTGTAAGTTTTCTTCTTAAATACTGAATATCGTCCCTTTGTTGGTCGTTCATGTCGTCGGTAATATCAAACCATTTGCCACGACCAAAAGTGGCTTCTTCTAGCTCTGCTACGTTAGACTCTACAGCCTGTTGCAGTGCAGGTGAAATAATCCTAGAGCGTTCTGAAGCTCGTTCAGAGTCAGCAGGATCCCACTGTCCTCGCCAGAGCCTATAGTACTCTTCAAACTTTTCCTCGTAGTTTGACTCGTAGTGGTCACGCCAGTTCTCACACTTGGTCATTACCCACTCTTCCAGAGACTCTTCAATCATAAGAACGTCTGGGCTTAAGATTTCATCTGCCATATTAGTATCCTGCTACTATGTCTAGTATTTCGTGGTCGTCTATTTCGTAGTCGTAACTGTACGCTACCTGTGCTAGTTGGTCAATGTACGCCAAAGCGTCCACCAAGTCGTCGTGAGTCAATGGATCTGGAAACTGAAACAGTTGATCTAAAAATCTGTTGTTCCACTCTCCTTTGTTTAGTGTTACAAACCCGTTTTCAAAGCGCCCTTGAAGCGCCCACATAACCCTGTCAGTCTTTTTCTTGTTACCGTGTGTTAACTCCTCAACCCTAAAGAAACGTCCGTAACGCTTCATTAAATCTGTTAGCGGAGACATTACCGCCTGCTTTGCAATACCTCTTTCAATTCCAACGCTGATGGGTCTGTAGTCTCTAACGGCCTGAAATATCTTGGAGGCAGTCTCGTCAAGGCTCCACCGCCCATATATAATGTTATCAACGTACCAACCATCAGGACTAACTTTAACAACAGCGATTGCAGTTTCATCTAGTTTAGAGTTCTTTGTCCGTTTTTTGTTTACTTCTTCAAAGCCAGCTAAGTCAACAGCTATGTAGTAGTCACCTTCTTCTGGCTCATCTCCAAACTGCACCCAGTCTTCTCTAAACATCTCAGAGCCTCTGGCTTCAAACGACGCCATAAACTCCTGACGAAACGCATAAGACGACATAGACTTTTTAGCCATGTCAATTTCTTCTGAGTCCAGCAAAGGGTTGTCGTAAGACGTAAAGTGCCACCCTTTGTACGTTTCGTCTGACCCTAGCTCTGCGTACTTGTACAGTTCGTAAAAATGGTTTCTGCCCATAGGCGTACCTATGAACATTGCTTGACCCTTCTGGTCTGCTAGTGCTGGACGGAGGATTTGCTCCCATACGTCAGGCTTCATGTCTGCGTACTCGTCCATCACAAGAAACTTCAAGGACACGCCACGCATTGTCTCTGGCCTATCGGCTCCCTTGAGACTAATCGTGGCCCCGTTGACCAGCCTGATCTGCAGGTTATTTATGTGTGATCCTGCAATCACAGGGTGTCCTAGCTCTAGCAGGGTTTGCCACATAATGTCACGGGCTTGTCCCTGCGTAGGCGCAACGTAAAAAACTTGACCTTTATCGGTCTGTAGCGCATTAATAATGAGCATCCATGCAGCAAGACGAGACTTCCCTGTTCGTCGTCCTGCAGCTACTACTTTGAACCGTGTAGGATCAGAGTAGACTTCCTGCTGCCAAGGCAACAGTTGTACATTGAGATCAGTCACAGGTTACAGTCGTTCCGCCTGCTCCGTCACTGGTTACTGAACAAATTACATTAGGCACGTTAGCCATGATGTTTTGGATAGACGCTGTGTAATCAGACCAAACAGAGCCGTACAAAGAATTATTGCTTGCGTTTGTTTCTACTAAAGCATCAAAGCCTGCAGTACCTAGAGTCACGTTAGATTCAAACCCAGCAGTACCTAGCGTTACAGCACCGTTAATTCCTGCAGTGCCTAGGTCAACCATGCCGTTAACAAAGGGCGTGTAGTCTACGTTACTTATAGCGGTAAAGCCTGCACTAGAAATATCAGCAAAGCTCCCGTACAGTGCTTGGTTATCTGCAGACTCTGCGGCTACCCTAGCAATATCAACCTTGCTGTTGTAACGAGCCATAGTCTTAGCGGAGTCTGATTGCATCCACATCATGCCCAGAGAAGTCACAGGAGACGCTAACACAGACGCCCACTGAATAGCCTCAGACTGCTGTGGCAACGGTTGAGCGTTAGGGGTGCTCGTAAGCGCCAAAGCCATTACAGCAGCACTAGCAGCCTGTCCGTCGCCACTAGAAGCAATCTTAGACAAAGCCTCAAATTTAGCTTGCACTGCTCTTGCGTTAGCCTCTGCAGTCTTCTGTACTGCGTCGTAGTACTGAGAAGTGCTAGAAGCACAGCCTGCTGTAAAAACAAAAATTAAACTAGCTAGTAACGCTTTCATCCAAAAGTTCTCCTATACTGTTTAGGGCTTCTTTAAAATCGTTAGAACCACCAAAGTGGTAAAAAATTTGAGGAATAGACCTTTTTCCTGTCAGTGCTTCTACCATGTCCCACCCCGGTTGACCCGGAGGTATCTGAACGTACTTATAGTTAATCCCGTAGTCTCTAGCCATCTTTTTTGCTCTAGAACACGCAGGACACCAGTCTGCACCTACTATAGTAATCATATTAGTTTGTATTGAAGTTAGTGAAATCAAACCCAGTGTACAAAAGATCAAAAGTAACTAAAAATGTTACGTCTCCAGCAGAGGTTGTGTCTACTCTGATTCTATCTGTAGGATGTAGAACAAAAACTCCATCAGATATTTGAATGTTCTCTTTTGCTTGTAACTGCGTTCCGTCAAAAACGTAAAACTGGGTTGTATACGTGCCATCACCGTCTGTATCGTTATCAACGTAAACAGTTACACTGTTTGTAGATCCTCCGTGATTACTAATAAACAACAGGTTCCAGTGGGCCACGTATCCGTTAGGAACTTCAAACACAGTAGTTGGGCCGGTGGCTGTCAGTGTTTTGTGTTTAGAGAACAACATATTAATAAGTCCACATTACAGAGGGAGTACCCCGTGTATCTAGGTGAATAAAAGTACCAGCGACCCCTATGCCAGTAAAGCCGTGTTCTAAGGCTGCTTTTATTAACGAATACCGATGAGCAGAGTTTGTCATCTTGATGTCTGCTGCTATGCCTTGCGCGTGAGTCCCCGGTATCTCTTTTACTGCCTCTAACGGGTGACTAGGGCTTCTGTAGCCGCTGGTAATAACAAAAGGAAAACCGCAGTACTCCCTGAGATTGTCTAGCTTTTCTAAGAACTCAGGTTCCATACGGTTTTCGCCTGTGTGCGAACAGTCAAACTCTGACAGTTTGAAGTGTCTCACCCCTTCAGGAACTTCCCAAACATACTACGGGCCTTTGACAAAGAGGTGCGCTCGTCGTACTGCCTCTCTGCCTCTTCCATAATCTTCTGGAGATTGTCTGCTCCGATTACTTCTACGGCCTTAGCAGTAAACACAAACTCACCGTCAGACAGTTTAGCGTCAATAGAGTCTGAAGTGCCTGTGCCTTCTCCTTCTACTTCACCGCCTTCCTCGTAGCTTTCAACGTAGCCACCTTCAGCCATCGCCATACCTGCTGATTGCTCTCGTTGCTTCATTCGTTCAATTTGTATAAGTATTTGTCGTACTTGTTTCTGAAATATAGGGTTATTTTCCCATTCCTCTTTTTGCTTTTTTTGTTCTGGAGTTAATTCAGCGCCTGTTCCCATGTTTATTAGGGTCTGTTGCTTAAGTGGGTCTCCTTTTGTTAAAGATTGACCGATCCCTGCGCCTACTATGTTACTGTACGGACCTGATGGCATTATGCTTCTCCTTTCTTAGTTGATTTCTTTTTTGGCTTGGCTTCGTTTAGTGTTTTAGCGGCCCTAGCCACATCGTTTAGGTACGAACGCTCACAGTGATTCTCGTCAAACGCAAAATCAATGAAGGAATTAAGCCAGCTCCAAGCCTTGTGTTTATTCTTAAGCCTGTGGCTTCTCCCTGATACAGACTCGTTAGCGTTGTCTCCAAAGAGAATAGCTACGTTAATAAGTTGACTGGTAGCGTCACCTACTCTAGTTACGTACCCTAGTACTTCTGACAGTACTTCGTCTACCTTATCCTGTGACATCCACTGATTCTCCATCAATAATATCTCCCTCTTCAGAGCTTCCAAAAACTTCTGTGCTTCCAACGCCAGTAATGTTGATCTGTATACTATTTCTCCCTGCATCTTTAATTACATCCTTTTCAAAGGCTCCCACAGGGAGTATACGGTCCATTATCAGTTTCCAAGCAGCCGCTTGGTTCTTGTGGTCATCGTTAGTTGCAGCATCAAAGATAGTTTGTAGTACTAACTCTGACTTAGGAGAGGCTAACATTCTAGCCTTGTACTCGTTAATTATTGAAGCATCACCCTTAGGCCTACCAACTTGTCCTCTGGAGCCTGCAGTTTTAGATTTGATCTCAGTTTTCTTGGGTCTGCCTCTTTTTCTTTTACGTAAATTAATTTCCTTTCTAGCTTGCACTTGGGCATCTAGGGTGTCATCTTGTGACATTCTCCTGTTTCCTTGTGTTTAACCTGAGTTCGCATGAGTCCCCTACCTAGGAGGTAACAGAAGAGGGGATCTATACGAACGGTTTAGTAGTCAACTAAGGCCCAACTTCTGTGTTACTAAATACATCCTAGTATCTGCCTATTATTATACCATATTTTTAACTAAAAGTCAAGCATTATTTAATGTAAATATATCACAAGTTATACTTTAGCTGCACCTATTTAGTGCACTTGTGGCCCCGCTGGGTAAACACGAGGTAAAACAAAGGGTTAGCTTGTGGATAACTTATGCTCTTTTTTGCTAGTTTTAGCTCAAATTTACCCTCTAGTAAACTTGGGTGGCTACAACAATAATTAACACAAGTCAACCCCCTCCCCC
>Ga0181592_10005739_pt1 | contig 10216 bp, 3 predicted proteins | sample 071ome_20_FD_133755 | JGI IMG/M metagenome (GOLD analysis project Ga0181592, IMG submission 133755) | Coastal salt marsh microbial communities from the Groves Creek Marsh, Skidaway Island, Georgia - 071412BT metaG (megahit assembly) | ecosystem: Environmental > Aquatic > Marine > Intertidal zone...
AAACACGAAATCTATATGATAAGTGTATTAGGAAGAAAGGATATTGGAACAGGAATATTGAGAAATTTGACTGATGGTGGAGAGGGTGTTCCTGGAAGAATTTTCAGTGAGAAGACAAGGAAGAAGATAAGTGATGGTATAAGAGGATATAAGAGAACACCAGAACATCAGAAAAACTATTCAAATTCTAGAAGGGGAAAACCTCTTAGTGATTACCATAGACAAAGAATTGTTGAAGGACTGAAAATCAGAGACCAAAGTGGTGAGAAAAATTATAACTATGGAAGAAGGTGGTGGAACAACGGAATAGACACAATGATGTCTGTAGAGTGTCCTGGTGAAGGATTTGTCTTAGGGAGACTTTATAAAAAAAGGATAAATAACTCATAAGTAGAAGCGAGCACAGGTTGTAAAACGATGCCTTTAAGCAGACTTGATAATTTTCTGAAGAATGTTCGAGGAAATATTCTTTATGTTAATCCAAATGACTTAGATGCAACGGACAGTGTAGAAAACCAAGGTAACTCTCTTGCACGTCCCTTCATTACTATTCAGAGAGCTCTGATTGAGGCTGCGAGATTCTCATATCAGGCTGGACTGGATAATGATAGGTTTGCAAAAACCACTATTATGATCTATCCAGCAGATCACGTTGTTGATAACAGACCTGGATGGATTCCTGAGGGAGCAAATAATTTTAGACTTAGAGAAGGTGGAAACTCGAACGACTTCACTGCATTCAATGCAACTTCGAACTTCAACCTCAACTCACCCAATAACATTCTCTATAAACTGAACAGTGTTTATGGTGGTGTTATTGTTCCCCGTGGTGTTTCTCTGGTTGGTGTGGATCTGAGAAAAACAAAGATCCGTCCTAAGTATGTTCCTAATCCAGAAAACGATAACATTGAGAGATCTGCAATCTTCAGATTAACTGGTGGATCTTATATTTCAGAATTCACAATTCTGGATGCTGATCCCAATGGAACATGTTTTAAAGATTACACAGAAAATCTGAATGTTCCTAACTTCTCACACCACAAACTCACAGCATTTGAATATGCTGATGGTGTAAACCCTGTTGACATCAATGATTCATTCTTGGTCTACTTCTCATCCAGAACTGATCTGGATATGTATTATGAGAAAGTAGGTCTTGTTTATGGTCCTGCTTCTGGTCGTGAAATCTCACCAGATTATCCAGCATCTGGTGTTGATATTCAACCAAAGATTGATGAATATCGTATCGTCGGACCAACTGGTGGTGAAGTTGGAATTTCCAGCATTAAGGCTGGTGATGGTGTCACAGCAACCACAACAGTTACTGTTACACTCAACTCTGGTGTTTCGGGACTGAACGTTGACACAGCAATTCAAATCAATGGTGTAACAGAACCACTTTATGATGGTTCTTATGTTGTCAATGAAGTTCTGACTGTTGATGGGGAAGGAACAACATCCTTTACTTACATTGTTCCAACTGCCCCAACAGATGCTCTTCCATCTCCAGCAGGTTCATCTCTAACTCTTGACACTGATACGGTTTCTTCCGCATCACCTTATCTCTTCAACATCTCTTGTCGTTCTGTTTATGGCATGTGTGGATTGCATGCAGATGGATCAAAAACAAGTGGATTCAAATCAATGTTGGCATCCCAATTCACTGGAATTGGAATTCAAAAAGATGACAACGCCTTTATCGTTTATGATGAAGGAACTGGAAGTTTCGATGATTCCACAACTATCGAAAACATTCACAGTAACGCGAATGCAAAATATAAACCATCTTATCTGAACTACCACGTCAAAGCATCTAATGATGCATTTGTTCAGTTAGTTTCAATCTTTGGTGTTGGTTTCTCCAGACAGTTTGTAACTGAAAGTGGTGGTGATCTTTCAGTATCTAACTCCAACTCCAACTTTGGTCAGAATGCTTTTGCATCTTCTGGTTATAAGAAGTCCTCATTCGATCAAGATGATGTTGGTTACATCTCACACATCATTCCACCACAACAGATTACATCTTCTCCAATCAATCTGGAATATGAGTCCATTGATGTTTCAAAAACCATCAGTGTTGGACAAACAGGAAGACTTTATCTTTATCAACAAACCAATGAGTCATCCTTACCCAATTCAGTCATTCAAGGTTACAGAATTGGTGCCAAGGTTGATGATCATCTCCAAGTAAAGATTGGAACTGATGAGTATTTCTCCAGAATCGTTCTGGATAACTCTGAGTTCTCTTATCAGAAAGAGTATAATGTTGGAAGAAATGTTGGAACTGGAAATAGTATTTCTGCTTCCACCATTACACTTACTCAGGATCACACTTTCACAGAAGGTGAAACAGTAAGAGTTATCAGTGATAACGCAAGATTACCTGATGGTATTGAAAGTAATCACATCTATTATGCGATTACCAGTGGTTTGGCTGCTAATGAGATTCAGTTAGCACAAACTTATAATGATGCCATTACTGGTGATGAGATTTCTATCAACAACTTGGGTGGTTCTTTACTTGTTCAGAGTCGTGTAAGTGATAAGATCTCTGGTGACATTGGACACCCAATTCAGTTTGACTCCACTCAAGGTCAGTGGTATGTCAATGTTGCAACTGCTGCAACTGAAAACCAAATTTACCCAACCATTGTTTCTCTTGGAACAACTGATCTTGGTGATGCAACATCAAGAACCTTCATCACAAGAACACCTGATCCTCGTTCCTTTAGTAATAAAATCTATCAAGCTCGTTATGTGATTCCAGCAGGAAGTGGAATTTCATCAGCAAGACCTCCACTTAACTCCTATGTCATTCAGGAATCTAATGATGTAACTGGTGCATCAAATGATGAGGTTGCACTCCAGTTCAATCCTGGTTCTGTAACAATGTCCAATGAAACTGAGATGAGAAACTTCAGTTTCATTCGTAAGAGTGAGTGGAGTGGTGGAACTGCATATTATACCACTGAACTTCCACACCAACTCACCATTGGATCTCGTGTAAAAATCAACAGTGTAACCAGTACAAATAACCCACTGGGTGTTGGTAACTCTGGATTCAACGGTGAATTTGTTGTTAGTGGAATCTCAAGTGCTAACCAGTTTAGAGTTACTGGAAGTAACTATAATCCTGGTGATTTCACCAATAATACTTCTAATCGTACAACTTCACTTCCAACATTCCAAAGAATTGATTCTAATGAGAATGTTTATGTGTTTGATTCAACTCAAATCAGTGAGTATCAACCTGGTCAGGAAGATGGTGTTTATCTCTTAACTCTGATTGATGGATCGAATGAACCAAAGATTTCACCATTCAACTCGAATGATTTCCAGTTCTCACAACCAGTTAGAAATCTTTATCCACAATTGGATCGTGATAATCCACAATCTGATCCAAATCCAGTTAGAACTTATGCACTTTCCTCACCTCTGGGTAAAGTTGAAGTTGATAATGTTAAGAACAGCCTTACCAAGCAAACCACAGAACACCTCTTCTTTGAGTATGGAGTTGGTGTTGGTTTAACAAACATTGTATCCACAAGTTCAACCACACACACCATTTACACAGAGTACGATCACGGATTGAATCGTGCAACTGGTTTGATCATCACTAACGCTGGTGGTGGTTATGGTAATGGAACTGGTGGTGTTGAGAACATCTACAACGCTTCTCTGGTTGGATCTGCAACTGGTGCAAACGCAACAGCAAGAATTACAGTTGATGCACTTGGATCAATCACAGCTGTCAAGTTGATGAATGAAGGAAGTGGTTATGCTATCAATGATATTTTGAATGTTGTAAGTACAGCAACAACAACTGGTTACTCTGTTGCATCTGTTGCTGTTACTTCAATTTACAACAACATTGGAGAAACAATCACTGTTTCTGGAATTTCCTCTTATTCTTATAATGATTATAATCAATCTTATAGAATCACTGGAATCAACACAACTGGTGAAATTCAAGTTACCTCTTCACGTCCAGTAAGTGGATTCTCAACCACAGGTGTTGGTGCTACAGAATCAACTTATGGAAGTTTCAGATTAACAGGTTCAAAGTTAGATGTTTCTTCTCTGGTTTATAACAATGTAACTGGAATTGCAACTGTTACCACAGTTCAAAATCATAACCTCATCACTGATAACTCAATTGTTCTGGGTGGTTCTGATTCATCACTCTTCAATGGTCAGTTCTTGGTTACTGAAAATGTTGGACTTACAACATTCAAAGTTGACATTGGAATCTCAACACTTTCACCAACACCTGGTGGAAACATCAAAGGTTATTATCCAGGATTTGTTGCACAAGGTGGAGAGGTTAATGTTAACAACAGTGCACTGAGTGGAAGAAACCTCATCAATTACGCTGGAATCACCACAGTGTTGAGTGCGGCAGTTCTTAACGCAACCACACAAAACATTGAGATTGAAAATGTTAACACATTCAACTTCAACATTGGTGATTTCCTCCTGATTGATGAGGAGATTGTAAGAATTAAAACCACTGTTACTTCTAATCCAGTAAGAGTGTTTAGAGGATTGTTTGGAACAACAGCAACCACTCACTCAATTGGATCTGTTGTAAGAAGAATCAAACCTTACACAGTTGAATTTAGAAGACCATCATCCATTAGAGCAACAGGTCACACATTTGAATATGTTGGATTTGGACCTGGTAACTACTCCACAGCTCTTCCAGAGAGACAAGGTGTTTCACTCACACCAATTCAAAAGGTTCTCTCCTATAACTTCCAAAGTTCTGGTGGTAAGAACAACTTTAATGGTACAGATGATGAAGGAAACTTCTTCCTGAATAACTCAGTTACTTATTCCAACACTGGAAAAACTGTTAACTATGATATTCCTTCACCAACAGTTACTGGTGAAGACCCATACACATCAGCAAATGTTGACTATACCAGATCAAACTTCTCCGCTGGAAATTATTCAGATGGAATCAAAGTTGAAGGTGGTCTGAATAACAACATCATCTCTGAGTTCCAAGGACCAGTTGTTTTTAGTGAAAAGGTTACAGCAACCTCTCCTGATGGATTGGAAACAGTTAGTGTTTATCTTCAGGGTGATACAACTGTTTCAAGAAAGTATACTGTTGGGCTCACAAAACCAACAGCAGCAGGAAACGCTGGTGATGTTGTTTATAACGCAAATCCAACAAAAGGTGGTGAACAGGGTTGGGTTTACACAACTGATAGAGGTTGGTACTCCTTTGGTAACATCAGTGTTGATGAAAACCTTGATAGTGTTCTTTATGATTCTGTTGGAGTTGGAACCACAACAGTTGGTGAAGCAACATTCAAAGTTGGAGCTGGAAGTTCACAACTCACAGTTGATTCCACTGGTGTTGGAATTGGAACCACAGCTAATGGTTACAAACTGAGAGTTGATGGTGAGATTTCAGGAACCTTTGTTGGTGATGGATCTCAAATTGTTAACATTCCTAATGATAGTTTGTGGGCTGGTGTTTCTGGTGTTACAACTGGAATCTATCCAATCAATAATCTGAATGTTGGAATTGGAACCACAATTCCTAATGAAAAGTACACATTACATCTTGGAACAGTTGGAACAAGTTCCACAGATCTTTATGTGGCTAACGCATCTAGATTCATTTCCACAGCTAACTTTGATGGAAATGTGAATGTTTCTGGAATCCTAAGTGCAACTGATATCAACTTCACTGGTGGTCAAGCTACACTTGGAATTATTACAGCAACCACATTGAATGTTGGTTCTGGTGGAACAATCCTTACAGCAACCGCAACTGGAATTGGAATTGGAACCACAGTTCCAACAGCTGAGTTGGATGTAAATGGAGATGCAAGATTTAGAACCTATCATGAGTTCGCAAAAACCGTTACAAACAGTGGAGCAAATGTAACTCTGGATCTTAATCAGGCACAAACATTCCTCTTCACACCAACACAAAACATTGATACCATCACACTGATCAATGTGGTACCAAGTTCCACAACATCCTTCACATTGAGGATCAAACAAGGAACCACACCATATACAGTGAATGTGGATGCATTTAGAAATGTTGTGGGTGATGCCTTGGCTGTTTATTGGCCAGGTGGAATTGTTCCAACCGCAACCAATTCAGCAAATGCAACTGATATTTTCTCCTTTATGACATTTGATGGTGGAACATCCCTTTATGGCGTAGTTGGAGGTCAGAACTTCTCATGAGCCCTATTGCACTAAGAACTTTTCGCACCATTCCAACATCTCTTAAGTTGAATGGTCCTACACTTTCCTTTGTTCAGAATCCAGACAGTGCAACAGAATCTCTGACTGGATTCGCAACATTTATTGGAATTGCTACTGCAGCTTATCCTTCTGAACAAAATGAAACAGTAGATGGAACTTATCAGTTTCATTGGTACTTAGGAAGCACAGAACTCTTTGATACTTCAGTTGTTTCATCCAGTAATGCTGATATTGTAAGTATTGGAAACAGTTCAGTTCTTACTCTTACTGGTATTACATATGCTGATAGTGGTAAAAATGTTTATCTTGAAGTGGATTATGTTCCAGGAGCCAATGAAGGTCAACCACCTAATGACCTTTTGAGGTCTGCTCCTGCAACTTTAACAGCATTTCCTGAGATTGTTGTCACACAACAACCAGAAGACACAGTGGTTGGTGCTCAATCAAATGCTATTTTTGAAATTAAATCAGAAATTAGTCCAGATAATGGTGAAGAGATCTCTTATCAATGGCAATTGGATGATAGAGATTTAATTAATGGAACACAAAATACAGATACTGTAACAGAGAATGGTAATGCCATCTTAACAGTAACAAGTGATGCTGGTGATAACTTCACTATTGATTTTGAAGAACTTACAACATTCAGTAACTTCCAAGCAGGAAGAACCTATACAATTACGAGTAATACAGATTTTACAACAAGAGTTCATGCTGTAGGTGGAGGTGGTGGAACCTCTAGAGATAGATCTGTAAGAGGTGGTTCTGGTGGAAGATCATCGGGAATTGTAACTTTCTATACTGGTGAATCATATGTGCTTCAAATTGGAGCTAAAGGATCAGATGGTAGACCTCAAGGAACTGGTGGTTTCCCTGGCGGAGGGACAGGTGGTGGATATGGTGGCGGCGGTGGCGGCGGTGGATACACTGGACTTTTTCATACCAGTGCAACTCAAGCTAATTCAATCATAATTGCTGGAGGCGGTGGCGGTGGTGCTAACGATCCAGCTTCTGGTGGTAACGGTGGTGGAAGCCAAGGTGACAATAGCTCCAACGCAGGTAGAGGTGGTACTGGTGGAACACAGTCGGCAGGTGGAAGAGGAGGTAACACTGGAAATGGAGATCGTGGCCAGGCCGGCGGTGTTCTTCAGGGTGGAAACGGTGCCGGAGGTGGTGGTGGTGGATATTATGGAGGCGGTGGCGGCGGTTCTTATAATGGTTGTTGTGCTGATGGTGGCGGTGGCGGTGGATCAGGTTACCTTTCCCCAACAAGAGTCTCTGATGGGAGTTTCTCAACTACCAAAGAACTTGGTGGAAACCCAGCACAGAATGGAGGTTTCCAAATTGAAAGAGTTTCAGCTACAAAATTCATCAGTGTCACTGCAAGTGGTGTAAACACACCAAAAATGACAATTTCTACATCTGACTTTGGATTTGGTGGAGTTATCAGATGTAAGATGACGGCATCAAATGTTCAAACGTCTCCTTTTTATTCTCAATCAGTTTCTTATGATGTGGTTCAGGCTCGTAACCTGATGCAATTTGAGGCATTTGACAATAGTAATTTCAAGTCTTCATCGAACAACTTCGACACAACATCTACGACAACACTCACACCAACAACATTTGGATCAAATTACTCGATTGTTCAGTTCCACTCAGTTGAAAAAGACATGAATCTGAGATTGGTAATGAAGGCATCGAAAGGAAAAGATCGTGATTCCTTTAAAGGTGGACAGGGTGGTGTTTCGACCATTGAATTTACTGCAAGAAAATTAGAAGAACACACTATTCTTGGTCTTGCTGATAATTCTGCATTGTTCCTCTATCGTGGATCTAAACTCATTGCTGCTGTTGGTTCAGGTGGAGATGCAGGAAAGAGTGGATCGGGTGGTGATGGTGGTGGTGTGAATGTTTCGGGACAAGATGGACTTGGTAGAAATGGTGCAAAAGGTGGTGAGAGAGCTTTGGTTGGAACATTACCCATCAATGGAACTTTTGGATCTGAAATGAGTGGTTCTACCATTGATTTGAGAGTTGGAGATTCAATTGCAACATCTCCAATTGGAGGAAAAACAATTTCTTGTTCTAAGGGTTCTTATTGGATTGATCAGGGTGTTGCTGCTTGTGATGATAATAGTTCTTCTCAACTTCAATTCACAACAATTGATGGATCTGTTGTTACACAAAGTTCTTTCTTAGAGAGAGGATTTAAACCTGGTTATTCCGTTTATAACACAGCAGGAAAGGCAACCACGGATGGTGGTAATGGAGGAAGAGGAGCTACAGGTGGTAATGGTGGAGAAACTGGTGCTGGTGGTGGCGGTGGATCTGGTTATTATGATGGATCTGTTACTTTGATTTCTTCAACATTGGGTGGTAACAATGGAGATTCATCAATTGAGTTTAGTGTGGTTGAGTTATAAATAATAAAAAAGGACTGGGGGAAAAGTGTACCCTGGAGGCATAACAAATGGCGGTCAATAAGAATTTCGTCATTAAGAATGGCATTGAAGTTGCTGGTGATCTCATCATTGCAACTTCAGAGCTTGATAAAGTTGGAATTGGTTCAACGATTCCTACCACAACTTTAGACATCGGTGGTGTTGAAGGTCTGAAAGCAAACAATGGATTGTTTGTTGGAATTCTCACTGCACAGGATGATCTTTATGTTGGTTCAGGTGGAACCTCACTACATGTTGATGTAGCTACTGGACATGTTGGTGTTGGAACTGCTGATCCAGATTATCTACTTCATGTTGTTGGAAGTGCATCCAGTACGGTAATTGATGTTACTGGTAATGTTTCCATTCATGGTGACATTACTGCTAATAACATTGGTGCTGGTGCATCTATCACATTTGGTGATTTAAATGTCACTGGAATCACCACAGTTAATGACATCTATGTTAATGGAACACTTACTGCACCATCAACAAATGTTTATGGTCCTCTGAATGTTACAGCTGGAGCTGGAAGCACCTCATGGAAGTTTGATGTAAATGATTCATCTGGTAATCCAGGAATTGGAATTACTCAAACTGAGTACAACCCAACACTTTACTTCACAAAGGGTTTCAATTATCGTTTTGAACTCTTAGCACCAGGTCATCCATTTTACATTAAAACAGTTCAGGGAACTGGAACTGGAAATGCCTATGAGAATGGTGTTGAAGGTAATGGAACACAGGTTGGTTTTGTAACCTTTAAGGTTCCATTTGATGCACCAGACACACTTTATTATCAGTGTTCCAATCACAGTGCAATGGTTGGAACCATTTACATTGATTCTGGTGGTGTTGGAATTCAATCTGGTGGCACATCTTTTGGAAGTGCAACAGAGATTAACTTTGTTTCAACAACTGGAGCTGGTGTAACAGTTTCACAATCTTCTGGTGGAATTTCAACTGTTTCAATCACACCTGGTGTATCAATTGGTCTTGTGATTGCTCTTAGCAACTGATAAATAACTCTAACACATAAAGAAAAATGGCAGAAGTTTTTACAAACGCACTAAAAAGGTCAGCTGGTATCGTAACAACCAGTTCCAGTGCAACTATTGGTGTTACTACAACAGTCATCAGTGGTATTTCCACCATCGGTGTTTCTGTTGGAGATATGGTTGACAATCAACACTTCCGTGGTGGTTGTAAAGTTTCTTCTATTGACAGTTCTTCACAAGTTACTGTTGATAAAACTTCAACCAATACATCATCTGCAACTAGTCAGGTGGTGAAGTTTCTTGGAGCATCCACTGCATATACCTCACCATCAGGAACAAAATCAATTCTGATTGGTGGAACTTTTGCCAACCTCACAAATAATAATGTCAATCTTTATGTTGAGGTAAGTTCTGGTTCTACTTCAACAAATATCTGTAATGACATTCCTGTTCCAACAGGTAGTTCTTTTGTCATCAGTGATGCAGGTAAGACAGTTCTGCTTGGTAATGATGTGGTGAAGATTTACTGTGATACTG
>Ga0181592_10005743_pt1 | contig 10213 bp, 13 predicted proteins | sample 071ome_20_FD_133755 | JGI IMG/M metagenome (GOLD analysis project Ga0181592, IMG submission 133755) | Coastal salt marsh microbial communities from the Groves Creek Marsh, Skidaway Island, Georgia - 071412BT metaG (megahit assembly) | ecosystem: Environmental > Aquatic > Marine > Intertidal...
AATGGTTTTGTACGGACCAGTACATCCTACAGCACCAAATTATATTGATTTTACTGGCAATTCAGACGTACTTGCCTTGCGGTTCAATGGTTCTGATACTTGGAACTTCCAAGACAACGCCATCACCACTACTGGCGCACTGACTTGCGATGCGTTCACAACCGTTGATCCGCATATAACCATGACCGCTGGTGCGGCAATCGCCAGAATCAGGGGTGACAATACAGGTACAAGCATCTATCTGGAAGGTGGCACAGGAACGACTGATGGCTCAAGGGTAGAAGTTCATGGGGCTGGTGCAGCAGCGGCTGGTGACGTCTGGATGTATGGTCTGTCCAATGAAATTGCCGCCCAATATGACTACAGCGCTGATACGTGGAAATTCCAAGACAACGCCATCACCACTACTGGCGCAATAAACGCATCGGACACGATTACAGCCGGGTCAAGCAGTTCAACTACGAATAAGCTACATGCCTATGTCAGCGGCGATCAGGGTGGTGGAATCATTACCCTGTTGGGGCTGGAACATAATGAGTCGGGCGGCTCTGCGGGGGATGGTGTCGCTATTGATTTCTTTACCAGTGAGGACACCCCATTTGCTGCTGGGTCAAAAATCGGCACAGATTCTACCCGTGGTGCAAGAATTTGTGCGGTTCGTGAAAGTGGTGATATATCTGGCAATGTACAACTTGAGTTTCACACCGCAGTTAACTCAGCCGATGCATCAAAGCAATGGGTTATTCAGTCCAATGGCACGCTGACAGATGATGGCCTGGGTCATATTATCACCACTACTGGTTCCATAACTGGTGGAAACATATATCCCGGTGGACAGACTGTAGGACATTTAAGATCCGTCAGCGGTAACTATGGTTCCGTAGAAACAATTGGTGCAGATGGTACATCAAGTTCCTGGCATGGATATTCTATTGGCGGCAGAGCAGTTTTTATGGATAACGCCGGAACCGCTACAACTAACAGAGTAGGTTTATATGATGACTTAAATAATCAATGGTTGATACAGTTTAACGCAGATGCAGCAGGCAGTAATGAAACGCAATTATACTATAACGGAGCCGCAAAACTAGAAACGACAAGTACAGGTATAAGTGTTACCGGAAATGTTGTTGCTACGGCAAATACAGAAGATCAGTATGGCCCAATGCGTGGAAATCCATGGATCTCGGTTGACCAAACCGCTGCTTATACATTTCCTGCTGCTGCTACAGGTAGAACAATAGGTGTAGGCCCGAATATACCTTCTTCTATGCAATTAAACACCGGCGTTTTTGTTGGTGGTGATACGATTACTGTATGGAATGGTACAACTTCTGATATATCCATAACAGAAGGTTCAGGATTTACTCTTAGGCTTGCAGGAACAACTAGCGTAGGCACAAGAACACTGGGCGTTTTTGGTTTGGCTACCATTGTAATAGCGGGTGGTGGATCAAGTGCATTTATTACTGGTGCAGGATTGTCATAATGGGAGTTGTTGCTGCGGCCAATTTTAATAAAATCGATGTTATAGGTCACGCTTTTGCCAGCACTGCCGGACAAAGTAATGTAACTTTGACTTTACCTTTTCAAAGTGATTACGATATTGTTTTATTTATTGTATATGAAAATAGTACCACAAACAGACCTACAATAACAGGGTTTTCTGAACTACATTCCGATAATGGTACTTTTAATGGTTCGGGCTGCACAAGAGTTTTAATGAGTGGTAATGCTTCAGGTACTACGATAACAATTCCAAATGACGCCACATATAATGGTGTTTGTGCTGCTGCGATGATTTTTAGCTCTACTCGCTGTACTTTTTCTCCGTATGGTGGAAGCTGGAGTTTTTATACCGCTGATACAACTACTAGTGTTACAGGGACAGGTAATTTCGATTTCTTTTGTGGTATGTGCAATATGGACGGAGGCGGAACCGAATTATATGATGGATGGACTGTAGACAATGATTGGACATCAGGTGGTGCAGGAAATGAAGGAAAAAATAATGCTACTTATGGAGATAATACGGTAGAATATACAGGAGCTGTAGCAGGAAGAGCTGCTCAAAATCTTTGGAGGCCGTGGTCGGACGTGAATACACCTGCACTCACATTATACAGACCTGAGGACTCAGGCGTTACCGAAACTAGTGGTACACAATACACATTTTTTTATGTTACTAGTGATACGACATAACGTAAATTCTTCTAAATATAAATAACACAGACAAATAAATAAATCATAAGGAATATTACCATGGACTATGAAGTTGCCGATGCAATAGACGCCTCATTTGATGACAATCCTACACACTTTCAAGACATCGTGAACAATGTTTTGCAAAACAAAGCAAGAGAACGTGTGGAAGTTGAAAAGGTGAAAGTCGCACAGCATCTCTTTCAGGATGCTGAAGAAATCGAAACCGGAGACGATAATGAAGAGTTTTAAAAAAGAATTTATGACCGAAGCGCCGGGTGCTCCGGCGGCTGACAATAAAGAAAAGAAAGACGATGATAAAGAGGCTAAAGAATATAAGCCTCGGTCTAAAGGTGAAGAAGATTTTGTTGCATCTCACGAAGTAGAGAAAGTGGGTCATCCGGTGGCCGGTGACGAACAATTTAATTCTAAATCTAAAAAAACTGACGCAACAAGAAAAGCCGATAAAAAACTACGTGAAGAACTAACTCAAAAAATTATAGAGCATTATCGTCTTGTTAATATTATTGCTGAAGAAATGAAAGATTGTGAACATTGTGACGGTAAAGGTTATCACAAAGAAGATGGCGAAGAAAAAGAATGTCCAGAATGTGATGGCACTGGTAAAGTTGAAATGAATGATGACAATTCTGAGAAGGATGAAGACTGATGGCTACCATTAAAATTCTTGCCAACAACATTGCTCTAACTACAGCGAATGATTGTTGGAATGCAACATTTGTTCGTGTAGTTAACACAACTGCTGGAGAAGCAAACGTTGCAATTGCCAATACTAGAGGTCCAGAAAACGAAGGAGGAATTTCAGGTAACTTCGTTTTAGAAGCTGGGCAAACAGAAATTATCATTAAAGAACCAACAGACACCATTGCTAGTGATGTTGAAATTCAAGCAACACCTGTTGCGAGGTACTAAAATGAAACTTATCTGCGAAGTCACAGAAGAGATCGAATACATCACAGAAGATGGTGCAGAAGATCAAAAAAAAGGAACATACATCAAAGGTGTATTTCTTCAAGGTAATTTGAAAAATAGAAATGGTCGTGTGTATCCTATGGAAACACTTGATCGTGAAGTAAACAGATACAATAAAGATTTTGTTGAGAGAAAGAGAGCATTTGGTGAATTGGGTCATCCTCAAGGACCTACAATAAACCTTGATCGTGTTTCACACATGATTACGGAATTGAAAAAAGATGGTAACAATTACATCGGTAAAGCCAAAATAATGGAAACACCTATGGGTAACATTGTTAAAAATCTTATTAGTGAAGGTGCTCAGATAGGTGTATCTTCTCGTGGTATGGGTTCATTGAAACAAAAAAATGGTATCAATGAGGTACAAAACGATTTTCATTTAGCTACTGCGGCAGATATTGTTGCGGATCCCTCAGCACCTGATGCTTTTGTTGAGGGAATTATGGAAAATGTGGATTGGGTATATGATGAACGATATGGATGGAAAGCAATTGAAGCCATTCATGAGTATAAAAAAGAGATAAAGAAAACATCAACAAAAGACCTCACCGAGAAAAAGTTGAAAATTTTTGAAGATTGGATCTCAAAACTTTAAATTTTATAAATAATCGAAAACAAATCTCATAAGGAGTTAAGAAAATGTCTGAAAGAGATATTCAAGAAGAAGTCTTTGAGACTGACGAAGAGCAACTTGACGAATTCAAAGCGTCTATGGGTGATCCTTCAGAAGTGCCAGAACCTACTTCTACTAAACAGAAAAAGCGCAAAGGCGATAAACAACAAACGGACGATCCTGCGGATTCCCCCACGGCTGTCAAGGCTGAAAAGGGCAAAGTAGCAGAATCGAAGATGGGCATGATTCAAGCCGTCATCGAAAGAATGAATGGCATGAGTAAGTCTGATCTTGCTGCCAAGTATGAGCAAATGCTTGAGTCTCTTAAAGAGTCTGACTTGACGGAAGAAGAGCAAGACGAAGAGGTAACGGTTGTTTCCGTTTCTCATCGTGTCACATCTGATGATATCAACATCGATGAAGATATGAATGCTCTTTTTGGTTCTGATGACACACTCACAGAAGAATTTAAAGATCGAGCAGTTACAATTTTCGAAGCCGCTGTTGTTTCTAAGATCAACGAAGAGCTTGAAAAAGTTGTTGTTTCTGTGGAATCAGTTCTCGAAGAAGAACGTACAAATCTTCGCGAAGAAATGACTGGTCGTTTGGACGATTACATGGATTATGTTGTTGAGAATTGGATGGAAGAAAATAAACTTGCCGTTGAATCAGGCATTCGTTCTGAAATGACCGAGAGCTTTATTCAAGGTATTCGCGATTTGTTCATCGAACATTACGTGGACATTCCTGAAGAACAAGTGGATGTTCTTGAAGAACTTGCTGTTACAAGCGAAAATCTTGAAGATCGTCTTAACGAAGAAATTCGCAGAAATGCTGGTTTGAAGAAAGAACTTGAGCACTATGCTAAGCTTGAAGTTTTTGCCGAATCTTGCGAATCGCTCACCGAATCCCAGAAAGAAAAATTCTGGTCTTTGGCCGAGAGTGTTGATTACGTTGATGAAGAAAACTATGCAGAAAAGTTGGCAATGTTGAAAGAGAGTTATTTCTCTGAAACGGAAGACAACAGGGTGAATAGCGATTTTGATGATTCAGAGCCTCTAGAAGAAGAGACAGATACCACTTATGTCGATCCTGCTATGAGTGCTTACGTGAGTGCCATTTCACGCACACTGAAAAAATAATTTTTATAAATAACAGTAAAAATAGATAATCATAAGGAGAAATCTAATGCAATATGCAACTGAAGAACTCATGCAGAAGTGGCAACCAGTACTTGAGCATCCTGAACTTCCTGAAATTAAGGATTCTCATCGCCGTCAGGTTACCGCAACTCTGCTGGAAAATCAGATTAACAATGCCAGAGAAACTGGCGGATATCAAATGCCTAGCCTTTTGGGTGAAGCTGCTCCAACCAACGCTATGGGCGCTTCTAGTTCCACAGCTTCGGACGGTTCAATTGATACCTACGATCCAGTACTTATTTCCCTGGTTCGCCGCTCTATGCCGAATCTGATTGCGTATGACGTATGTGGTGTACAGCCGATGACAGGTCCTACGGGTCTGATCTTCGCTATGCGGGCACGTTACAGTGATCAAACTGGTGACGAAGCTCTGTATAACGAGGCTAACACCTCTCACTCAGCCACTGAAAGTGTTTATGGTGGTGCTAACACAGCTAACCCCGAAGGTGTTCTTGACGGTTCTGCCGGTTCAGAACAAGCTGGTAACGATCCTACGGCTCGCGCTTCTGGTTCTGGATATACTCTGCATCAGGGTATGTCTCGTTCAGACGCTGAAGCACTTGGTGACGCTGCTGGTAACGCTTTCGCAGAAATGGCCTTCTCAATTGAAAAGGTTTCTGTTACCGCTGTTTCTCGCGCCCTGAAAGCCGAGTACACAATGGAACTTGCACAGGACCTGAAAGCTATTCACGGTCTGGATGCTGAAACAGAACTCGCCAACATTCTTTCTGCTGAAATTCTGGCTGAGATCAACCGCGAAGTTGTTCGTACAATCAACTACACCGCTACTGCTGGTGCTCAAGATAATGTTGCTTCTACAGGAACATTTAACCTTGATGTTGACTCCAACGGTCGTTGGTCTGTTGAACGCTTCAAAGGCATGATCTTCCAGATCGAGCGCGAAGCAAATCAAATTGCTAAAGACACACGCCGCGGTAAAGGTAACCTGTTGATTTGTTCTTCAGACGTTGCTTCTGCTCTTCAGATGGCCGGTGTTCTTGATTACACACCTGCTCTGTCTTCTAGTTTGAACGTTGACGATACAGGCAACACGTTTGCTGGTGTTCTGAACGGTCGTACAAGAGTGTACATTGACCCGTACTTCTCTTCTGCTTCTGGCAAACAGTATTTCACAGTTGGTTACAAAGGATCATCTTCTTTTGACGCTGGCTTGTTCTACTGCCCATATGTGCCGCTGCAGATGGTTCGTGCAGTAGGTGAGAATACGTTCCAACCGAAGATCGGATTCAAGACTCGTTATGGCATGGTTGCTAACCCATTTGCTAAGGGTGCAACGGCTGGTAACGGTTCTATCGCCTTCGCTGATAAGAACGTGTACTATCGTTTGGTTGGTGTTTCTAACCTGATGTAATATAAAAAGAGTAGACTCAATCTACCATTTTTAAGAGGGTGTTTCGGCACCCTCTTTTTTTTGGAGCATTGGTAGAGAGTTATCATAAATATACACATGAGTATAGAAAACACACAACCAAATAATGTCAATATGCTGTCGCCGACAGCGTTTCGTTTTACGTTGCAACGAACTCCGCACATTAATTATTTTACATATAATGTACCTGTGCCGTCTATTTCGTTAGGCGAATTGACACAACCAACACCTTTATTGAACTTACCAGTTCCGAGTGACAAACTTATATTCGAACCTCTTGCTTTGAGGTTTCGAGTTGATGAAGATTTGAAGAATTATCTCGAAATATTCAATTGGTTGAATACACTCGGTACACCCGAAACTCTAGACAATTCTGCTTGGAAACAAAATCAACAAACATACAAATCTAGTGGTGTTTTTTCGGATGGAACATTGTTAGTATTGACTAGCAAACAAAACATGAATCTTAGAATTAAATTCTTTGATATGTTTCCTATTAACCTAACAGAACTGACATTTGATGCCTCATTAGCTGATATTGAATATTTGGAATCAACAGCTACATTCAGATATACTCATTTTGAAATAGAAACATTGTAAAATTTCTTTACGGTTTAAAAATTATGTGATATAATGCAGAAACATTGATGCGAGGAAAGAACATACCATGCTTTTGGAAGATATTATAGAACTATGGAAAGAAGATGTAAAGATCGATGATGTAGATTTAGATAATGAAAGTCTCAATATACCCAATCTACATGCCAAGTATATGAAGTATTTATATGATGAAAAGATGAAGTTAAAAGTTCTTCTGTTAAAGAAAAAGAAGTTGCAAAAGATTCTTTCTGAATATTATAAAGGCGATCTTAATCACCCCGAAGCTTTAAAAGAAATAGGTCGTGAGCCTTGGCAAAGAACAATTTTAAAACAAGATTTGATTAATTACATTGACAGTGACGATGATATGATTAAACTTCTTACTAAAATATCCTATAAAGAAGAAGTGGTATCCTTACTTGAAGACATAATGAAAAGTATAAACACAAGAGGGTTTCATATTCGTGCAGCAATCGACTGGAGAAAGCTTACTCAATTCGGAGTATAGAGAATTGGTATCGCTTGAGAAACTAGATGAAACTCATATGAGAGTACATGCATCTTCTGGAATCAGAAGAGAAATGTCGGACTATTTTTCCTTTTTTGTACCAAATTACAAATTTCATCCCTCCTATAGAAATAGATATTGGGATGGTAAAATAAGATTACTCAAACCTGATTATAGTATCTATGTTGGTTTACTTCCCTATGTAAAGAAATTTTGTCAAGAGAGGGATTATGATTTAGAATATGATTCCGAGTTTGAAATGCAGGACGAATGTTCTCTTAATGAAGTAATCGAATTTGCAAAAGATCATGCTTTGTCACTTACTCCGAGGGATTACCAAGTCAAATCCGTTGCTCATTGTATACGAAACAAAAGAGCGTTAATACTATCGCCAACTGCGTCAGGCAAATCACTAATCATATATCTACTGACGCAATTCTATCAGGAACACAAAGTATTGATTATTGTTCCTACCGTGTCCCTTGTTCATCAAATGAATGGTGATTTTAAAGATTATGGTTATAAAGAAGAATGCAAACTAATTAGTGCTGGTGTCGATAAAGAATCAATAGATGAAAAAATTACTGTAAGTACGTGGCAATCGATATATAAAATGCCAAAGAAATGGTTTGATCAGTTTAATGTTGTTATAGGTGATGAGGCACATTCATTTAAAGCAAAATCACTAACAACTATAATGCACAAACTAAACAATTGCAAATATAGATTTGGTTTTACCGGTACCTTGGACGGCACTGAAACACACAAACTAGTTTTAGAAGGATTGTTTGGAGAAGTAAAGAGTTTCGTAAAAACAAAGGAATTGATAGAAAAAGGCACGTTGGCCGATCTTGTAATTAAAATATTAGTATTGAATTATTCGAATCAAACTAGAGATTGGTGCAAGAAAATGGACTATCAATCCGAAATGGATTTTCTTGTTGCAAACCAAAAAAGAAATAATTTTATTAAAAACCTAACATTATCTTTGGAAGGAAATAGTTTGGTTCTTTTTCATTATGTTGAAAAACATGGAAAGGTGTTATATGATTTGATAAATAAGGAAGCGAAGAGGCGAAAAATATTTTTTGTTTTTGGTGGTACTAGTGCTGAAACAAGAGAAAGTGTAAGGTCAATTACTGAGAAAGAAACTAATGCTATTATTATAGCATCTTACGGAACATTCAGTACTGGTATTAATATTAAGAATATACATAATGTTGTTTTTGCGTCACCAAGAAAAGCTAGAATAAGTAATTTGCAATCTATTGGTCGGGGCTTGAGAAAATCGTCATCAAAAACAAGTTGCGTATTGTATGACATAGCAGACAATTTACAATATAAAAAGAGAGTGAACTATACATTAAAGCATCTCTATGAACGAGTAAAAATTTATAAAGATGAAAATTTTGAACATAAAATTTACAAGATCAATTTGGAGAAGTAAATGGACGAATTCACAAATCCTTTGCGTATAATGAAACTTATATCGGGAGAAACAATTGTTGCGGTATTAGAAGATGTTACAGAAAATGATTATATTGTGGTCAATCCAATGCAAATGGAAATGACCGTGAATAGTTATAATCAACCGGCCATGATTGCTCAAGAATGGGTTGTATCACAAACCAATATTTTTAAAATATCTAAATCGCATGTCATTGTGTCTTCAGTGCCAAGCGAAATGATGCAAGGTTATTATGCTAGTTCTTTAATGAAATTAAATAACAGCGAAAACAAAGTGATGAAAGAAAGTGAGTTTGATGATTATGAAGAAGTGGAAGATGAATACGATGAATTTATAGATGAGATGACAACTGAACTGGAAAAAACATTTCATTAAAACACTTTACAGGTACTATTACAATGAAGTATAATAAATCAATTCATATTATATCAATATGTTTTGTGCTTTTGGTAACTGTTCTTGCAGGCTTAACATCATGCACAGAATATACAACAGAAAAAGGCCGGTATACATGCAAATGGGAAAACGGTGCAACGGTTTGTGTAGACAACTGGTTATTGGATCCTGTTATATTGGAATCAGTAGACGCCCCTAATTCTGAAACAATGAAATTGGGTAGGACAATACAAACACCTTCTCAATATAAAGAAATGTGCGAAAGATTAGAAGACAAAGATATTTGTTACGAAATAGAATAATTATTTGGAGTAATTTTCATGGCTCAAAAGTTTACTCAAGACCTTTGGGGTGATTTGAAACGAATCAATAATGAAGTAAATAATGATATCAATTATAAGACTGACTTACAACTGTATGAAAGAAAGGATTATTGGACAATTGTAAAAGGTAAAGGACGAGGCGATTGTGATGATTATGCAATTACTAAAATCAAAAGATTGGTAAATGAAACTAAATGGTATAGAAAAAATCTTGGTATTGGTATTTGTTACACGGAAGACAAAATGGGCCGGCCAGGAAAAGGCGGCGGACATGCTGTAGCAATTGCTCGTACTGACCGTGGTGATTTCGTATTAGATAATAGATATCCTAAAGTTATGCCATATCGTGATCTACCATACAAATGGATTGCATTTGAAGACTATCAAAATAAAAAATGGGTTCTGATTGAGGAATAAATTATGTCGCAAAAAATTGATTCGAATAATTGGAATGCATTGGTATCAATCAATGCAAAAGTTAATAATGACGATAACATCAGTGTAAACGTTGATTA
>Ga0181592_10005748_pt1 | contig 10207 bp, 18 predicted proteins | sample 071ome_20_FD_133755 | JGI IMG/M metagenome (GOLD analysis project Ga0181592, IMG submission 133755) | Coastal salt marsh microbial communities from the Groves Creek Marsh, Skidaway Island, Georgia - 071412BT metaG (megahit assembly) | ecosystem: Environmental > Aquatic > Marine > Intertidal...
AGAGTCTGATTGAGAAAGCGTTTGCGAATCGAAATCCTAAAATTACTACTTTGATTGTAGGAGATTGGGAGGATGAAAGAGAGTTGAAGGACTTAATTTCTGGAGAGGATTCTAAAGAGATAGCAAATCTTGTGGAACAAGGAAATCCTGATGAGTTTTTTATCATAGGTGCTGCGTCAGACAGAGATAGCCGAGGACCGTATATCGTTTATTTGGCGGCTGGTGGTGATAAGTGGGCTAAAAAAGAATGGACTCTGTTAGGAGTTACCAATCACAAATGGGTGTCTGTAAGTGAGTTTGGTCTGTTTGGAAATCAAGGGGATGAAGAAGATGAACTTGCAGTAGCAGAATCAAGGATAGAAAAATTAGAAGAAAACGAGTCAATTTGGAGTGAGACTGGAATTATGGGGTGGGCTTTGAAAATTACTTTCAAGGCTTCGTTTAAAGACTGTTTAAACTGGAAAGATTGGCCTGAGACGTTGCTATAATTTATTTTTTGAAATCCGAAATGAGGGTGGCTTCAAGACCCTCCGTAGGAGTTTTTTTAGCCAAAAAGTTCCACAGGATTTTGAAATGGCTCTTGGAAATACATGGATTCTGCGATAGATTCTGCAAACTCTTCTTCTTCGTTAGAAGTTTCAAAAGGATAGATTTCTTCCATATCCCAAAGTTCACAGAGAATATGGCCGATTTCGTGCCAAATTGTTGTGGCTACCGCCGTTCTTAATGGCACTCCGTAATAGTCAGCAGATTCTCGGATGGCATTAGAAGATAACATGATGATAGGAATATGGCTGGCAGTTTGGCTTCGGAAACGTGCTACATGATTACTACGGTCAAAAGCATCTGCGGAGACAAAAGTAAAGTGTGGCTTGGTAGGCAACCGAAATGTTTCAGGCAAATCTGTGCGAGATTGATATTGATAAAAAGCAGATTCGGCAATATCAAAGATTTCTGGGTCCGTGGGAACCAGACCATAAGTTTCATCAATGCCTTCAATTTCAATTTCTAATTGTTCATCTGCGGTAAAGGATTCTGAGTCTAAAGTAAGACTGGTTGGAACAATAACTTCGGTATCAACATAACGAAAATAATCTCGCCAAATTGCTCCGCAACCTTCGGCTTCACAAGTGACATCCGTTGTTACTGTGCCTTCTCCGTCGGCTTCGAGACCATCCGTAGTAATGTCATCAGAACCACAATAAATACAACGAACTGGTTCAGAAGGAAAGTCATAAGATTCAGTAATTCGGACTGGTCGGTTAATCCAATTAAGAAGTCCTTGAGTTGAAACTGATTCGGCATCCTTTCTATCTTTCGGTTTAATTGGTCGCCCCTTATAGACATATCCCGTTAAGTCTGGGCTTTCGGCTTCCGAGACTTTCGGCTCAGATGCCTCGGCTGCTTCTTTTTGGTGTCTTCGTAAATGTGAGTCGAGACTGGATTTGTTGTATGCCTTGATTTCTTTTTCGCAAATATCACAAAAGAAGGTTAATCCAAACTTTTCCAGCGTGATGTCGCCTTGAGACTTGACGGTTTCATAATTGTCTGTCCACTCGCAACTTAGACATCTGAAAGTTTGGCCTTTGGATGTGATTTTCTTCCAGAACAAATCTATGTTGCCACAGTTAGGACAACCAACATTTCCATCTGGGTTATCGTGGTATCCTGCCTCGATTTGAGATTTCAACTGTTCTGGTGTGGGAGCATTCTGGTAACCCAAATCAACCCAGTTTTCAACACGAAATTGTTTGACAACTTTACGGATGTCGTCTGAGTATCTGGCGTTTTGTTTGCCCGCTTTAGTGGCGGCGGCTTTTTGTCGCTTGGCTTTGGCATAGAGATTATTTTGTTTTAAGGCTTCAACCGCTTTCGCTGGAAAGTAGGGTTCTCCTGTGACTGAAGACTTTTTGCCTGATGCCGTTTTCCACTTTTGTTTGCTCCAATCCGAAAGGTCTTGTTGCTTTTTAGTTTTGGAACCTTTGTAGGGTTTCAATCCTGCTTTTTCGCAAGCCGCTTCATACTGACGTTTGAGTTCTTGAGACTTTCGAGCCGACCATTCGCCTACGGCGGTTCCCATGATGGCTTGAGCCATGATTTTGTTTTTGAGTCGTCGGCGGATTTTGGCTTGTTCCTTACCATAGGTAGCCTCATAATTATCTTCTGCTTCAAAAAATGAAACTTCTTCGGTAGTAGAAAATGGTGTTACTCTATCTACTGGAATAGCATTTTTAATTTCGACGACTCCACTATCAAACTTTTTGAAATCGTCTGTTGGCAAGAGTTCTATCTCAAATGTAGGCAAGAGATTATCTTGTAGGTGGGGTAACGGGCTTTTCCATGAGGGAGATGTTGCCGCATAGATTAAGTCTTGAAGCATAAATGATTTACTATTTACGAAACCATCAAGTTCGTTTCTCATTTTAGGAGACATCAAATATCCCGTTTCCAAGGCATCAAAATATTGTTCCCAACTCATACGACGATAAACCCTGAAAGTGTCACCTTCTGCTCGAAGAGTCGTAGGACCAAAACCATACTTGAGAGAATCAGTTGTGAAGTCTCCAGTAATGACTGAACTGGTTGCCAAGTCCCAATCGTTGTAATCAACGATGGATTGGTCAGGTTGATATTTCATCAACAATTTGTTGATTGTTTCTGATACTTAAAGACTAACCATACATGAAATCGTTGCGGTCAGAAGTATTGTTTTCTTCAACTGTGAAAATGTTGTTCATAATTTGAGCGATGAAATCAGAAAGGAAATACATCAAGAGCGTTTTATTGATGGATTCTTCTTTTTCTAAAATGTGTTGAGTTAGATTAAGACCCACTTTAGCAATCCGTTGTTTGAACAATTCAGGAGTCAAACCTTGTGAATCAGGACCCGCATCTTCTGGTGGAAATTGTGTCATAAAGATTTCAAGAACTTCTGGCCGCACAACGCCTCGATAAGTTTCTTCTGTTTCTTCGGTAACTTCTTCAAACAAAACCGCTTGGATTTTGTCAAGTTGTCGGGATACTTGTGCATCTGTTAAACCGAATTGATTGCTCATTTTATTCACCATACTGTTTTGATTGGGCGGGTATCTTGTGTCGTAAAAATGCGCCCTTCACGACGACCAAAGAAGAATAATTCGGCGGTGTATTTTGCATCACTACCACAGTATTCCAAGACCTTTTGATGCTGACCCGCTGCCCAACTTTCTGGTGCCTCGGCAGCGTTCATCAGTTTAGATTCTGACAATCCAAACGTGCCTTGAATAAGATGTTGAAGTCGGTGTCGTGAACCTGTGGTGTCTCGGAGATATTGACAAATATCAAAATGTTTGGGTGCCAATTCTTTGATGTGACCGTTGGGTAATTCTTTTTCAGACGGTGATTCTAAAAATAAGTTTAAATTGCGGGCTACGGAAGTGCCACAACCACCGGTTTCAAGACTCTTAGAAATGATGGGCAAATCAAAAGAAGTTCCGTTTTTGGTAATCAACTGATAACCAGAATAAAACCACTCTTCAAGGTCAAAGCCGAGGTCTTGAAATGTGTGAACTTGTTGGCCTTCAGCCAAGTTGAGTTGGTCTGGGTTTGAAACATAATGAAACACAGATTCTCGATGGTGGTCGTAAATGCTGACACAGGCTACTTGCCAACCCGATGGGTCGTCAAAAGAAAGGTTGTCTGCCGACATATCAAGATTTTGCGTCTCAATATCAAGAGCAATAATCTTCATGTTGATTGCTATGCAATCACACCTACTTAAAACTACTCAGAATCTATCGTCGTATTCTGCGACTGATGGAATCTCGGTTTCTACCGTCGGTGCTGAACCTGCTTCCAAGATATTCACATCTTTTTGATTGATGGTATATTCGCCATCAACCAGAGTAGCATTGACGGTGCAACGCTTGTCAGTCGTTTTAGCAACGACTCCAGTAACGGTCAATTTTCGGACTGAAAACTCGACGACATCACCGACCATAACGGGGTCAGAATTGTCACGTAGTTCATTGAGTCGGTCTTTGATGGCTTGAAGCAAATCATCAAGTTGTTCTTCGTTCATAGATTCAATTTCGTTAAAGACATCTGCGGAGGTCATATCTCTGGTATGTGAAAGCACCCACTTAAACTTTCACAGCGTCAATAATTTTTTTCATCTGTTTTAGTGCATCTTGGTAACACACCCCGCACATACCATAAGGGCGGTTGGGTGATGATGGAACTTGGCCTTGCTGGAAGGTGGCGTAAGGTAATCGTTCAGCGATTTGGGGTCCGAACTCATCGAGAACTAACAACAAGCCTTTCTCTTTGGCGGCTGTGTATTCCTTCAACGATGCTTCACTACCATATTCGTCTCCGAGTTCTTCAGTCAAAGTATTCTTAAAAAGTATCATAGCCTCCATTTCAATTTCAAAAGAAGAACCACAGTTAAGACAAGGGTTGCCCCAATGAAAACCACTTTTTTTGTAATTTTCGGGTCCTACGATAAAGTCCAATAACGTGTGTCTTAGTTCATCTCTTTGATTTTCTAATCTCTGGGGAATCCAACGCCAACTTCTGTTAGGATGCTTCTTCATTTCTTTTTCTTCATCAGTCATTTTAGAACGCCAATATGAATCGTTTTCTAAGTTTTGATAATTTTTTATCTGGTCAATGATTTTTTGGACTGGTATGTTGAAATCTTTTATGATGTCAAACTGAGTCCAATTCAAGATTTTACCTGTTCTCAGTATTTTAGACCAATCCATATCACCAATCCTCCAAAAATCTTTCAGGAACTTCTTGCCAGTTGAGAATACTCCATTCAGACGGTGCGAGGCGGTCAGTCAAAGAAATTAAAACAGTTTTAGCATTTACTTTGGATTTGTTACCTAAATCTATATCATTGAAACACCAATAATCAACAATATCATCCTTGGATTCGTGGCTTACATATTCAGTATCAATTTCTCTGTTGGCAGAGTTCCAATCTAATCTCCAATTTGAGTCCTTTGGTGATTGGACTAAAGAAACAAGATATGTGGACCGACCCTCACTAAAGAAACGAGTGTCTAATGTCTCAAAGAGACCTAAAACAACTGAATGCTCACTTAACACCGCCTTCATGCGTTGGCGATGTTCTACCATTTCTTCATCATCTATCTCTATGTCGTCTGAAAAGGTTTCAATTTGTTCAAGCATAACTAATTTAAAATGGATATTTTTGAAAGCGGGTCTTCTTTGAAGAACTGGAATTAAAGACATTATGTCTTCATAATCATTAAGAATTATGGAGTTCTCAATAACAAGACGCAAACTTTCTGCATTGTTATCAATAAGACTTCTCAAATTGGAAGGTGCCATTATGATGTGGTTATTGTTACTACTATTTAAAGATGAACCTTCGGTTCACCATTCGGTAATCGGATTCTCAAGATGTTGAATCAACGTGTTCATGGGTCGCATCATTTCTGGGTCTTCTAACCAAATGTTATCACAGATAGTTTTCTTGAAAACACCGAACTCCTCAACTTCCCATGCGTAGTTCCAACCTCGAAGTTTGACTTCGCCAGATTTGGTATCGCCTGTGGTGGTGGTCCATACTACGAAGGAACCTTCTCGGACATATTTTTTGAGTTGATGTGGGGGAATCATGCGTTGAAACTTTGCCCATTGATGCGGGCGTAGCCCTTTGACTTCTAATGGGACAAGTGTTTCTAACACTTGAAGGTCACCGATTAAACTTTTATCACGGAAGTTCTTGAAGTTCTCAATGATGGGTGATACACGTTTGAATCGAAACCATTTAACAAGAGCCACTTCGCTTTTGACTCCGATGAGGTTAGAACTTACCTTGTTATGATTGTAAGAACCTGAACCTCGGCTGCCTTCGCCACCGTAATAATCTACGATGGCTTTTGCGTGCGTGTGAGACCACTCTAATTCGGCCTTTGAAAGTGTAATGGTTTCAACCATGTAATCTTGATAATGCTATCATACTACTTAATGGTTCTCTTAATTTCGGGTAGTGACCTCGGTTTCAACAATAATCGCATCACCGGGAAAATTGTCGAGAAGGTCGTCGGAACCAGAGGCTTGAATCCGAAGTGTGTAATTGCCCGCTTGAGACAAATTGATGTAAAGCACATTTTGATTGGTGTCCGAAGTCTGCCAAGACCAAGTGTAATTATCGGGTCCATAAAGAGTCAAGTTGCCGTAGCCTTGTTCCCAAGCATCAGGTTCATGGAATCGAGTCCAAACGGTGAGAACAATTTCAGAAGTTTCATTGAGGGTGAACTCGGTTATGTTTTCAGAACTCATAGGCAAAGCGTTGTCAAATTGATATGACCAAACAAAGTCAAAATTATCTGGTGTTGCTTCAGTTCTTGAAACCTTTTCGGCAGAACCCAAACAACCACTCAACAACAAAATCGGAATCATCAAAGCCAACAATTTTTTCACAGAATCACCTCCAAAGGAATGAAATCAATACGAGCATATCCACAAAGCGAAGTGCAACGGATATAATGAGCCGCACGAGTTTCGTTGTGCGGTTTTGAGAGTAGCAATTCTAAAGTGGCCGTTTGACAAACGGGACAAACACCGGTGGGCTGATGAGTCATAGACAAAATAATATCAACCACCCTCTTAAAGTTGTTCTGTTGAGAAGTAACTGACCAAAAACTCAATCATTCCGAGTATGAAATTACACAACAAAAATGCAATCAAAATTGATGTTGTGACCGTCATATTTTTCGTTCCTCCACTAAAACCCAATTACACTCAGGTTCTCGACATTCGTAAGATAAAACAGTTCGGTAGCCAAAGACCGAATCAATGTGTCTGCTGATGTTACTGCTGCCACAAAACTCGCAGTATTGTCTCCACATGAAAATCACTCAAACGAAAGTGATTGGCGAAGAATGAAGTTTTGATATTCTGGGGAGTTCTCTGGTATCATCCATTTTTCAGGAACAAGTTGAGAAAACGCCTCAAAGTTATCTTTGATAAGTTGGGGCAAAACCTTCCAACCCGTGTTATCTTTGGGGTGTCGTCGAGAATGGGCGATATGGTTTTGAAGCATAGTTGGAATGATAAATACGAAAGTTTTTTTGTTGATAGTCACCTTCTGACTACTAAACTTGAAGGTTGATACTACGTTGATAAGGCGTTGCAGGTCTGGGTCTTGCATAAGCCCAATAAGCACAATCACCCATATAAACATCAAGCCGAAGGCTCATTGAGGTATTGGCGTAGAGTTTTGGCTTCACCGATAGAGTCTGAAACAGGACTTTCAATCGGACTTGATTCTGGCTCTGAGACCGATTCTGTGTCCGTTGTGGTGGGTGAGACCCATGTTCCAGAAAGCCTCGCCAACAAGGTTTCTTTGGCTTCAGAACCTCGGTTGGACTCATAAATCTCAAGACAAGACTCACAAAGTTCAAGGGTTCGAGCCACGGCATCATCAAGATATTTTTCAGGCCAAGAACCTGCTCTGGAAGCCTCACAAAGATACGGTGAATCATCTAATCCAGAATCTTGATTTCCGATATGGAGTATCGGAGGTGGTGTGCGAGGCATAAGTTTCACTCCGAAGGCTTGGCTTGATAGTCTGGGTGGTCAGGAGGCAACCGATGTAGTCTTCGCTCGGCCATGTTGAGAATCAGTTGAGCCACATTTTTGACTCCATCGTTAAAGCGACGTTCTGCGACCTCATCAGAAGCATCTGGCACCAAATCCATTTTAAGATTCTCAATGGTTTCAGCGATTACGCCATCATCCATAATGGCGTTAAGAACTTCGTATTCAACATGAGTTACGGTTTTGGCTCGCATCAATAAACATCTCCGTTTTCATCGGCCTTCAAGTCTTCATACGGAGCAGCGACTCGACGGTAAAGTTCCAATTTGATACACTCAAGCACTCCTATCATATCGTTGATTTGTGCATAACGAGGACCATCCCATTCATCAATCAAAGCCGATAACACACTACTGATAAAATAATTCAATTCGCCTCGCCAATTTTCGCCACTATGAACCAAATCATCAATCAAAGATTTAAGGGCATCATCGTAAGTGTCACGGTCTTCAGGGTTTATGTATGGCATCAGAGCATCTCCATCAATTCTTTCAAAGCAAGTCTTAGATTTTCCATTGAATCTTTCAAGTATTTTTTGTTGTCCCAGTTTCGTAATACTTCAACGGCTGCAATTAAAACACGGTCATTGGGACTGACCGTCATCTGAATCAACCTCCATATTGCGAATCAGATTTTGAAGTCGAGCAATCAAGGATTGAGTGATTGAAACTCTGGTGGCTGCCTTAGCATCCTTTTCTGCCAAAGCCGCTTCATACGTCGCCATCACATTTTCTACAAACAATTCAAAGTTTTCATCCATGTTTATTCCTCCTTGATAAAATCATCAAGTGACTTTTGCCCTTCTACCCATTTGAGATTAGAAGATTTGACGGCTTGTGTGTTTTCAGAAATCAACCTTCGGGTGTGATGGATTCCTTGAGGAGTGTATCGAGGATTTTTGGAATGAACCAAATCTTCAATTTGGACAAATAGCGTTTCGGCTTTGATAGTCAAGCGAGAGATTTCATCCAGAACCTTTTGTAAAGTCTCTAACTCTTGTGGGGCGTGCTTTTCCCGCTGCCGTTGTTCGTAGTCCTTCATCGTCATTCCTCTTCTGATTCTGCAAATGTCATGGATTCGGTTGGCGTAGAAACCAGATTGTTGAATGAGTCCTCAACAACGGTCAAAGACTCACCGATTTCAAGGAGTTCTTGATTAGGCTCAATCTCATGCCCACAATGTTCATCATGCACATGAGGGATGTTATGGGCTTGCTCATACATCTCGGTGATGTAAGCACGCTCTTTGTTAGTCATTTTACGACGACGTGCATCCACAAAATCCCTCTTGGTAAGTGAAGGAGTCTGGCGAGCCTCATAAGTTTCATAAGGCGTTCCCGATTGGGTCACTCGGATTCTCGAAACTGCATTGAGAACTTCGCCGGTTTCCGAATACTCGGTGCAAGACCGACATAGCCCTTTATGAAAATAGGTTTCACCGTCTTGACAATCTGCTTCCAAACATTTCCAAAATCTCATAATATCACCTATGCTGGATTACCCATTTAAAGTTCCTCATTCCAAAGTGCTTTGAATCGCTTGAGAGAATACTCTGAATCCGTTTGAATGGCTTCCCAACTATCAGGGATTTCAACGCCCAAAGAAACAATTGTTTTATCGTCTTGAAGATTCATTATGAAATCAAAAACTGGGGTCGGAAGTTCTTCACCGTTCACTTCCTTAAACATCAAATAACCAGTTTTCTCAAAGATTGAACAAACAAAATTGTGGTGTCCGTCTGACATAACGCTGTTGCTTTCATCCAACATTTCAAAACCGAATGCCTTGAAATAATCGAGAATCGTTTGGCGTGTAAGTTTTGATTCTTTGAGTCCATACGAGATTGCTATAATTTGGTTTTCCATATTCATGCCTCCATGTTATCAATAATCCATTGATTCAATTTTTGTCGTGGGATTCTAAGGTTAGTGCCTAACTTGATATGGGGCATAGGATTAGGTGTTTGCCGAATAAGTCTTCTAACTGTTGAGGTTGAAACAGAAAGATACTCAGCCACATCAGAAACCGTCATCATTTCAAGGTCGTTCATATCATCCATATTCCGAACCTCCCTTATGAAGATAATTGATACCATTTGTAACCTTTGTGAGCCACTAATCCTTCGGCTTGTAGCAGTTCTAACGTGCGCTTGACTTTACGGCGACCATAAGAATTATCATATCCGATAAGTTTGACAATTCCGTTAATGGTAAGGTTGTTAGCATACAAACACTCGAAAACCTTACGAGTAAAATCGGTTTCTACCATTCTGGGTTGATGGTTGGTGTGGTGATACCGAGGACCCACTTTGGCTATATGTTTTTTAGCGGTCAAATAAAGTAAAACTTCCTTAGCAGCAGTTCGCCACTCTCCCTTATCCTTTTTAATGGTCTGAAGAATCTCGGTTTTGGTCAAATCAGGCTTACCGTATATGGCGGGTGCATTGTCTAAGGCTTCCATAATTTCATGCAGAAGCACATCATGGCGATTCAAAGGGATGTTGTCAAGGCTACGCACATAACGATGTGCTTCATCATATTCAATACGGGTTGGCTTATATGCTAATGCTTCATCAAAGTCCATACCTTCAA
>Ga0181592_10005750_pt1 | contig 10203 bp, 9 predicted proteins | sample 071ome_20_FD_133755 | JGI IMG/M metagenome (GOLD analysis project Ga0181592, IMG submission 133755) | Coastal salt marsh microbial communities from the Groves Creek Marsh, Skidaway Island, Georgia - 071412BT metaG (megahit assembly) | ecosystem: Environmental > Aquatic > Marine > Intertidal zone...
AGGTAATTTAATTACTTCATTTTCTTTTAAAACTTGTGTCGTTTTCCAGTTTGTTCTTAAAAGACACATTACTTTATCCCCAACTTTAAAATTGGTTATCTTATTTCCAACTTCCTCAATAATGCCAGAGCCTTCTATACCAACTTCTGTAGGACAATTAGGAACAGAAGCATAATTACCCTCTATCATTAAAATATCTGCAGGATTAATTGGAGCGAATTGCATTTTAACCAATACGGAAAAATCATCAAAATCAGATTGACTTATGCTTTCTATGTTGACAACTTCTTCAGCTGGGCCAATTTTACTTAGAATCGCAGTCTTTACCATCTTCTTGCTTTATTCGTTATCTCTGTAAACTTGAAATGGAGCGAATGATTGGTTCACAGGCATCATCTCAAGCCTATTAATATTGACATGTTTTGGTAATTGAAATAACCATTGAATAGTCTCTGCAATATTTTCACCTGATAAAGGTGTCAGTCCTTCATATAGTTTCTTGGATGCTTCGGCATTACCACTTGTTCTAACAAGGGTGAATTCTGTTTCTGCCATTCCGGGTTCAATTGATGTAACCCTAACACCTGTGCCATGCAAATCTGATCTTAAACCAAGACTGAATTGGCTAACAAAAGCTTTTGTCCCACCATAAACATTACCACCAGGATATGGGTATGATCCGGCAACTGAACTAATATTGATAATATGTCCTTTATTTTTAATTATTGTAGGTAACAAATTATGAGTGATAGCCGCAAGACCAGTAATATTTGTATCAATCATTTGTTTCCATTGACTCATTGAGGAATCTTGTGCAGGAGAAATACCTAAGGCAAGTCCTGCATTATTAACAAGTTTTGATATATTCTTAAAATCTCCAGGAAGACTATCAGGAAAATCCTCCACGTCTTGAAGGTCCATCATATCTAGAGTTTTAATAAATAAATTTTCGGAATTACAAACTGTTTTTAATTTTTCAAGATTTTCTTTTCTTCTTCCAGTAGCTATAACTTTATAACCATTTTTTACAAGTCTTTCTGCAGTTGCAAAACCAAAACCAGATGTTGCACCTGTAATTAAAATAATATCATCACTCATTAGTCTCTCCCAGAATATTTCAAAATATCATTTGCAAACATTTCAATCCAATGAATAACTTTTGTATCAGAACCTTTTTCAAGGTGAAGAATACAGCCAATATTCGAAGTGCAAATGATATCAGGTTTTTCTTGTGTGAGATTTTTAATTTTTCTTAATCTTAGTGTATTGGCTATTTTTTTTTGAAAAATTGAATACGTACCAGCAGAACCGCAACATAAATGTTTTTCATCAAAATCATTTAATTTATAACCAATCTTTAATAGAAATTTTTCAACCTGATTATTGATTTTTAATCCATGTTGCATAGTACAAGGTGGATGGTAAACAATTCTTTTCGAGGTGGGTTTAAAATTTATTTTTTTAAGAAAATTAAAGATTAATTTTTCATTATTTAAAATAAATTCAAAAATATCCATTGAGCTTTGAGATATTTTTTTTGCTTTCTCATGCATAGGAGAATTTTGTTCAAATTGTTCATGATAATCTTTAATCATCAAACCACAACCAGTGATTGTAGAAATAATATTTTTTACTTTGTTTGATTCTAGTTCTTTGTATAAATAATTAACATTTTCTTTAATAATTTCCTCTGATTTTGAATGTAAATTCATATGATGCGATAAGGCACCACAACACCTAGAGTCAGTTGATAAAATAACTTTGATTCCGATTGAATTCAAAATAAATTCTGCTGCGGCATTAATATTTGGATAAATAGGGTCTTGAACACACCCTTTAAAAAAAATCACTTGATTCTGAATTTCTATTTTTTTTACTGGATATATTATTTTTTTGGATGTAGGTATAAGTTTTTTTAGATTGTTAGGTAAGAAAACTCTAAAAAACCTAGCAGAAAATAATAAAAGATTTAGAACTGACCTGTTAAGAAAAATATAGTTAATAACTTTTCTAAATAGAACATCCAATATATTTCTTTTTTCTGATTTTTCAACTAAAGTTCTTCCTATATCAATTAACTCGCCGTACTTCACTCCTGAAGGACAAGTTGTTTCACAAGAGCGGCAAGTGAGACATCTGTCTAAATGAAGTTGGGTTTTTTTACTAGTTACTTCGCCTTCCAAAAAATCTTTAATTAAATAAATTCTGCCCCGAGGACTATCAAGCTCATTTCCTAGGACCTGATAAGAAGGACAGGTTGCTGTACAAAATCCACAATGGACACATGCTTTAATGATATCTTTTGCTCTTTGTCCTTTATATGTATCAAGATATTTAGGTAATAAATTACTTTTCATAATCGCTAAAATTCTTTAAAGACTCGTGATTTCCCGAATATGTTATTAGGATCTAATGTATTTTTTATTTTTTTATTTAATGACATAGAAATAGTATTAAGATTTTGAATAGATAAGTTTGGATTCTTCTTAGGCTTAAAATTAGTGGCTTGGATGTTTGCATTGTTAAAAAAATCCCAGACATCTTGTTCATTTTCATCAGAAAAGAACCATCGTCTAGCACCATTCCATTCAATTAAGGTATTAGACTTACCCAAGCTCTCTGCATAAGGTAAAGTATCAACTTTCCAAAGGGTAGAGTCTTGATTAAAAAAAACATATTTCATATCTCTAATTTCATCCCAAATATCATTATCTGAAAATACTTCTCCTCCCAATTCTTTTTTAACAGATTTAATTGAATTATCTGAGCCACTAAATTTCAAAAAACATTTATTATCATGATAGAAAGTAGAGGTCATTGGTAGAGGTGAGCTAGCAATTTTATTGAAAAATTTAATTGAATCTTTTTCATTTTTTTCGAATGTTAAGGTGATTTCATTATTTGGTTTTGGCAACACCTTAAGGGAAGTCTCGAGAATTAATCCAAGTGTCCCAAAAGAACCAACCATTAGTCTGGAAACATCAAAACCCGCCACATTTTTCATAACACGACCGCCAAAATTTAATATTTCACCACTATTGTTCATTATTTTATTTCCTAAGACGAAATCTTTAACACTTCCATAAAAAGCTCCGCTAGGTCCTGAAAATCCTGATGAAATAATTCCTCCAAGGGTTGATTCACCACTAAAAATTGGAGGATCAAAAGGTAAAAATTGGTTATGTTGTTTTAACAAAGACTTTATTTCAGTAATTTTTGTTCCGCATTTTGCAGTTATGATTAGTTCCTTAGGGTCATAATCAACTACACCACTATAATCAGAAGTTTTTAATTCTTCTCCGAGAATGTCATAACCAAAAAATTTTTTTGAATCACCACCGATAAATCTAATATTTTTTTTTTCTTTATTTTCTTGTATGATTCTCTCAGAGAATTTATCTAAAATTTCTGACATCTAAATTAAAACCTAGGTATGTTTGGAAATTTATCCTGGTTTTTATGAACATGCATATGGCCAAATTCAGCACAACGATTCAAAGTTGGAATTGCCTTATCCGGATTTAAAATTGCTGAAGGATCAAAAACTTTTTTTAATGAATGAAAAGTATTTAATTCGGATTTTGAAAATTGATGACACATTTCATTAATTTTTTCAATTCCGACCCCGTGTTCACCAGTAATTGTTCCACCAACTGCGATACATAACTTTAAAATGTCAGCACCAAATTTTTCTGCGGATTTCAATTGCGCATCATCACTAGCATCAAACATAATTAGAGGATGTAAATTACCATCTCCAGCATGAAACACGTTCGCGCATTGCAAGCTATATTTTTTTGAGAGTTTTTCAATTTCTTCTAGGACATAGGATAATGATTTTTTGGGTATCGTACCGTCCATGCAAAAATAATCGGGTAATATTCTACCAACTGCAGGAAATGCAGACTTTCTGCCAAGCCAAAATTTATTTCTTTCTTCGTCATTTTTTGAAATTCTTATTTCATAAGCTCCAGATTCTCTCATTACACTGCTAATTTGATTTATCTCATCATTGACTTCTTCAGAAGTTCCATCAGATTCACAAAGTAATATTGCTTCAGCTTCCACTGGGTAACCAGCTTTAACAAAATCTTCTACAGCAACTGTAATTTTTTTATCCATCATTTCTAATCCGGCAGGAACAATTCCGCTGCCAATAACGTTACCAACAGCTTCACCAGCATCTTTAAGAGAATGAAAGGCTGCAAGTACAACTTGAGTTTTTTCTGGTTTAGGCAAAAGTTTGACGGTTATTTCGGTAACAACCCCCAGCATCCCCTCTGAACCAATAAAAAAAGACAATAAATCATAACCGTTAGCATCGAATGAATTATTGCCTAAAGTTACAATTTCACCGTTAGTTAAAATAATTCTGAGTGACAAAATATTGTTAACAGTTAGTCCGTATTTGAGGCAATGTACTCCACCTGAATTTTCTGCAATATTTCCACCAATCGAACATGCAATCTGACTCGATGGGTCAGGAGCATAATATAAACCAAATTTACTAGCACTCTCAGAAATAGAAATATTTCTAACACCCGGTTGTACTTTTGCGATTCGGTTATTGGGATCAATTTCAATAATTTTATTTAATTTTGACATGACAAGAAGAACACCTGATTTATGAGGGATAGCTCCTCCAGATAAACCAGTTCCAGCACCTCGAAAAACAATGGGAATTTTATGCTTTTCACAAATCTTTATGATTTTAACAGTCTCTTCCTCGTTTTCTGGTAGCAGCACTAAGCCTGGCATTTGAGGATACGCTGTAAGACCATCACATTCAAAAGGTTTTTTTTCCTCATTTGTAATTAAAACAGACTCGTTATTAAGAAAGTTTTGGAATTCTTTAATTATGTTTTGTGTAATTTGCATAAGCTAATTTCTTAAGTAATTATAAATGAGCGAAAATCATTAACATTTGTATTAGTATGACCTGTTATTATAAGCTGATTAAGCTCGGAAAAGAAACTATACGAATCATTATTGTTTAAAAATTTTTCTGGAATCAAACCTTTTACTTTTGCATTTTCAATAGTGTTGGGGTTAAAAAAGACACCAGCATTATTCTCAGATCCATCTTTTCCATCTGTATCTGCAGCTAATCCGTAAATATTATTATTATTAGTTAGAGCACATAAAGCTGAAAGTAAAAATTCAGAGTTTCTCCCGCCTTTGCCTTTACTTTTGATAGAGACAGTAGTTTCTCCCCCTGATAATAAAATACAAGGTTTTTTAAAGGGCATATTAAAATTATTTATATAGTTAATGATATTTGAATGCACCATACCAACATCTTTAGATTCACCTTCAATTGAATCACTTAAAATATGTGTTTTAAAATTTAAAGATTTAGCAAAATTGCTTGCTGCATCAAGAGATATCTTTGGTGTAGCAATAATGTGAAATTCATTGTTATTTGCAAAAAATTTTGGTGGTGAATAACTATTAATAACTTGGTTTATTTTTTCAGATAATTCAATTTTATATTTTTTTAATATTTCGAAAGCCACATCTTTACTTAAATTTGCATCAATAACAGTCGGGGAAGAAGCTATATAAAGAGGGTCGTCGTTGGGTATATCAGAAATTGCTAAAGTAACAACTTTTGCTGGATATATATTTTCTGCAAGTCTTCCTCCTTTTATTCCAGAAATTAATTTTCTGATCACATTCATTTCTGAAATTTTTGCCCCACACTGAAGCAATTTTTCATTTATATAAATTTTATCTTGAAGATCAATGCCATCTTCTGGATAACACAAAAGAGCAGAGCCTCCACCCGAAAGTAAAAATAAAACCAGATCATCTGCACATAAATTTTTTGTAATATTTAATATTTTTTTTGCAGCATTGTAACTATTTATATCAGGCACTGGGTGAGAAGCCTCTATAATCTCAATTTTATTTGTTTGAATATTATTGCCATAATTTGTTACAACAATACCACTGTAATCTCCATCATAATTTTCCTCAAAACTTTTTGCCATTGCAGCTGATGCTTTTCCACAACCAATAACAACAAGTTTCCCTTTTGGTTTTTTTGGAATATATTTTGGAATTAGTAATTTTGGATCAGCAGCTTCAATAGCTTTAAGAAATAGCTCTTTATTAATTTGGTCATAGTCTGTCATGGATATTAATTAATTTAACCTTTATTTTTTTAGTTATAATCGTTAGACAAAAACAAAATTTATCTTTATATGAAATTTAAAAGCACTTCCAATTATATAGCAACAGACGAATTAATTTTGGCTGTAAATTCCTCAATTACAATTGAACGTCCACTTCTCATTAAAGGTGAGCCTGGAACTGGAAAAACGCAATTAGCTGAAGAGTTAGCCAAACATCTTGACACTGAAATTATTTCTTGGCACGTTAAATCATCATCAAAAGCACAACATGGATTATATGAATATGACACAGTTTCACGACTCAGAGATTCTCAATTTGGTGAAGAAAAAGTCAAAGATATTTCGAATTACATTAAAAAAGGCCCTCTATGGCGTGCATTTGAAGCCAAAAAAAAAGTTGTGTTATTAATTGACGAAATTGATAAAGCAGATCTTGAATTTCCAAATGATCTTTTGTTAGAGCTAGATAAAATGGAGTTTTATGTTTATGAATTACAAAAAAAGATTCAATCTCAAAATAGGCCAATAGTTATTATAACGAGTAATAATGAAAAAGAGTTACCGGACGCATTCTTGAGAAGATGTTTTTTTCACTATATTAAATTCCCTGATGAAAATACATTGAAAAAAATTATAGAAGTTCATTTTCCAAAAATAAAAAGCAAAATGGTAAACGGTGCTCTTCAAAAATTTTTTGATGTTAGAAATACCCCTGGTTTAAAAAAGAAACCTTCGACATCAGAGCTTATTGATTGGCTACAATTACTCTTATCTGATGATATCGATCCGTCCTCGCTTAATGATGAAAAAAACGCTTTACCTAGCTTATATGGTGCACTATTAAAAAATGAGCAAGATGTTGAGATGTTCGAAAAATTAATGTTTATCTCAAGAGGACAAAAATAAATTGTTTATAAGATTTTTTAATGCATTAAAGAATTCTGGAATACCTGTATCTTTAAGAGAGTTATTAGATCTTCTTGCATTATGTAATAAAAATAAAAATATTAATTCGAGAGAGAAGTTCTATAACGTTGCAAAACTTTCTCTTGTGAAAAATGAATCTAATTATGACAAGTTTGATCTGGTTTTTTCCAAATTTCTTGAAGAAAATGATGAATTTTTTTTTAGTTTAAATAAAAAAATTCCTTATGAATGGATCAGAAAAGAAGTTGAAAAAATTCTTACTGAAGATCAAAAAAAACAAATGCAATCCATGAAAAATCTTGAAGAATTGATGAAGCAGTTTCAACAAAGAATTGAGGAGCAAAAAAAAAGACATCAAGGAGGGAGCAAATGGATAGGTACTGGTGGAACTTCACCGTTTGGTGCTTATGGATATAATCCTGCTGGCTTTAGAATTGGACAGCAAGGTTCACGAAACAGGAAAGCTGTTAAAGTTTGGGACCAACGAAACTTTAGAGACTTAGACTCTGATGAAAATTTGAACAACCGAAATCTTTCTGTTGCTTTAAAAAAACTTAGAATTTTAACAAGAGAAGGTGCGGAGGATTTTTTAAATTTAGATGAAACGATTAATAAAACAGCTAAAAATGCTGGTCAATTACATCTAGAAATGCAAGCGGAAAGAAAAAATAACATCAAAATACTTATTTTTTTTGATGTTGGTGGATCAATGGATGATCATATTTTAATTTGTGAGAAATTATTTAATGCCGCCAAGAAAGAATTTAAAAATTTAAAATATTTTTACTTTCATAATTGCATTTATGAAAGTGTCTGGGAGAAAAATGACCGTAGAAATAAAGAAAGAATTACTGTTAATAGCATTTTAAATAAATACAAAAAGGACTATAAGGTGATTGTGGTTGGTGATGCAGCCATGAGCCCCTTTGAAATTTTATATCCGGGTGGAAGTGTGGAACACTATAATGAACAGCCAGGAACTTATTGGTTGAATAAATTGAAGTCACATTTTACAAAGTTTGCATGGTTAAATCCTTATCCTGAAGAATATTGGGACCATCACGAATCAAACAGGATGATCAGAGAAATTTTTGAAAATCAAATGTATGCAACCACTGTCGAGGGTATTGGAAAAGCTGCAAAACAATTAATTTGATTTTTTTTGTATTTTTTTTTCAAACCATTCTCTCTCAACAATTACTCTCTCATGATCACCCTCAGAAATCTTTCCCTCTTTATCATATGCATAACAATAAAATGTTAAGCGATTATTTTTTTTTTCAGTTAAAAGTGAGGTGCTTTTGACACTAAGACCTACTGGAGTTGGTAAAAGATGAGAAAAATTAACTTTTGTGCCGAGTGAAACAAATTTATCATTATCCAAATATGGATGAATTAGCTCAACACATGTCCATTCTAAAAAAGCTACTAAAAATCCAGTAGCAAAAACATCTGGCATATTTTGAAAAATTGCAGATTCAGGATAAATAGATGGTACGGTTTTTTTATCAGAAACGATAAAGGTATGTCTAAATGTTTGCCCAGGCTGTATATCTATCAGAAACATTTTTTATTGTGTTAAGATGGGATTAATTTAATTATCCTACATTATTATGGTTTCAGCTGACGTTTTATTTATTCTTATTGGTGCAATTATGGTTTTAGCAATGCATGGGGGTTTTGCTTTCTTAGAAGTTGGAACTGTTAGACATAAAAATCAAGTCAACGCTCTTGTTAAAATTATTTCTGATTTTTGTGTTTCGACAATTGCTTATTTTTTCATTGGTTATATGGTTGCATACGGAACTAACATGTTGTTGTCTCCTGATGAACTTGTCTTTGAAAATGGATATGCACTTGTAAAGTTTTTCTTTTTATTAACTTTTGCTGCTGCAATACCAGCAATAATATCTGGTGGAATAGCTGAAAGAATGAAATTTAACCCACAATTATTAGCCAGTTTTGTTGTGGTTGGATTTGTTTACCCCTTTTATGAAGGAATGATTTGGAATGGTAATTTTGGTTTTCAGGAATTTCTTGAAACTACATTTGGTTTTCCGATGAGGGATTTTGCTGGATCTGTTGTCGTACACGGGATGGGTGGATGGATTGCCATTGTGGCTGTTATGAAATTAGGTCCTAGATTAGGTAGATATAAATCTAATGGTGACATTGTTGCGCAACCTCCGTCTAGCATACCATTTTTAGCATTAGGTGCATGGATGCTAACCGTTGGTTGGTTTGGATTTAATGTTATGTCGGCCCAAGCTATTGAATCAATAAGTGGACTTGTTGCCTTAAATTCTCTTATGGCAATGGTTGGTGGAACACTTGCCGCTCTATTTATAGGTAAAAACGATCCTGGTTTTGTTCATAATGGTCCTCTAGCTGGTTTGGTTGCTATATGTGCTGGATCCGATATCATGAATCCTTTAGGTGCCTTAGTTACTGGTTTAGTTGCTGGTGCATTATTTGTATATTTCTTTACATTTACTCAAAACAAATTAAAGTGGGATGATGTCCTTGGTGTGTGGCCTTTACATGGAATTTGCGGAACTTGGGGTGGTATTGCTGCTGGTATTTTTGGATCCACTTCTCTTGGTGGTCTAGGTGGAGTTTCTTTGGCCTCTCAATTAGTAGGAACTTCAGTTGGAGTAATAGTAGCTATAATCGGTGGTTACATAGTTTATGGTCTAATCAAGTCAATGATTGGTATTAGATTATCAGAAGAGGATGAATACATTGGTTCTGACGTTGCTATTCATAAAGTTGCGGCAAATCCAAAAGATACATCATTCTAAAACATCATTATAGACTTTAAAATTGTTAGGATAGTCTTTTATAAAATTTTTAAGGCTATTTGATACTGTTTGAAATGCCAATTGATCCCATGGAATTTCATCAAATGAAAATAATCTAACATCATAAGTTTCATCGCCTGCACTGAAACTATCATCTTTATTAATTTCTTTCAAAAAAATTATATAAATTTGATTGATCCTTGGAATACTATAAATCTGAAACAACTTTAATTCTTTAACTTTAAGCTTAGCCTCCTCTAATGTTTCTCTGATAGCCCCATTTTCTATTGACTCACCATTTTCTAAAAATCCAGCAGGTATTGTCCAAAAATTTTTTC
>Ga0181592_10005758_pt1 | contig 10195 bp, 13 predicted proteins | sample 071ome_20_FD_133755 | JGI IMG/M metagenome (GOLD analysis project Ga0181592, IMG submission 133755) | Coastal salt marsh microbial communities from the Groves Creek Marsh, Skidaway Island, Georgia - 071412BT metaG (megahit assembly) | ecosystem: Environmental > Aquatic > Marine > Intertidal...
AGATCTGGACAAGACGTCTGAAGTCGGCAGGTGATCTCTCGGCACTGGTCGCCGTGCAACATTGCTGCTATGCGGTGACAGGCTGTGCGATGCTGGCGTTCAATTTTATCCAGCCGATGAATGATCTTGCCAATCCGTCACTGGCCTTTTTAATGCGGGGGCCAGCATCCATTGATGCGATGCAGCTGTTATTTATTTTTATCTGCGCGTTCGCGGTGCTGTTGCTGTCGGTAACATCGTCCAACGCCTACCGGGTTGTCGAAGCCTCATTTATTGCGCCATTTGAGTACACGGCCATCCCGCTTGGGGTGTTTTGGGGGACTGTGATCTGGGGGGATTGGCCGATGCCCACGGCGTGGGCGGGCATGGCGTTGATCCTTGCCGGTGGGCTATATGCAGTTTATCGAGAACGCGCGCGCGAGGTGGCGGTGATCACGAATGTGCCGATGCCAGCATCTGCATCTATGGTGCAGCAACATGAAATACAGCATTCAGAAACAGGCCCAAACGCCGACCTTCTGGTGGAAACAAAAACCCGCTAGTTGGCGGTAGTGCCTTTCCATACACCCTGTTCTTTCAGGCTGTCGGCAACCTCTTTTGGCATATATGTCTCGTCATGTTTGGCAAGAACATTCGAGGCGATCAGAACGCCGTTCTCAAGGCGACCTTCGGCAACAATGCCTTGCCCTTCACGGAACAGGCTTGGCAGTGCGTCCGAATAACGGATTTCAACATCGGCAGCACCATCTGTGACAGTGAACACGGAATTCAGCCCATCGATCCGCACGCTACCTTCCTTGACAAGGCCACCAAGTCGGATTGGGGTGCCCGGTTTTGCGTCCGTCACATCCGATGGGGAGTGGAAAAATACGATATTGTCCTGCAAGGCACCGAACACCAGAAACATGGCCAGTCCCATCAAGCCAGCAATAGCGGCGATGCCAAGACCTCTTTTTTGTTTCGGTGTCATATTGTTTCCATTTCTAAAAAATGACATTAAAAGCCGGCAATTCGGGCAAGATGCCTTGCTCCTTGCGCGTTGCTAAAGTAATAAGCTTGTTCTGGAACAATTCAAGGCATTGCCGGACATTTCATCGCGGCATATCGCCTAAAAAACATTGTTTTTACAATCACCGCTCTGCTGATTTGGCAGGGCACGCTTCTTATTTAGTCTGAACGGGTGTCACGCATTCACGTGACAGTAATGAAATCCTGAAAGGTAGGACGAAATGATCAAAAAATTTACTGTTGTTATCGGTACGCTTTTATTCGTTTTTGGTTCGCTGGCAAGCCATACGGCCATGGCTGGTGATGTCGCAAAAGGCGAGAAAGTATTCAAGAAATGCAAAGCATGCCACTATGTTGATCAGGAAAAGAACAAGACTGGACCACATCTGGTTGGTCTTTTTGGAAGAACGGCTGGAAGTGTCGAAGGCTATAAATATTCTGCGGCGATGAAAGAGTCCGGAATTGTCTGGGATGAAAACACGCTGGCCGAATATCTGAAGGCACCAAAAAAATATGTCAAAGGCACGAAGATGGCATTTGCCGGTCTCAAAAAGGATGCCGATGTTGACAACATCATCGCCTATCTGAAGAGCTTTAACTAAGTCTTCCTGTCCGGGGTTTGCCGTCAGATGAACAGATCGAACAAATATCCACGGCTCAGCGATCTTGCGCCCGCGGCACAGCGCAAGATCCCGCCCTTTGTGTTTGCCTATCTGGACTCTGGCACAGGCCATGACAAGGCCAAGGATGCCAACCGAACACTCTATGACGCGATCAGCCTTACCCCGCAATTTCTTCGCGGACGCGTTGATCCGGACATTTCTGTATCCTTGCTGGGCAAGACCTATAAAGCGCCGTTTGGCGTGTCGCCTATTGGTCTGGCGTCACTGATCTGGCCGGGTGCCGAGCAGATTCTCGCCACCGCCGCCAAGAAAAACGGCTTCCCTTTTGCCCTCAGCACGGTGGCTGGTGACTCGATCGAGCGCGTGTCCGCTGTTGGCGGCGATATGACATGGTTTCAACTCTATGCATCGCACGACAAGTCGTTGTGTTTTGACCTTTTGCGCCGCGCAGAGGAATGTGGGTGTGATACATTGGTGGTCACGGCAGACGTTCCGGCCCCCAGCCGGCGCGAACGCATGCGTATCGCCGGTGCGCCGTTGGGTAGTCGCGGTAATTCGACCTTTTCACCGCGCGTTATTTGGCAGTCGATGATGCGTCCGGAATGGGCTGTGCGTACCTTATTGAATGGTGGCGCCCGGTTTCGCAATATGGAGCCATACGCCAATGGTACGCGCGGCATGGAGATCACCAAATTCATCGGCGGCCAGTTGAATGGCTCGCTCAATTGGGAATATCTCAGCGAAATCAGGGCTGCATGGAAGGGCAAATTGCTGCTCAAGGGCATTCTGCATGGTCAGGATGCGGCGCGCGCTGTAGGTGCTGGCGTGGACGGGCTGGTGATATCCAATCATGGCGGGCGACAGCTTGATGCCGCACCGCATCCACTGCGTCAATTGCCGGCTGTCCGGGCGGCTGTCGGTAAGGAAGTGCCGATCATTGTCGATAGCGGCATTATGTCGGGACTTGATGTGGTGCGGGCACTTGCCTGTGGTGCAGATTTTGTCATGCTTGGCCGCGCCTTCATGTATGCGGTGGCCGCGCTTGGCAAGGATGGCGGTGATCACGCGGCCGAAATCCTTCTCGAAGAGGTGAAGGACGTCATGGCACAGCTTGGCATAGCCTCTATTGATGGTTTGCGTGACATCGATGTGAACTGGAACGACCAGTGATCTTCTTCAACATCTATGTCGCTTGGCTGCGTTTTGCCATGAGGTTTGTCGCAGCTTTTGCGTTTTTTGTGGCGGTTATTTCCGGGCCATCTGTGGCCGCGGACCAGCATATCATGATTGGTCCGATTGAGCTGCGCGCAACTGTCACCGGCATGTCCTCCACCGGTGGCTATGTGACGATTGCGAACCATGGAACACAAGATGTGACATTGATCGGCGTCAGCGCCGAATTCGCCACAAAGTCAGAGATTCACACCATGAGAATGGTCGATGGGGTGATGAAGATGCGGCGCCTCGATGAGGGAATTCTGGTGCCTGCCGGTGGTCATGCTGTGCTCGCGCCCGGGCAAAACCATCTGATGTTCATGGGGCTGTCGGGCGCGCTTGCGGCGGGCACGATGCACAAAGTCACGCTGATTTTTGACAATGGCCACAAGGCTGTGGTCATGGCGCATGTAAAAAGACCGTCTGATATTGGCACGTCACATCATGGTCATGATCAATCATCTTACGCGCATTCAGGCGCAATGAAAATGGACGGCGGAAATTAAAGACGGCGGCTAGAAAATACCGGCATCAAGTCCAGCTGCCATGGCCATGGCCATTTCTTCAACCTGATTTTCAAATCCAGATGACCATTCGCCTTGAAGGATCAACGGTTCGGCGATCAACCGCCATTTCTGGGCGCCACAAATCCCCAGCAAGGCATTTTTTGTCGCTGTGCCATCTAGTCCGGCACGGATATACAAGGCGACAGGTAACCCTTCTGTATGATCCAGCCAGTCATTATAGCACCGGTCAAACATGTCTTTGGTGGCGCCCGCCATATAGCCGATATTTTCTGTCGTCCCAAGGATCATGCCATCGGCGGTGAAAAGGTCTTCTGCAGTGACATCAAAGGGGGAGAGATAGCGCACGGTCACATCGCCTGCATCATCGCTGCGCGCCCCGCGAAGCGCCGCATCACAAAGTGCCTTTGTATTGGGCGAGGGGGCATGCGCGATAATCAGCAAATGCTTTGTCACAAATATCTCCAGCCCGTATAATGGCGTGTGTCTGGTGGCCGAATGCTACCAGACGGACACCCCGCTTCAGGACAGGATTATGGCACAGAAACTAACCGATCAGGAACTGGAAAGCGCGCTGGAGTTCCTGCCCGGCTGGGCAATTTCGGATGACCGCCTTGCGCTTGAACGAGAGTTTGGCTTTCCCGGTTTCAATGCGGCCTTTGGATTTATGAGCCGTGTTGCGCTGGCCGCCGAACGGTCCAATCATCACCCCGAATGGTCTAATGTCTATAACCGCGTCAAGATCCGCTGGACAACCCATTCGGCAGGCGGCATCACCCAGCTGGATATAAAGCTGGCCGCAAAATGCGATGAAATGGCCGATGGCTGGCTGTCAGCCGGTGAATAGTGATTTTGCTACAGGCCGATAAAAGGCAGTGTCCATAACGCTGCCAGACCAGCGACGATCGTTGCCACAACGGACCGGGTCAATAGTGCGATCACCGTGGCGATGATCGCTGCCGGAAGGCGTGTATTATCGGCTATGGCAAGCGTGTTTCCATCGGTGAAAATCACCGCTGGCACAATGATCGCGGTCAATACCGCTATCGGCACGAAATCCAGCGCATCCTCAAGCGCACGTGGCAATGCGCGTGGTGTAAGGCCGGAGAACATGACAAAGCGCATGCAAAAGGTAAACAGGCCGGTCATAATCATGATGATCCAGATCATGTCCTGTTCCTCCGGCCAGTAAAACGAAGCGTTGCCCATCCGGCAGCAATACCGCCGCCCGCCGCCAGCAGAATCCAACTGTTCCATGGCAAAGTCTGGCCAAAGACCGCAATAACAGCCGAGGTGATGCAGGCCATCATATGCGCTGTGTTGCGAATGGCCGGTGCGACAATGGCAATAAATGTCAGCGGAATGATGAAATCGAGCGACAGGGTGGGCGGGATGGTAACACCTGCGAACACCCCGATTGCCGTGGTTGTTTGCCAGCAAACCCATAATAGCAGTCCGGAGCCGAGCAAATGGAAGTGCTTCACCGGATTGTCCGGTTTTTCCATGAAACGTTTGATGCTGACGGCATAAGCCTCATCGGTAAGCAGATAGGCCAGCAGGACACGCCAGTAAAACGGCAAATGCCGCAGATGCGATGCGACTGATGCGCTGTAGAGGACGTGACGCAAATTGATGATGGAGACCGAACCACCGACAAAGATTGGCGGCGTGCCGCTTGCCCATAGTTGCGCAAACAGAACCTGGCTGGCACCGCCAAAGACAATCGAAGACATCATAATTGTCTGCAATGGCGACAGGCCGCTGGCAATCCCCAGAACGCCAAACACCAATCCAAATGGTGCAACCCCGACAAGCAACGGTGATTGGTCGCGCACCCCACGCCAGAATTCCTGAAGCGCGGAGGTCTCATGATCGTTGTGATCACGGGTATTCTGACCGGTTTCTATCGTCATGTCGGTCCAGCAGCCGCTTTCAGTGAGATGGTTGTCGAGGATTGCATCGGTCATCATAAATATTGTTGCCCGATCATGTGCATCATGTGGTTATCACGGAGCCAACATTGCGGTAAAGCGGCAAAAGCGCTTGCTTGCAACAGATCTGTCAGGGTAAGACAACCCCCACCGATGATGCCAGCCCTTGAGGATTGAAATGCTGCTCCATGTTCCCCTGTCCGTAGGTGAAGTTCTTGATAAGGTCACGATCCTTGAGATCAAGTCAGAGCGCATTGACGATGCGGCCAAGCTGAAGAATATCAACAATGAATTGGCACAGCTTCGCGCGTTGTTGACAGACGCGGTCTTTGATGAGGCGTCTATCAAATCTCTTGTTGATGAGCTCAAACAGATCAACGAGGCATTGTGGGACATTGAAGACAATATTCGCGATCAGGAAATGGCCGGCACTTTTGGTGACCGGTTCATTGAGCTTGCGCGCGCTGTCTATGTCACCAATGACAAGCGGGCGATGATAAAAAAGAAATTGAATGAGGCGACCGGGTCAACGCTGGTCGAGGAAAAATCCTACAAGGATTACTCCGGCGCGTAATCCAAGGCGCGCGCTTTGCGTTCCTGAACCCGTTTTTGGCTGATTTTGCCCACCTCGGCTAAAATGTTGTCATGGGCGATTGTTCCGATGATCCCTGCCTCTGGCGCCACAATTGGCCACACCGCATCGCGGTACCGCAGAACGTCTCGGTCATGTGCAAACAGGATCACCGCCGGAAGGTTGCAATTCAGTGCAAGATTGGCGGTAAAGCTGTCAACGCCGATATAGATGTCGGCCTGATGATAGAGCGCAACATCCTTCGCCATTGACGGCTGTAATTTCAGACAATCAGCAAGCTGACTTTCCTTGATGCCGTTGGTGCGGCGGGCGATGTCACGCCATTTTTGCATAGCGGCGTCATGATAGTCGCTTGCGTCTGGTCCGGCATTCAGCAGAAAACTGCCGCCGGTTTTCTTGGCAAGCGTGGCAATCAGGGCGATGGCCGAATCAATCGGCCAGCGTCTTGCCGGATCAAGTGCAAACATGTTGATGATGTGAATGGGCCGTGGCAGATCGGCCAGCATTGTCGCAACAAGCGCTGTCTCGTCTTTTCCGGGAATGATCGTTGGCGTGTCTGTATCAAGACGCAATCCCATCTGCATAACATAGCTGTCGATGGCGCCAATAAATGGACGATGCCCCCAAAGCGCACGTCTTTGTCCTCCATCTTCAAGATGGATCGGGTGGTGCAGAAGAGCCCGGTCAATCATCCCATCGCAAAGGCCAGCACACATTTTGATATGTGCAGCGCGCGCCACCAGCTTGAAGCTGGTTGAACGGTGAAGCACAAAACCTGCTTCATAGGCACTGGCGCGCAGTGCGGCGACGTCCGTTCCACCGCGAATGCCGGGAAGATATCTTCGAAAGGGCCGCGCATCGATGATGCGATTAACCCATGGCGTGTGGGCAAGAAGCGCCGCCAATGGCCCCGGGTGGATGCAGGCGATGTCGATTTGGCCATTGAGGCTGGCACTGGCGAGCGCGCGCAACTGTGTCAGGTGATAAATCTGGTCACCCATGCCGCCTGCAACAAACCCAATGCTGCGGCCAAAATATGGACGTAATGCCGGGCTTGATTTTACCGTCATGTCGAGGGGCTGATGCTGACCAGATGTGGATGGATGTGCCATGTGTTATCAGGATCTCAACAACATAATTCGACGTCGCGCATACAATGATGCGGGGGCAGTTATTTTCCATCTGCCCACAAGTGGCACGACTTGCAAAAGCGTTGCATTTTCGCTAAGCGAAAAGCCTGCGCCACCGCGTAAGCTATATCAGGAAAAACCAATGAATTCGCCCTTTTTATTTGTTGATGAAGTCGACGTATCCGGCAAAACAGTTCTTCTGCGACTCGATTTGAATGTGCCGGTTCGTAACAATGTTGTAACAGATGCAACACGGATTGAACGTGTGCTACCGGGGCTTCGAGCCCTTCTAGAGGCGGGCGCAGCGGTTGTCATCTTGACACATTTTGGCCGACCAAAAGGCAAAGTCGTGCCGGAATATTCCGTGGCACCGGTGGCCGCCGCTCTGGCGCAACGGCTTGGCCGTGATGTGCCGGTGGCGGCAGACCTTACCGGCGAAGCTGGCAGGCAAGCGGCAAAAGCGCTTGGCCCTGGTGATGTCCTGATGATGGAGAATTTGCGCTTTCACCCCGGCGAAGAGGCCAATGATGCCGATTTCGCGGCGCGCCTTGCCGCTCTTGGCGATATTTATGTCGGAGATGCGTTTTCCTGTGCGCACCGGGCGCATGCCTCGGTGGAGGCGTTGCCTCGGCAAATGGACATCGTCTGTGCTGGCCGCTCGATGGGCGCTGAACTTGCCGCACTTGATGCAGCGCTCAGCCAGCCGAAACGCCCGGTAGTTGCCGTTGTTGGGGGTGCGAAGGTCTCGACCAAACTGCAGATTCTGGAAAATTTGGTGACACGCGTGGATGGCATCATCCTTGGCGGTGGCATGGCCAACACTTTTTTGATGGCAGAGGGGCATGCAATCGGCACATCGCTGGTTGAAGCGGATATGCTTGGCATGGCCGCCGATATTGTCGCCGCGGCAAAGGCGAATGATTGCCGGTTGATTTTGCCTGTTGATGCAATGGTCGCGCGCGAGTTCAAGGCCAATGCCCCGCATCGCATCGTGCCGGTTAACAAGGTGGCAGAAGACGAGATGATCCTTGATGTCGGCCCCGAATCCATTGCCATGGTAAATGACTTCATAAAGGGATGTGAAACCATCGTTTGGAATGGCCCGATGGGGGCGTTTGAAATCCCGCCATTCGACAGCGGTACAAATGCGGTTGCGGCGGCGGTTGCGGCACAAACAAACGCCGGCAAGTTGCTGAGCGTTGCCGGTGGCGGTGACACCATGGCGGCCCTTGCAAATGCCGGGGTGAGTGACCAATTCTCTTATGTATCAACGGCTGGCGGCGCTTTTCTGGAGTGGCTGGAGGGCAAGATTCTGCCAGGTGTTGAAGCTTTGCGTCGCAACGGGTGACGGCAGGACAGCATAATCAAGAATTGATCCTGTCCAATCGACCTGTTCCTTTGCGCTGCCCTTTAGTGTTTCGGAGAGATAGATGCTGTTCACCAATCCATTCAAATCAAGACTGCCAACCGCAGATGAGGCGCTTGTCGGGCGTAATACACCCGTATGGCAGGGGGCGCCCCATTGTGTTTTGGGCACTGCCACCATGCCACCCTTTCCCGATGGGCTGGAGCAGATTGTCATAGGTATGGGGTGTTTTTGGGGGGCTGAACGCCTGTTCTGGAGGCTTGATGGTGTCTACAGCACCGCCGTTGGTTATGCTGGCGGCCTGACGCCAAACCCCAGCTATGAGGAAGTGTGCTCAGGCAGAACAGGACACAGCGAGGTTGTGCTGGTGGTGTTCGACCCAGAAAAACTGTCGCTGAATACACTGCTGCAGACGTTCTGGCAGGAACATGACCCGACTCAGGGCTTTCGGCAGGGCAATGACATGGGCACGCAATACCGGTCTGTGATCTATCACACAAGCGCCGAACAGGAAGAGATTGTTGTCGCATCGCGCAAGGCCTATGGCAGCGCGCTTGCCAGTGCTGGACTTGGCCGAATCACGACCGAAATTGCGCCGTTGGATGAATTCTTCTACGCCGAGGATTATCATCAGCAATATCTTCACAAGGTGCCAAACGGCTATTGCGGCCTGAAGGGAACCGGCGTTGCCTGTATCGGGTGAGGCAAGAGCTTTGCCGGTATATGGATGAATCTCCATAGGTTGTGAAATCATTGGCAAAAACAGCCTTTGTAAGGTGGTAACCATTTCTTAACCGAATTTAACTCTCCTCATATCTGATGGAGGGTTGGCTGATGACAGATCTCGGTTTGCGGCAGGCTTTTGCAGTCACTTTGTTTGGCTGTTTCATGTTCCTGCCGATGGCGGCAGTTGAAGCGTTCACGATCAAAACGGGTGAGGTGCTTGGCAGTGATGGTCAGGTCCATGTCGGCGCATCACCGCAAGAAAGACAGGCACTTATCGACAAGGCGCGTCAATCGGACAAGAGCGCTGGTGTGATCGGCCGTAATGTCTATGTGGTCAGCGGCGACACCGTGACTTTTGTGCCAGTCGGAAAAATCGCTGGTAAGACCGACGAGACAATCAAAGAGATTATCGGTGATGCTGTGGTAGCCGATGTCACCGGAATTGAAGGGCTGAAGCTATCAACTCTGGAAACCGCCCGCGATGTTTCAATAGCGACAGAGGTGCCGATGTCTACAGCGTTGGTCGAGCAGGTTGCAAAGGAAGCGATTGCGGCGGCTGGCAGATCTGCTCTGGAGCCGGAGATTGCCAAGCAAACACAGGAATTATTGGCGCGGATCACCGGGACGACCCAGTTCGATCATTCCTCAATGGATCTGGCAAAATTGCAGATCGAGGAAATCATTGAAGATATTGACGAGGAAGCGCTGGAGGATTTGAAGGGCATTGTCGACGAGATTGATCGGGTTGAAATGGCCGCAGTTGAAGCGATGGAAGCGCAGGAAGCCGTCAGCGCGCCGGGAGGTTTGCTGGATCAATTCAATTCAGGCGAGATCAGCGAGCAGGAATTGATGGAACAGTCTCAGGGCATGGCGGGGTTTGATGGCCATTGTGAAACTGATTGTTAAGTGAAACTGATTGTCAGGTGAAACTGATGCCCGGATAGGCGTTTTTTGCCGGAATAGGCCATTGACCTGATGCAAGCGTGGTGTTAGGTTCCGCGCTCAGTTTTGATGAAGTCAGGCGATGGAGCCGAAAATGAAAGTCGCAAGCTCTTTAAAGACGCTTAAATCCCGCGATCG
>Ga0181592_10005762_pt1 | contig 10193 bp, 18 predicted proteins | sample 071ome_20_FD_133755 | JGI IMG/M metagenome (GOLD analysis project Ga0181592, IMG submission 133755) | Coastal salt marsh microbial communities from the Groves Creek Marsh, Skidaway Island, Georgia - 071412BT metaG (megahit assembly) | ecosystem: Environmental > Aquatic > Marine > Intertidal...
TAGATTGCATATGCTCTACTAGGTTGTCATTACCTAGCAGATTATATTCAACAACCCAACGAGGCAACAAGCCTAGCGATTCAATAAGATGTTCTCTTGGTGCATCATATTCTTTTGTGTTAAGTTCAAGTCTCATTGTTCATCTCCATAGTATTGGTCAGGTGTAGGTATCCATTTACCTGCCTGCTTACGAAACCAAATCGGTTGAATTGTTTTCTCTTTATCATACACGATGGCAATGGTTTCGTCAAGATGCAAGCCTTCATAATCTCCATCATCTACATAATGATAGAAAGGTTTCTTTGTATATTCAAAGGCTTGCGTATCTAGTTTATTGTCATTGTTGATGTAGTCAACATAGATTATGTTAGTCATCATCACTCTCCTCTAGGTCATCCACATCCAAGCCATCAGCTATATAGGAATAGTCCATGTTAGGTGCGTGGAATATCTTGAGGATACCGTCTGTGTTGCGAACATAGTCATCCTTTTCGACATCCACAACATAGAATGTCATGTTCCATACGCCAATGCTGTATGATTTATCTGGGTCAAATTTACTCATTATGCAATCTCCTAATCACAAGAATCCCAACGAGACATCATTGCCACCCAAGGTTTTTCAGAGTGCGGCAATTCGTATTTGCGTTCTACTCTTGTATCATAACCTTGATATGGAAAGAAGTCTTTATAGTTCTTTATCAGTCTGTCTAGTTCTTCTTCTGTGTCAGCCTGTAATAGTTCATTTATTGATTTAGGCATACTCCATTCCTTTCATAATATGTGTGATGACATCAACTGTCCATCCATTGCCTAGCATCTTATAGCGTTGTGTATTTGACACGCCTTCGGTGTATCCATCAGGCACAGTCTGTAATCTCTCACACTCTAGCGGTGTAAGTTTGCGCCATTTAAGTTCATCAACATTCACTGCTACATTATCCTTCTGCACTGTAGTAAGTGCATTAGTCTTGCCATCCTGCCTGACTTCTAAGCGTTGTGTTGTCAGTCCTGCAACCTTCTGCTTATGGTCTTGTCTCACGCCATCTACCACATAGCGTCCACGCCATGCGCCACACAACACCTTCGGTTCACGATTGCCACCTTGCATAGTTAATAGAGCAGGGGATTTACCATCAGGATGATACACCCTTTTGATTTGGTCATGCTTGTAATGGTCATACTCTTTGGCATTACCTACATGACATAAACCATCTTGGCTGAACACTAATTGTCTGCGATGTTTTTCAAAGTATGATTTGAGATTACCACCCTTGAAATAGTTTGCATCCAAGCAGTGTGCTTTATCTCTATCAACCATGCCATCTTCAAGTATGTCACGCAGTTTGATACCCTTATCAAGGGGTGGTGCAAAGTATGGAATATTTGTCCAGTAGTAGCGTTGTCTGTTTTGTGCTGATACCAAACTGCTGTTGATGAAGATGGGTTCAACACCCAATGCTTCAGTGATTATGTCCATGTATTCCTTCTTCATCTTGACATTCTCTAGCAGAAAATATTTAGGCTTACATTCTTTTAGCAACCGCACAAATTCCCAAAACAATTTACTGCGTGGGTCATCAAAGTTTAATTGCTTGCCAGCAAATGAGAAGCCTTGACATGGACTACCACCAATCAACAGGTCAATCTTGACACCATCAAATGATTCAGGCCACATCACATCACGCACATCACCAAGGTGGATAGTGTCGGGATAGTTCTTCTTTGCAATTTGAATTGCCCATTTATCAATTTCGGCTGCAAAATAAAATCCTGGTTGAATACCTAGTTTGTCAAGAGCAATTCTGCCACATGACATACCATCAAATAGTGATAGAACATTCATAACCTTACTCCGTTCTGTTTTGTTCTGCCGTATGTTTTGCATGACAAGGTTTACATAGCACCCTGCATTTAGCAATCTCATTCTCAATAGAATCCCAAGAATAGTTTTTCATTTCACATACATTATATAACTTTGTCTCAGGTTCTATATGGTCAAACTCAAGAAGCATTACAATATGTTTATGGAATTTTTTTGGAAAATGTTTTCCACCAAAGCCACACATACTGCAACCAGCCTCAAGTTTTATTCTGTTTATCTTGTCAGTGTGATACACATACCTCGATTTGTTGTTGTCTTTATTCTGTTGTCTGTTTTTCATGTAGGCTTCTGGCTTTCTCCATTCAAGACCATTCTTGCACTTTTTATTCAAGCCCCACAAGATTCTTCCATCATCTCTAATGTGACCGCGAAACACAGTCACATTATAATCTTTGTATGTGTATTCCATTGTTCATGTCCTACTCTATGAAGGCAAAGCCACCGCCATTACCTTCAGGGTCACAAGAGATTACAAGGTCAACCTCTTCGCCGTTGTCATTCTTCAACATATAGATAGGCCAGCCTTCGTCATTGCCATATTCGTCACGTTCAAAGCGAAAGCCTACAATGTGAAACCCAATCAATTGTCTGTAATGCTCTTCCATTATGCCACATCCTTTGCGAATAGTCGTTTAGCGGTATCGTCACCAATCTTATATTTGTTATTGCCACCGCCGATACCTAACTTCTCAATAATCCAAGGCTGTTTTCTTGCTCTTGTGTTATATCCGATTAGGCTGTATTTGTCACCATTGAGTGTTCCAATCTTGTTGATGTCAAGACCATACGATTTTGCGTATATCTCTAACTCTCTTTCGGCTTTTGGTTTAGCATCTTCATGCCGAATGACAACCTTAAAGGTCACATCGAAATCATTATAACTAGCATTGCCAATTTCAACATTGAAACCATTGATGCCATTACTAGCAAAGATTGTTTCTAATTCTTTGCGTAGGTTTTTTGCTGTTTGTCTATCCATTGTATGCTCCTTCCATCATATCAATGCCATTGATTAAACCATCAAGATAGCGCAACATTTCTCTTGCTGGTACTCTTCCATAGATTATGGTTGAACCCTTGTTGCAGGTCAGATGCCATCCGCCATAGTGTGGTGCATTTTGCAACCAATAATCCTGATTCAGTCTGCGGTTTATTCTTGCAAGCCTGACCTCTAACATTCTCTTCGTCACTCGCATATCTATTCCCCTTTCAGAATACCATTGCGGATTAAAATTTCTTCGGCTTCGTCTACATACCAATCAGCATCGCGCTTGTTATCATCCATATCAGCCATAGTTTCAGCCATGTCATACATCAGTATTAAAAATTGTACTGTCGGAATGGTTGTATATTCGCCATGCGGTGTTGTTGTGTCGATGCGTTCCATGTCTCAGCCTCCATTCATAATTACATACGCCATTATTGGCAACACAATCTGTATTACTACAATGATTTCCATTTGTCAACACCTTTCGTTGAAAAATTCCAGGAATTGTTGAGATGCTGCTGAACCTGTATCAGCAACATTCACATTCTTTTATAGGCTTTCCATTCCTGCAAACATCTTCTTCATCCCAATCATCGAAGAAATGTTCCTGCCATATATTCAAATCGCCATATTCAAATTGCATTAGATGATACATCAATTCTTTTGTGTTGTTTTCGCATCTAATGCTATCGCCCATGAATTGTTTTTTTCCATCGTTATATGTGCGAACAGGTATTGTTTCAATATATCCATTTTCATTGGATATTGATAGATGAAATTGTTCAGACCATGATGATTGTATTTCAATTACTGGCACGCCTAGCCTCCATTTTCTTTTGCAAATCTTCAATATGCCAATCTAGCATCCGATAGTATCGGATTACATCCTCATATATTTTACCTATTTTTTCCATTCGAGATTCTTCATCTTCTATGTGAAATAAATCTCCCACATTGTCGATTACATCATACCATCTATCAAGTTGTATGAGCATAATTTTGATATGAATGTCTGTGAATGTCTCTTTCATTTTTACAATCCCAATGCTGTTGCGTGTAATTCTGAAACATGGTTACCATTGCGGAATTTTTTCGGGTTTTTCTCCGCGAGATAGTCGCACCATGAATCCCATAGATATTCACATCCGCCAAGTTTGTTGCACGTCTCGATATATAATTCTGCCTTGCGCTTCATTAGAGCATAGGTTGCATTAGCACCATATTTGAATGTTGATGCTGATAATCCGAATCTTCGCAGATTATGCAAGTCTAAGCATCCTATTTCGCCAAGACATAATTGTATTACAAATCCTGCTTTGACTAATCCAAGACTTGGGCATGACGCGACTATCAAAAGCAATTCTGCTAGTGTAATTTTATCGTCCATGTAGTCAATCATGCTTTGTCGTATATCTTTACGATTCCGCAAGATGTATTCATAGGCATCACGTTTCATGCCCCATAGATATTTAGAGTCTATGCCATTATGCTCAACATCTAACATCATTGTCTCGATATTAGACCATGGCTGTTGAATTGACAATATGACCATTGTCATTACCTTACCCACCATTTTGCCAGAATAATCGCTGAGAGCGGCAAGGCTGATTTTAGTCTGATGATTTTGAAACATAGCGTTCCCCTTTCCAGTCTGTTTAAGACCTTAAATCAATTGTCAAATCAAACTCAATTTCACCGTCATTGACATTGAGATATGAATATCCCCATTCATCCGAATAAACCCTGCCAGATTCTTCCAGATAGTTTTTGATAATTTCATGAATAGCCTGCTGGTCGCTGGGCTTCAACTTAGAAATTTTTACAAAATTTTGTGACATATTCTACCTCCAAGATTAAACTAGGCTTGCAATGATATTTTGTCAATACCATTGCGAGCATATGCTATCCAGCAAAATGATGGAATTTTTTGTGATTCCATGGCTTTTCTGTTGCAAGATAAACCTTGCCCATATTACGAATAAAGCAAGATTTGCCATAGCGTTTATTCCATCCATGGGAATTTTTACGAATCCGCAAAATACCTTTCTTGCCAAGAATATTAAAGCGGAAACCTTTTGTTCCATCATTAAGTGGTTTTGTTGCGAAGATAACAAACATATCATAGACTCCATGTTGAGAGAATCCTGGCCGATTTGCTGCGGCAGGTTCTTGCACCATTGCAAGCCTAGTATAATCTTCTCACCATATGAGCGAGGTATCCACCTACAAGCCCACTGTCAATTTCTTGACGCCTATTTAAACAATGCTTCTCTTATAACCTCTTTATGCCTCGATTCGTTATATTCAAATTTGGCATTTTGACAAACTCTTCCAGCGTGCCTTGCCCACCAATTATTATCATTAGTGATAGCAGGGATATTGTGGCTTGTCAAGGCAATTTTTATTTGTTGCCTCTCTCTTTTGCCTTGTCTCTTTTGCCTTGCCATTTTCCTAACCTCTTTTGATATTGTCTTTATGGTTTATCATAGGTTTTTTATGTTGTCAACAAGAAAAAAACTTTTTTTTTCAATTTTTTTTTTGTTGCCTCTAAAACCTCTTAAACCTCGACAATAGTTAATCATTAGTGAGGTTATGGCATAATCTTTTTAGGTTGTCAACACAAAAAAACAGAAAAAAGAAAAAAAAATATGATGAAGCCTAGCAAGGTATATATAATAAAGCATAAACCGCTAAAACCTTGATAGTGTTGCAAAAATGCAGCAGTAGGTGTTGCATAAATACCACAATAATAAAATCCCTGAGTGGAATAAAACTTTTTTATTCATCACTAATCTTATTAGACTATTGAAACAATGTTAGGGGAGGGGAAGATAGTTAGACAAAAGAAACAATGTTAGGCATGGCTAACTTTTAGAGTCTTGGCTAATATAATAAGGTAAAACAAACTGTCAAATTTTTGACTTGACTTTTGAATGTTCACGGTTTGTTCCAGGCAGCCCGTCAAATTTTTGACTTGACATTTTTCTGAGGATATGATAGACTATAAAGTGCCACCCCTACCAAAAAAAATAGTATATATTATATATATATAAATAGGGGTGACACATATTTGCAAAAATAAGCGGTTCTTAATCGTTAAGGAATCCCTTACTTTTTCTTAGAATAGTAGAGAAATTTAAAATACTCTGCATCTGCACCGTACTCTACTTCAGCCCATTTATCTATGGCATCCTTTGTTGGGGTATGGTGAGAACTATTTAAACTTTTCAGTAATTTTTTTATTAACTGTGACATTTTTGCAACACTCCGAGCATAAAAAAGACCTGTCCTTAGCGTTCCTAATAAACACAGGGAGGACAGGCTGGGGGCTATATAGACTTGTAAAGACTATTAAGATATTACAAGCTTGTTACAAGTTATTTAGAGCTTGTTACAAGTTTTATATTACTTGTTATTATCTTCTATTATCTTTATATAGAGATTATAACATTTACTTGCATACTTGTCAATAGCCTGTTATAATTTTTTTTGTAGTGTGACAATAATGTCACAACAAAAGGATAACCAAAATGCTTGAAGCACTTGTATTGGTTTGTTTCATGGATAATTCATGTATTGAGTTGTCAAATAATAGGGGCTTGTTACAGGATGAAATATCTTGTAAAGCAAGAATAGCAGAAATGATAACTGACTTTGTGTCAGCACCTGTCACACCTCCTGTCATCTCTATACAGTATGTATGTAAGAAATCAAAAGGAACAAATACATAAATGTTAGATAATAGTTCAGATGATTTACCAGAACTTTCTGGTGTGTCAACGTATATCAACTTACGAGACAATCTAAAACTATATAATGACGTTAGAGCAAAAACAGATTTCTTAACTTTTGTTAAGATATTTGCACCTACCATTGTATCTGATTTCAAGATGGGTAGACACATTGAGTTGTTGTGTGACAAACTACAAGGTGTTGTAGAAGGAAGAACAAAAAGATTGATGGTATTTCTACCACCTCGTTCTTCCAAGTCAGTAATCTGTAGCAAGTTGTTTCCAGCATGGTACATTGGTAACTTTGCAAACCATGAGATTATGTCAGTGTCGCACTCTGACCAACTTGCAAGTGATTTTGGTAGAACAGTCCGTGACATTGTAAACACTGAACGCTTTCAAAAGATTTTTAAGGGTGTGTCGCTACGTAGTGACGTAAAAGCAGCAGGCAAGTGGAAGACAAACAAGAATGGTTCTTATTATGCAGCAGGTGTTCGCAGTCAGGTTGCAGGTCGTGGTGCGCATGTGGCACTGCTTGATGACGTTATGTCAGAAGAAGACAGCTTCAGTGAAGCAGGTCGTAGGTATATCAAGGAATGGTATCCTGCAGGTCTTCGCACTCGTATCATGCCGAATGGAGCCATCATTATCGTCAACACAAGATACCATTATGATGACCTTTGTGGTTGGCTTTTAAAACAGGAATCAGTAGTAGAAGAAACAACCAACCCCTGGGAAGTTATTTCCATACCTGCATGGCTTGATGAAGACGCGGCGGAGTTGCTAGACCTCCCTGTTGGTACGTCATACTTTCCAGAATGGAAGCCAGATGAAGTTCTAAGGGTAGATGAGCAAGAAATCAGAGCAACAAATGGTGCGAGATACTGGAACTCTCTGTATATGCAAGACCCATCGCCTGATGATGGTGGTATTATTAAGAAAAGATGGTTTAAATGGTGGGAATATGAAGACCCACCGCCTTGTGACTTCATAATTCAGACCTATGATACAGCATTTAGTACAAAACGTACTGCCGATTACAGTGTCATTCAGACGTGGGGCATCTTTTCTAACTATGAAAAGGACGAATATGGCGGTGAAACCTTTACGTCAAACCTAATATTGCTTGGAAATGTAAGGGGAAGGTTTGAATATCCAGAGTTACGCAGATTAGCCCAAGAACTTTTCCAAGATTATCGACCTGACGTGTGTATCATTGAGAAAAAAGCCTCTGGTCAGTCTCTAATTCAAGATATGCGCAGGGCAGGCTTGCCTGTTCTGGATTATCTACCAGATAGAGACAAGGTTGCTCGTGTATATGCGTCAACTCCTATGATGGAATCAGGGCGTGTATGGCTACCAAAGGACAAACAGTATGCCGATGACCTATACGATGAGTGTATGTCATTTCCAAACGGCGCACATGATGACCAAGTAGACTGTATGACTATGGCAATCCACTACATGAAGGACAGTTGGAACTTGTTACATCCAGAAGACCCTAATTGGGAAGACGATATTAACCCAAGAAAGCGAAAGAGGGTTGCATACTGGCGAACATAGATGTATAATAAGAAAATCAGTACACATAAATTGATAGGACACGAAAATAAATGGCAACTGAACGAAATCCGTATGACCAAATTCCAGCAATGGATAATGTCATTCAACTTGATGTCGAGCGAGACACCACACCTGACAATGTAAGTATCGAAGTAGACCCAACAACTGGCGAAGTAGAAGTTGAGTTTGGGGATATTGATATTGAGATGTCAGAAGATGGTGTAGAAATTGACATCAATGATGGTTTTTATGAAAACCTTGTAGAAAAATTAGACGAAGAAACTCTGGTTGAAATTGGTCATGATGTATTTGACAAATTTGAATCAGATAAAGATTCTCGTGCTGAATGGGAATCTATGTTTGAAAGAGGCTTTGACCTTCTTGGTCTGAAGCTAGAAGAAACTACTGAACCTTTTGAAGGTGCAGCAACTGCAGTACATCCTCTCCTTATTGAATCTGCAGTAAAGTTTCAATCACGTGCATCCCAAGAACTATTTCCTGCTGCTGGTCCTGTAAAGGCTCAGATACTTGGTGACGTTACCGAACAACGTCAGAAGCAGGCTAATCGTGTTCAGAACTTTATGAACTATCAGTTGACTGAGCAGATGCCTGAATACTTTGACGAGTTTGAACGGATGCTCTTCCACCTCCCACTAATTGGTTCTGCGTTTAAGAAGATTTATTATGACGCAGCAGAAGAACGCCCTGTTAGTGAGTTTGTACCCATAGACCAATTCTACGTGTCCTACTATGCCACAGACTTACGCAGGGCGGACCGATATACTCATGTGATATATCGCAGTCCGCATGAACTGTACAGGCAGATTGAAGCAGGTATGTATGCCGAAGTAGACCTACCTAAAGCTTCTCAGCCTGAACAGTCAGACCTTACACAGAAGATGGATACTGTACTTGGTTTGTCTCCATCAGGCGACAATGACCCACAGTATGTATTGCTTGAACAGCATTGTTATCTGGACATTGAAGACCATGGTTATGCTTGTCCATATATTGTAACAATTGAAGAACAGTCTCGCACTGTTTTGTCAATTCGCCGTAACTGGAATGAAGAAGATAAGACAAAGAAAAAGAAAATGTTCTTTACACATTATCGCTTTGTTCCTGGCTTTGGCTTCTATGGTCTTGGTCTTATTCACTTCCTTGGAAACCTCACAATGTCTGCAACTGCAGCATTGCGTAATCTGATTGATGCAGGTCAGTTTGCAAACCTTCCTGGTGGTTTCAAAGCTAAAGGTGTACGCATTGTAGGTGACAATGACCCTATTGCCCCTGGTGAGTTTAAAGAAGTAGAAGCAACAGGCATGGACCTTACAAAGTCTATTGTACCTTTGCCATACAAAGAACCTTCAGGTACGTTGTTTCAAATGCTTCAGTTTATCTCTGGCGCAGGTCAAAAGTTTGCAGATACAACTGAACAAGTTATTGCAGACGGTTCAAACTATGGTCCAGTTGGTACAACCATGGCGTTGCTTGAAGCATCCAGCAAGTTCTTTAGTGCAATCCATAAGCGACTGCATAAGGCACAGAAGGATGAGTTTAAGATTCTGGCTCGTATTAACTACGAAAGCCTGCCAAACAAATACCCCTACGATGTCCCTGGTACTTCAGAGAACGTATTCCGCAGAGACTTTGATGGTCGTGTAGATGTCATTCCTGTAAGTGACCCTAACATTCCTTCATCTGCACATCGCTTGATGATGACGCAGATGGCAATGCAGTTGGCACAGACTGCACCTCCTGGAATGTTTAACATGGAAGAACTTAACCGTACTCTTCTCAATGCGGCTAATATTCCAAACCTTGACAAGATTCTACCTGACAAACTTGCAGCACAGCCTCTTGACCCTGTATCAGATATTGAAGCAGCAGTTAAGGGCTTGCCTATTAAAGCCTTTGCAGGACAGAACCATGATGCACATATTCAGGTTAAGACAATGTACTTGCAAGACCCAATGAATGGTGCAAACCCAATCATGCAACGAATTGCTCCTGTACTGCAAGCCAA
>Ga0181592_10005769_pt1 | contig 10188 bp, 12 predicted proteins | sample 071ome_20_FD_133755 | JGI IMG/M metagenome (GOLD analysis project Ga0181592, IMG submission 133755) | Coastal salt marsh microbial communities from the Groves Creek Marsh, Skidaway Island, Georgia - 071412BT metaG (megahit assembly) | ecosystem: Environmental > Aquatic > Marine > Intertidal...
CATCTGCACGGCTTTTTGGACAGTGAAATGCTTTGCCCATAAACGATACAAATGTACCATTTGCTTCGTCTGCTACTTGATCATAAAGTGTAATGACATTTTCTTTTGTCCATGGAATATTACCTGCATCAATTTCTTTGCGCAATGTAGGATATGCACTAAAATAAACAGAGTCAGTATCACCATAGATAACCGACTCGCCAACATGATCATAAGTTCCAGTAATTACTTTATTAACTTCTGCACTCATGTGCTTAACAATAGTACGACCAGTAAGTGTAGTTGATTGTCCTATCCTTTTGTCAAAAAATCTGCAACCAGGATTAAGAATGGCCCCGTAAAGAGAGTTAAGATTAATTTTCTTAACAAGTTGCCGTTTGTCCCAAAATGCAATCTCAGCATCATTGCCTGCGTCTTTTGCTTTTTTAAGCATTTTTTGTAGGTCTTTTCGTTCTGCATACCAGCGTTTAAGTAGTCCTGGTATAACTCCTTCATATTCATGTGTAAAAATTGTTCCATTTGAGCTTAACATCCAAGGCTGATGGCTATCAAAAATTAATTGATATATTTCAGCACCTGATAATACATCTTCTCTACCATCTTCCCATTCGACAGTTAGTGCAACATCTTTGCGTTGTTCCATAACTGCTTCATATTCTTCTGTTCCAAAGCGTCCTTCCCAACTGCCTGCAAAAGACTTTTTCTTAAGTGTCATATCTTCGTGGATACGTGCTTCTGAAATTTCAGGACGAATCTGTCCTACAATAGTTTCTGGAGCCATATTCAATGCACGAATCACTGATGGATACAGTGAGTTCAAGTCCATTGAACCGATCCACTTGTGTAAGCCTTTTTTAGGAAACGCAACATACGCACCTGCGGCTTGTGTGTTTTCATCGTCACGCTTTGGTCTGTTAGGAACTTGCAATCCTCTGTGATGTGCTTCGTTTATAATTGCTTGTTCTGTAACAGCAACAGCACCCATAGTGGTCTGTAGCAAAACAGTATTTGCATGTGCTAGTTCGTTACTAAGATCAATAAATCTTAGTTTTTTGTCCAGCTTGTCCAGTAGTGCAACGTCTTGTCTGTTGTATTCGATAAACGTTCGGAAGTCATTGTTATAAAGTTGATCGAGCGTACCTTCATAAACAGTTTTACGCTCGCCGACTTCCATTTCACCAATGGCATCAAGTCGATAAGTGTGTCTTTCTTCATATGTGTATTTACGATATAATTCCAAACTATCTAAATGCACTCTGCCTATTAGGTCATAGGTTTCAGCTTGTTTCCCATATTTTTCGTATTCACGCTTCTTAGGCAACTGTCCCCACAAACAAAAACGTCTTGTGTCATCCTTGCTCAACACACGCTTTACACGATTAACAGTGTATGGAATATCATAACCTTCACTGTTCCAACCTGTTAAGATATCTGAATCTTCAATTAGATCGAGAAATGTTTGAAGCATATCTGCTTCGCTATTAAATAAAATAACATCCTGCCCCCATTCCTTACATTCTTCTTTTGCCTGTTCCATTGTTAATGTTTTAGGCGGAAGTGCTAGTGTAATAAGTGCATCAATCCATTGTAAATGTACAGTGATAGCAGTGATAGGCATAAATGGATCACTAGGATCCGCAAAGCCTCTTTCTGGATCAAAGTCTGTCTCAATATCGAAAAATGCAATGTTTAGTTTAGGTGCATCTTGGTTCAGATAATGCTCGCTTAAACATTGAAAGATTGGATTGATGTCGCTTTCAAAAAGTTTTTTTGAATTGTTAATAGCAAGTTCTTTACGGAAGTCTTTTGTATTCTTAGAAACAATACGACTAAGCGGATCACCATATACACTTTTATACTTGCCTCGGGGATCTTCATAGTAAAATGTGTATTTTACTGGATATTCGGTATAACGTCTTTTACCGTCTGTTCTCTCTACGACACGGATAATGTCAGAGTCTCTGTCAAAATATGCATCTACGTAACTCATTCTGCCTCCTCGTTGTTAAAGGCCAACGCTTGCCTGCTTCATGCTCTTAAAGTGAGCGACTCTATGTATTATATATTCACCACCATTGCATTGCAACGCCAAACCCGAATACATTTACAAATCCAAAATATGTTGTTAGCATCATAGGCCATGCAAGTTTGCGTCTATAATACGCATACACAGCCGTCCATGAACCAATAAAGAATCCTGGATATACAATTCGCATGTCAGGAGCATCTGCGTGTAGTGCAAGTGTTAAACTTGCACCCACTGTAAATACAAAACTTATAAGTTCAAATACAAATGCTATTTTATCTGTATGCCAACTATGTAACCAAAAGTCTTTTATTCTTTGCATATATTACTTGTCTCTTCCAACAGTAGCAACAAGTGTTTCTAGATCGTCAAATTCATCAGCAACACGATCCCAATCACCTTTTTGTGCAATCTTAATTGCTTTGTTGATAAGAGCTGGTTTAATATCTAATTCTTCTGCTACTGCCTTTACAGTATCTTTTAATCCTGCCTGTAAGTCTTCAATTTCTTGTAGTACTGTTACACCTTCATTTACTAGGCGTTCTAGTTTTGCCTTTTCTTCTGCACCATAGGTACGGTCGCTCATAGGTTCCTCCTGTTAGTTTATGTATATTATATGTGATTATTTAGATTTTGTCAAGTATTTTTTTGTATATGCTTCTTCAAAACCGTCTTCGTGATATACAGCTTCGTGATTACCCCAAAGACGTCTTATGTATCCATCATAACATTCTAGCATAGTCTTTTCTGAAGTATCGAGGTGTCCTTTAACCATATAAAAAATTCTACATATTTCTTTATGGCTAGGCGTCACCTTCTTCTTCCTTAGTTTGATACTGCCATTCTTCCGAGTGTCCAACACTCCATTTAGGTGTTGTTTCAACAGTATAGTTTTGAGTACAGACTTTAAAGTCTGGACGTTGTGTTTCCTCAGGAACTAAACTTTGATCTCGCCAAATTACTCGATTGTTTGGTTGGGCAGCGAATTGTCCATTATCGAGTTTGATAATGTTGAAAGATTTGTGCTCGGGATCGTGCTCACTGAAATTGGTGTCAAGGGTGGAAGAGTCTGTATGACAATTATCGATTGTGAAGCAGTATTCTCCGGCATGCATCCTTCTATCTTTGCCAAAGAATTCACAACGAGACAAAAGTGGTTTTTTGATGACTGTAATATCATAGTCGAAGCAATCCCAAAGCTGGAGAATATCCAAAGGCAAATGGTCATCACTAGGACCAATTTTCCAAACGAAAGCCGAGATAGGTAATTTATCATATAATGCTCCATAGTCTGTTAGTAGTGTTTCGAAGTATAGTGCTTTACCTTGTATGCTTTTTACGCTTATCCAAATACCAGGAGTAAGTTCTCCGTGACCTTTTTCTAGGTCGTACAAGTATTCTTTTTTTACATACACTGGGATTGGTGGAAGGTTATGAACTAAAAATGCCATATTAATTAGGTACTATTTTCATTCTTGCTTTAGCAAAATTTACCATTGCCTGAAACTTTTGATCTATTTCTTTTTTAGTAATGCCGCCTGCTTCTGCTTGCTTTTGAATATCTTCTTTCATCTTTTTACGATATTCTTCTTGTGGTAACGGTCTATCATCAGCATTAGTATTAGTTCTGCTTAGCCAAGCCTCAATTTCTGCTTGTTTAGTACCTGATGCTACAAAGGCTCTAAATAGTTCTATTAGATATTGTCTTGCATTTTCTTTATCACTGCTTGTATCATACTTTGTAAATAAATCTGTGTCATTGTATCCAGGAACTAGACTAGAAAACTCAGATACACCTTCTTGAGTAATATCTAATCCTTGTTCATCGATGCCTATACCTTTAAGTATGCGATAAACATTCTGTCTTTCCTTTATATCTAATCTGCTGTTTATTCTACCAACTAATGGAGTTCTAGCAGTTTTTTCAAAAGCAGTTTTTAATGCTTCCCAATTTTTAGCATTTCCTAGTTTTTTAAGTATGTCATAAATTTTTGCTTCGTCGTTAGTTGGACCACCAAGTGCATTTTGTAGATCTTTAGCTATTGCTGCTATATCTTGAGGACCTATTTCTGTTTCACTAGGTTCTCCAGATCCAGCACCAAAATCTAAATCTTTATTTTTCTCTAATACTTCTTTAAAGTATTCGTGAATTGCTTGGTATGTAGTAACTGGAACTTTAGAATCGGTAATATTGTTACTGTATAAAGCATATCCGCTTGCAGTATAATCCCAACCTCCAGGACCTAAATACTTTAACCAACGTTTGGCAGCACGTTCGACTAAACTTGGGTTATTTTTTAACTTTGGATAATTTAGAGAATACGCTATTCTAAACCATTGTTCAGCAGTAAAACTAGCATGTAGATCGTCTAAGGTTTCTATCTTTTTTGGTTCTGTAGGAGTTTCTTCTTCTGCTCCTAATTCCGGTGTGTCATTGCCAAAATTTGGTCCTTTGGATTTAGTTTCTTCAGTGTCATCAGGTATCCCTCCGACATTAGCCGAAGCACTAAAGTTTGGACCTTCATTTATAACTTGCAATAATCTCATCTTGTGTTTAGTCTTTTGTATAGTTCTTCTTTAATACTTGAAATGTTTGTATTATGTTTTGATTCAACTTTTCCTATAGTAGGAACATCTTTACTTTGCATGCCATCAATTATCTTGTATGCTCGTGTTATTTCTTTTTGTAAATCATCTAGTAACACACGCATTGTTTCGTAATTTTTTTCTTTCCAAGCACGGCCAAAATAAGTTTGAAATTCTCCTGCTGTAATTGCTACATCTAATAAATCTGATCCAATTTGCATTTGGTCTTCGCCAACAAGTTTATTACGTAAAGGGTGTTTTTGTTCTGGACCTTTTGTAGGCTTGTTAGCAGACGGCATAGGGTCTTTACCTTTTGCTTGTCCTGCACTGCCCATTTTTTGTCCTTCTGTAACTTTAACACCTGCAAGTGCAGCAAAGTCAGATAAACTATCTAATCCTAAAGGAAGGGATCCTTCAGGAACTTGAACGCTTTCTTCTATATAGTTCTTAGTAGCTGGAACATCCGATGCGGCACCGCCTTGTGCTTGCGCCATTAGTTTCTTTTTATCTTCTGCAGGATCGCTAGGATCTATTTCAAATAGCTTATGTTGTAGTGCGTGAAAATCCATAATAACTCCTTAAGCCTTTACACAGTTATCAACTGTTTTGCCGCCTTTTTTCTTGGTGCCCATACGCTTGTATCCTTTCCAGCACACTTTGCCATCAACACCTTTTTGCTTTTCTTCTGGTAATGTTTTCCAACTTGGATTACCGCATTCGGAACAAACACCCTTTGCTTCAGATAGTTTTTTACCTAGTAAGTTTTTGTATAAGTCTTCATTGGCTACCTTATCAGGAAGTCCCTTATGCTTTGTTTTTGCAAAATCTTTAGCATCAGATTTTTTCATATCTTTTGCAACTTTAGCAACTTCTGGACTTGCTGCTTTTTCACCTTTTTGTGCTGCATGTACCATGCCCATAAAACGTTGTTGCTTTTTGCTAACAGCCTTTTCAGATATTTCTTTGTCTTCACCCATGTTCATGTCGTAATCTAAGTGATGATAAACGCTTGAAATGTAATCTGCTGCTTTGGTAATTTTTGATTGCACCCAGCCTTCAAGGCCCTCTGCTTCAGAAACACCTTTAAGCATATCATGCAATTTGATAGAATACTTTGCTAACTTGTAAAGTTCAGCACGAGCCATTTGTACTTCGTGATCACGTTCGGCCATATCGGCCATATCTGCTAAATTTTCTTTTAATTTCTTTGACATGGTGTGTTCCTTAAATTACTACTGTATTTATGCTTTCTTTTTCTTGTTCGGTTTCTTCTTACCGCCCATTAAGTTTGTATTTTGATCTTGTGCATTTACAGCAGTACCATCTGGATTACGTTTTTGCATTGTATTACCTACAGCAACAGGTGCTACTGCAATACTAGAAGAAGTAGTTTCATACATGCCTTCTCCGACTCCAAAATCTTTGTCAGTAATATCTGCTTTGCTTATTGTAGGTTTTGGATCCTCAGGTTCTATTCCGCCAAGCATTGCTTTGGCTTTTGCAAGTGAATTTCTAATTGCAGCTTCTGCTTCTCTAGTAATACTACCGCGAGTAAAACTATTTGGGTCTTTGACTAGTTCAAATCCTTGACGTTTTAAACCTGACCCATCTAGTGCCATATCGATTCTTGCTAGAATAGCAGCACCCTTTGAAGCATCTTCATCTACGTCTTGTCTGCCATATGGCATACCTTTTTTCATTGCAGCAATTTTTTTCTGCTGGCTTGTTTTTTTATAGCCTTTGTATTGCTGTGTTTTAGAAACTGGTGAGTTAGCCATAGCTGCATCTGCTTTACTGTGCATATCAACTGCGGCTCTGGATAGTTTTTCAGCATCCTTTGCACCTTTCTTAAAGGTATCAGCATTTGTTTCTACTATTTCATATATTTTCATTTCTTTTTCCCGCTTTTCATATTTGCGCATTTGTACTTCGTTAATACCTGCTTGCACCATTGTTATTGCTTGTTTAACATAACGTGGTCTTACGTGTAGTTCTTTTTCGACTTTAGCAATAATTTTATTTTCGGGCATACCTTTTTTTAGTAATTGCTTAACCATAGGTATAACATCTTTTTTCATATCTGCTGGTTTATCAGAACTAAACCAATCTAAAAAACCTTCGTGTAATTCATGTATTTTCATTTTTTCCTCCCGGATTTCATATTGGCGCACCAGTGATACATTTTAGCCTTTTCACCACTTGCGTTCTTAGCTCGTTTGCGTAAAGCCGTAACACTACCGTTACAACTAGCGCCAGCTCGCTTTACACGCCCTGGTCTGCTTTTGCCTTTACGCTTACCGTCAGCAAAGTTTTCGTCTATGTCTTCGTTTTTCTTACGTCCTGCACAATGAGCTTTTTGACTAAATCCTTTTGGGTTATTACAGTTGATTGAACGTTTATATTTTTGTGACCACTTTTCGTATATATTTACAAGTGCATCAACGCTTTCTTTAGCATAAAAATCAAAGTCTGGATCTTGTAATACTACTTGATCACCTTTTTTCATAAAATAAACTTCTTTACCAAGCAATCTAGCAATCTTAACTAGTGTAGCAGTATCTTGTTGTGTTTCCATATCTTGTAGCATTTGAATAATCATGCCACGCAACTGGCCAGTTGGCATTCTTAAAGAACCTTCATTAACACCTTCTTGTACAGGCTCTTGCATATGCTGTTTAAGTTCTTTTGCTGTACGTTCAAACTTATGGTCTTTATACTTGAATCCTATGCCTCCGGCAGCTTCCCATTTGCGTATATTAACGCCATAATCATCAATTAAAATGTTTGGTGTGCCATCTTCGTTGGTTGCGTACTGTGCTTTGTCGTGTGTAATATACACATTGTCCGGAGGGAAGAAACTTAGATTTTTTTCTACCCATGTACGTTTGTGTTTTTCTGAATTAGGATCATCTGCAAGCGGAGAGCTACAAATATTGTAACTTCCTTTTACTTGCTTTATTAAACTGAGAAGTTTTTTTGACTCTGGTAACATAGGCAAACGTAACCAGAAGTCGTCAGTGTCTCTAATTTTTTGCAGTGCATCGTCTATGTCATGTTGTTTATTAATGTCTGTAAAATGATTTACATTCATTAGTCTTGCCCACTCTCCGAAAAAGTCAGCAAGCACTCCGTCCACATCAACATAAATTTGCGAGCTTGAAGCAATTTCTCCCAATGAGTCTGCTTCAATAAATTTAAGTTTATCGTAATACTTAGGATCTTCGTTTATGTGATCTAATGCTATCTCCATTGCTATGTCAAAGTCAGTTGTATGTTCTGCTTCTACTTTAACACCTTTTTTAACTTGTGTCAATATTTCTTTTGGAGATGTTTTCCATTTTCTTGCCAACATCTGTATAGTAGGTGTTGGTGCATTTAAGTCTTGTTTAGTAACACTTTCAGCAAGTCCTAAATTATATAATACGTTGGTTGATTTGCCTTTTACTTTTTTGCTTAGTGTGGGTGGTCTTCCGTCTTTAGTAACGGTATTTCCAAACTTACTTGCTTCAATAGGAATTTGATTAACACCAACATCAACAGTTGTATTAACACCTTTTACAATTCTACCATCTTCACTAAGTAAGTCTTTATATCTCATTTTTTCTTACGTCCTCTAAATTGTACAGGACCTGTCATATAAGGCTTACTAAACCAAAGTTTAAACCAGTCAGGATCTCCAGGCTTTAATCCCATTGCTTTTTCTTTTTTCTTTAATTCTGTGGCAGTTTCGCTAGGATTTTCTTCAAGCTGATATTCACTGTATCCAGTAAATTTATTCCTAATTCCTGCTAGGTGCTGAAGATCTGCAATATCCATTATTCACCTGCCTGTCTCAGCATTTCTACCCCTTGGTTAAATGGTATTGCAGGACCATTAGCAGGCGACTTAAAAGTAAAACTAGCACCTGCTTTTCTAAATAGCTTTGCCATAGTTAATAGATTACCTTGGCTCACATTTCCAGATTGAGTTTTTGCAACCATTTGTGCTAATTGTTTTTGTGTCTTAGGGTCAATTTTAGTGTTTCTAGGTGCTTTAGTATGTATGCTTAAATTATCGCTTACTACGTAGTTAATGCTTAATTGTTTATCAGATAGTCCAACACCTAGGCCACCTAAACTAATGCCAAGTTCTCCACCGTTCTGTAGATTACCTTCAAGATCATACACAGCCTTTGTACTGATTACAACGTCTGCACCTTCTGGTGATTTAACTGTAGTATCACTATCAACTTTAATTGTTTTTTGTACAAAGTCGTGAATTTGTCTATACCCTTGTATTTTAGGAGTTGTCCATTTAATTAAACGACTGCCGTCAAATGTGTATGTACCACCACCATTACTTACATGCATAATGTTTTCGTCGTACTTGTCTTGCTTATAAGTAGTGCCGTCCTTTGTTGTATAACCATCTCTTGTGCGAGGGATAGTAGAATCGGGTGCCTTTGGTGGATTTGACATTTTGATTGGTTTAATCTTTTGTGCCACAGGAGGCTTAGTAGCTTCATTGATACTTTCAACAGGATCAACACCTAGAGCACCTTGTAGTTCTTTATACATTTCTTCAGCGTAAGGTTGTGCTGCTTTTGTTATACCTTTTTTAAATGCTTCGAAGTTATTTTCTTTTACATAATTTCTTAACTTTGTTCCGCTCATCCCTGTAGCATCGTCTGCGCCAGCATTTCTAGATAGGCGCACATAGCCTATTTTGTCAAAGTTAAAATTATGCATTTCTTTTTCAACACCATTGTATTGTGTTAAAAGTTTATACAGTTTGTCTTCACCTTCTAAAAAAGTTACTTCAGTGTAGCCCATTTTGTACAAACGGTCTGCGGCAGTTAGTACTGTTTTAGCAAGTCCTATCAATGCCGTTGAAACTTTTTCTAGCCCAGTCTAGTTTTTGTTCTGGCGTTAATGGATTGTCTGGAAGTTTAGGTGCTCGATCTGTTAAAAATAAAAAATGATCACCTGGTTGTGCTTTAATAGCATTTACAAGAAGTTCGTGACCAATTGTGGCAGGATTCATTCTGCCTAACGCAAAAGAGGCTATTTTCTTTTGTTCAACAACTTCTATAATTCTCATTTGTACTCGCCTTTTTCTATTTGGTCCATTTCTTCGGAATATATTTTTTCAAGAATACTGTTTCTATCTTCGTTTGTAAATACTTCTTCTGGACTACGAGCAAGGTTATATTTTCTTGTGTATATGTCACAACCTTTTTCTATAGTTGGCATAAGATGTTTCATTGGGTCTATGTTTTTGCCAGATCTTTTAATGTCTGCTAGTTTGCTTACAGCAGGAAAATAATGCTTACGATAGAACGTAGGATCATTACGCATGAATACAACAGCGTCATCTACAACATCAAACTTAAATTTATTATTGTCTGGTAATTGATCTAGTTCTTTAATTTGCATTTTAATTTCTACCCATTATAACATTAAGTGCTTTATCTATATCAGATCTAACATATCGATTTGGGAACTGTTTATTTACATTTCTGTAAATCCACTGTGTTCCTTTCTTTTGAAGATTATCATTAATCCATTGATAAAGTTCTTCATCTGGATTGTTGTTCA
>Ga0181592_10005792_pt1 | contig 10169 bp, 8 predicted proteins | sample 071ome_20_FD_133755 | JGI IMG/M metagenome (GOLD analysis project Ga0181592, IMG submission 133755) | Coastal salt marsh microbial communities from the Groves Creek Marsh, Skidaway Island, Georgia - 071412BT metaG (megahit assembly) | ecosystem: Environmental > Aquatic > Marine > Intertidal zone...
GCGCCAAGCTAATGTGATTTGCAATAATGCAAACACACCTAGCATGCCGTACATCACACCATTGTGCAGTGCTGGAATACCATAGGTATCTCCATTCTCATCAAAACCAGCACCTGGTGTTTGTGCTTTAGTTAATGTATCTATGATGATACCAACGCCTAGTAATACTAGACCCGTCCATACCCACGGACCGCCTGTCATTACGCCGAACATTGACGCTAGGATCAGTAATGGCGCTAAAAAGTAACGCACGTTGATTAAAAATTTCTTCATCAAACCTCCTACGAATCTTAATCCCTTGTTAATTAATTGTGTCTTAGTATTTTTTATACATCCAAGGCTTTTTTGTGTAGCAAAAAACCCAAACTTCAAATGGAATAACCCGATTATAGCACCAGAAATACGTAAAACCACAGCCTAAATATTAACTCAATATGTGTCTGTGAGAATATGCTTAATCAATCAATATCCAGGGATTATCTAGTACACAGCACGATTGTACAAATAATAAGCTTTCGATGTGGTTTTTTACTCCGGATGAACCCGAACTGTGAGCTTTACTTGGCTTCAAATATTAATGAAAGTGAATTAATGCAGTAGCGTTTACCTGTGGGCTGAGGGCCATCGTCAAACACATGACCCAAATGTGAACCGCAATTGTTACAACACACTTCAGTTCGTGTCATACCATGTGATTGATCAGTGATATAGACGAGCGCCTGCTGATTGGCGGCTTGCCAGAAACTCGGCCAACCGGTCCCCGAGTCAAATTTAGTCGTGGACTCAAACAAGACTGTCTCACAGCAAACACACTTAAAAAAGCCATTACCTGCTTCATCGAGTAAGTGGCCTGTGAAAGGAGCTTCTGTCCCCTTATTCCAACACACATCATACTGTTCAGAATTTAGCTTATCGGACCATTTATTTTTACTCATCCAACCCCACTTACCTGATTACAACCTATCTTTACTGTTTGGCGTCCTCTTTGCCGACTTCTTTCATACTTAATCGAATACGATTTTGTTTGTCTATTTCTAAAACTTTGACCGTCACCATATCACCTTCTTTCAGCACATCAGAGACATTTTCTACACGCTCATTTGAGATCTGTGAAATATGAACAAGACCATCACGCCCAGGCAAAATAGTAACAAATGCACCGAAGTCCATAATTTTTGCGACTTTACCCTCGTAAGTTGCACCCACTTCGACATCGGCTGTAATCAGTTCAATTCGCCTCTTAGCCTCTTCACCTGCCGCTCTATCGACTGAAGCAATCTTGATATTACCCTCATCATCGATATCAACCACGGCACCGGTCTCTTCTGTAATAGAGCGAATAACTGATCCACCTTTACCGATAACATCACGAATCTTGTCAGGATGAACAGACATAGACAGTAATCGCGGCGCATATTCTGACATCTCAGCAGGACTATTAATCACTTCACACATCTTACCCAGGATATGGATACGCCCTTCTTTCGCCTGCTCAAGTGCAATTTTCATTATCTCTTCAGTGATACCGTCAATCTTAATATCCATTTGTAATGCTGTGATACCTTCTTCAGAACCGGCTACTTTAAAGTCCATATCACCGAGATGATCCTCATCACCTAAGATATCTGATAGCACTGCAAACTTATCACCTTCTTTAATTAGACCCATGGCAATACCTGCGACAGGTGCTTTAATAGGTACACCCGCATCCATCAAGGCAAGACTGGTACCACACACTGAGGCCATAGAACTAGAACCATTCGATTCAGTGATTTCTGACACCACACGGATAACATATGGAAATTCTTCCTGACTTGGCATAATGACTTGCACACCACGCTTGGCAAGCTTCCCGTGACCTATCTCACGACGACCTGGTGAACCGGTTCTGCCAGCTTCACCGACTGAGTAAGGAGGGAAGTTGTAATGCAACATGAAGGTTTCTTTACGCTCACCTTCAATAGCATCAATAATCTGAGCATCACGCCCAGTTCCAAGAGTCGTGACCACGATCGCTTGAGTTTCACCACGAGTAAACAATGCTGAACCATGAGTTCTCTCTAGAATGCCTGTTCTGACAAATATAGGTCGTACGGTTTTAGTATCTCGCCCATCGATCCGTGGTTCGCCAGAAATAATTTTTCCGCGCACTAAACTTTTTTCCAAACTTGAAAATTCAGCGACTACATCCGCTTCGGTAGGACCCTCTTCATCACACAAATCTTGCTTAGCTTGCTCACGAATCTCTGCAATAGCTTGTTGGCGTGATAATTTTTCAGAAATCTTATAAGCATCACTCAATGCTTCTGTATATAGTGCAGCAACTTTACCCGCCAACTCTTCATTATTCTCAGGCGCAGTCCATTCCCAGCGTGGCTTACCAACTTCAGCAGCTAACTCTCTTATAGCATTGATCACCACTTGCATCTGTTGATGGCCAAACATAACCGCACCCAACATAACTTCCTCTGACAGCAAGTTAGCTTCAGACTCCACCATCAATACTGCGTTATCAGTACCAGCAACCACGAGTTCAAGATCTGATTCTGCTATCTGCGAAAAAGTTGGGTTAATGACATATTCGCCATTAATGTAACCCACTTTTGAAGCACCAATTGGACCATCAAAGGGAATACCTGATATAGCCAAGGCTGCTGAAGTACCAATCAAAGCAGGTATATCAGCATCAATATCATTATTCATAGACATCACTGTTGCGATGACTTGAACTTCATTTTTGAAACCTTTTGGAAACAGCGGGCGAATAGGACGATCGATCAATCGACAAGTAAGAGTTTCTTTTTCACTCGGTCGACCTTCACGCTTGAAGAACCCCCCGGGAATCTTACCTGCGGCATAAGTTTTTTCTTGATAGTTGACGGTAAGAGGAAAGAAGCTTTGACCCTCTTTTGCGGTTCTCACGCCTACAACTGTTACTAGTACTGTGGTACCACCCATATTCACAATGACTGCACCATCTGCTTGACGAGCGATTTCGCCGGTTTCGATAGTGACTTCATGTGCGCCGAACTGGAAAGATTTCTTTATGCTTTTCACTAGGATTTCCTATAAGAATTGACTATAACAAATGAAATTACACAGGACTGATGTAAAGTAATTCACATCTTATTCTGCATAGACGATTCATTCTTGTGCCCTCACGAGAATGAACTAAAAAATTTTTGATTGAAGCTGATACATCAACTTCACAATGTGGGCGTCGTACGTTCGACAAAGATGACCAGACATGCGACAACAGCTGGAACATTAATCTTTTATCGACGCAGACCTAAAGATGAAATCAATTGTTGGTAACGACTCTGGTCTTTACGTTTGATGTAATCCAGTAACTTACGACGTTGGTTGACCAACTTTAAAAGACCATGTCTTGAATGATGATCATGTATATGATCTGCAAAATGGTCACTAAGATATTTAATTCGGGCAGACAGAAGTGCCACCTGTACTTCGGGTGAGCCCGTATCATTGGCTGACTGTTGATACTGTTCGATAATGCCTGACTTGTCTTCTGCTGTTAGTGCCATGTTTTATTATTTCTATCTTAAGGGTTTATAACGATGCGCGATTCTACCATGTGAGTCAGCTCATACAATACTTAATTTAGCCCCGAGTGCCAAAAAATTGATTAAATTTCACGGCCTTACCCTGTTCCAGCTGAGCTAACCCCCTTAAAACCCCCTGTGTATCAAATATACGCAGATATTTTAGTGAATGTGTTTGCTCTAACTGCAGACCAATACCCTGTTGCAACATTTGTACAAAACCCTCATTCAATGTCTTGCTTGGATAGCCTGAATAAGCGGTTTCAATTGGTAAAACCAGCGACTCAATGTTCTTATGGTGCTGCAATACGGATTCCATTTCTTGCATAGTGACCATGGGATATAGTGTGCCGAAATCTCCAACTGACAATCTCCTCAACAATTTCACATGCGCATAACAACCAAGCGCCCGGCCCATATCTTCAACCAATGTTCTGATATAGGTGCCTTTTGAACACTTCACTGTCATCTCCACGGTATCATTAGTCATCTCGCCTAACATGATGTCATGGATTTTTACCAAACGAGAACCACGCTCTACCTGTTGCCCCTGCCGAGCAAGCTTATAGAGGGGCACACCGTCTTTCTTAAGTGCCGAATACATCGGTGGCACCTGCTCAATATCACCCAAAAATTGTGGGATTAGGGCTTGAAATCCCTCAATATGATGCTGTTTGACGTCAGCTTGACGAGTTACCTCACCTTCGCTGTCACCAGTAGTGGTCTCTTGGCCTAACTGAGCGACCACTGAATAACACTTTTGCATGGAAGTAATATGTTCTGCGATCTTGGTAGCACGACCAAAACATATAACTAATGCACCACTTGCTAACGGATCTAAAGTGCCCGTATGTCCCGCTTTGCGAGCATTAAATAAGCGTTTAACTTGTTGAAGAGCGTGGTTAGAACTTAGCGCTAATGGTTTATCCAATACCACCAGACCATGCATATCAATTCCACGCTTTTTTTTATTTGCCACGAATTATAATTTTGTGTTGACTGAAACTAAAAACGAGTTTTGCTAATTTTTTCTTGTGTTAATATTTCTTCCAGACGGGTGGATCTCTCAGTCGTATCGTCGAAATAAAAAACTAATTTAGGAATCACTCTTATACGCAATATTTTTCCTAATTCTTTCCTTAAGTGCGCAGCGCAACTATCCAAACCTTGTTGTAATTCTTTAGTATCTTGTGAAGTTGAAAACGGCGTGTAATAAATCTTAGCTGTAGATAAATCCTTATTTACAACCACTTCAGTAATGGAGAAATCACTCACGCGTGGGTCATTGATATTTTCACGCAGCATGACAGCAATTTCACGATGTATTTGCTCAGCAATACGTAATGAACGAGGATAATCTCTAGGCATTATCAATCAATTGTCCGTGCCACTTCTGTACGCTCGTAAACCTCTATCTGATCTCCCGCCTTCACATCATTATAGTTTTTAACTGCTATACCGCATTCTGTACCGGAGCGAACTTCATTAACATCATCCTTGTGTCTACGTAGCGATTCTAACTCCCCTTCATAGACAACGACATTATCACGCAGCACTCTGATTGGATTGCCCTTTTTCACCGCACCCTCGACTACCATACACCCGGCCACAGCCCCTAATGCTGATGATTTAAATACATCTTTCACTTCAGCAATACCAACAATCTCTTCACGGAGCTCTGGTGACAATAATCCACTCATCGCATCTTTAACGTCATCGATGGCTTCATAAATCACACTGTAGTAACGCAAATCGACACCGGTATCGTCCAGAGCTCGCCGCGCACTGGCATCAGCGCGCACATTAAAGCCAATAACAATAGCTTTAGAAGCCGCAGCGAGGTTGATATCAGATTCAGTAATCCCGCCCACTCCAGAACTCACTATAGTAACTTTAACCTCTTCAGTTGAGAGTTTTGCTAAAGAATCTTTTAGTGCCTCAGCACTACCTTGGACATCGGCCTTAATCAGAATATTTACACTGACTACTTCGCCATCTTGCATTTGATTGAAAATATTCTCGAGCTTCGCGGCTTGTTGAGCCGCCAACTTAGAATCTCGTGTCTTACCACGACGTAATTCAGCCACCTCACGCGCTTTACGATCGCTCTCAACGACAATAGCATCCTCACCCGCATTGACCGTGCCGGAAATACCCAGCACCACAACAGGCAGTGATGGGCCAGCAGATTCTATTGCCTCACCCTGCTCATCAAACATAGCGCGAACACGCCCATATTCCTCTCCACATAATAAAATATCGCCGCGATTGAGTTGTCCTTCCTGCACCAAAATAGTCGACACTGGACCACGTCCTTTATCTAATGAGGATTCAACTACGATGCCAGATGCAGGACCTGTGGGTACACCTTTTAATTCCATAATTTCAGCTTGCAGACTGAGCGCACTTAAAAGTTCGTCAATACCCTCACCCGTTTTTGCGGAGACGTTAACAAACTGCACATCCCCTCCCCAATCTTCTGGTATTACATTCAATGCAGACAGATCATTGCGGACTCGGTCTGGATCGGCTTCAGGCTTGTCCACTTTATTCACGGCTACGACTATGGGTACCCCAGCAGCACGCGAATGCTCAACCGCCTCGGCCGTCTGTGGCATGACGCCATCATCGGCTGACACCACTAAAATGACAATATCAGTTAGCTGCGCACCTCGAGCACGCATAGCAGTAAAGGCCGCGTGTCCGGGAGTATCCAAGAATGTAATCACACCATTTGGCGTATCAACATGATAAGCTCCAATATGTTGAGTGATGCCACCGGCCTCACCCGCCGCCACACGAGAGTGGCGAATATAATCAAGTAGTGAAGTCTTACCATGATCCACATGTCCCATCACAGTCACTATCGGCGGTCTTACTACCGATGCTGCACTGTCGTACTCAGGCTTGATTAAGTCAGTTTCAACATCATTATCTTCATATGGCTTAGCGACATGACCCAACTCCTCAACGACTAACACGGCTGTATCTTGATCAATCACTTGATTGATAGTGGCCATCACACCCATATTCATCATTACTTTAATCACTTCAGCCGCTTTGATCGCCATTTTTTGCGCTAGATCTGCCACTGAGATGCTATCTGGGATCATCACCTCATGCACAACAGGTGCTATAGGTTTTTCAAAACCATGCTTAGAAGTACTCTCAACTTTTTGTGGTCGTACCTTAGCTTTAGTTTTGCGCTTACCACGCTTGTCGGTGGACACATGCAGTTCAGCACGCTTACCTTGATCTTCTGATTTATCACGCTTGCGGGTAGAACTCTTTCTTTCTTTGGTGGGTGACTCTTTGACTGGCTCAGCCTGAGCAGCTTTTTGTTGAGCTTCCTGCAGTGCCTGTTGTTCCGCTACACGTTGAGCTTCTTCAGCTGCTTGTTTCTCTCTCTCAATTCGCTCTTGTTCTTCTCGCTGTTTTTCCTCAGCTATACGTTGAGCCTCTTTTTCTGCCTCAACACGTTCTTGTTCGGCACGCTTTTGCTTTTCAGCTTCCTCTTGTCGTTTCTTTTCTTCTTCCTGTTCTATCAACTCACTACGTTTTACATATGTTCTTTTCTTGCGTACTTCTACATTGACCGTTTTTGTAGCAGATGCACGGCCTTGCCCACCCGATACTTTGAGCTGAGATGTGCTTTTTCTTCGCAAGGTGATTTTCTTTCCATCACCCGAGCCTTCTAGTTTAGAACCTTTACTTTGACGCAGATATTCAAGCAACTGAAGCTTCTCACTATCAGAAATTTCATCGTCGGGTGCTGTGAAGCTTAAGCCAGCATCTTGAAGCTGCTGTAGCAGTTTATCGACAGGAGTTCCAACGACTTCCGCAAGTTGTTTTACAGTGACCTTTGCCATGTATCCTCTGTTTATTTAGTTATTCTTCTGCAAACCATGGAGCACGCGCTTGCATGATCAATTCACCTGCCCTGTCATCATCCAACCCTTCGATATCCGCAATATCATCGATAGATTGTTCAGCCAGGTCTTCCATAGTAATAATTTTACGTGCAGCCAGTTCAAAAGCTAAATCACGATCCATACCTTCCATATTTAGAAGATCTTCAGCCGGCTCTGCCAACTCATCTGATTCACCAGAAATCGCTTGTGTCAGCAGGGCATCTCTGGCTCGACCACGCAGTTCATCGACGATTTGCTCATCAAACTCTTCCACTTCAAGTAGTTCCTTCGGTGGCACATAAGCAATTTCATCCACCGTTGAAAAACCCTCCTGAACAAGGATTGCGGCGACTTCTTCATCAACATCAAGTTTCTCCATGAATAGTTCTTGGAGTACTCGCATTTCACCTTCACTCTTCTCTTCAGCCTGACTTTCAGTCATAACATTGAGCGTCCAACCAGTCAGCTCACTGGCCAGCTTAACATTCTGACCACCACGCCCAATCGCTTGCGAGAGTTTATCCTCCTCCACTGCAATATCCATACTATTGGATTCTTCATCTAAGACTATCGACAGAGTCACAGCAGGCGACATTGCATTAATTACAAACTGTGCCGGGTTCTCATCCCATAGAATAATATCAATACGCTCACCCGCCAGCTCATTTGAAACTGACTGAACACGCGAGCCACGCATACCCACACAAGCACCAACAGGGTCTAATCGAGGATCAGATGAACGCACAGCAATTTTAGCGCGCAAGCCTGGGTCACGGGCAGCACCTAGTACATCAATGACATTCTGACCCACTTCAGGCACTTCAAGTTTAAATAATTCAATCAGAAATTCTGACGCTGTTCGTGTAAGAAATAATTGAGGACCTTTCATTTCAGAGCGCACTTCTTTCAAGTAAGCACGGACTCGATCACCAGGGCGAATAGATTCACGTGGAATCATATCCTCACGAGGAATAAAACCTTCAGCATTCCCTCCCAAGTCAATATATATGCCATTATGCTCTGTGCGCTTGGCGACCCCCATCACTAATTCACCGACACGATTACTATAAGCATCTACGATAAGGGCTCTTTCAGCCTCACGGACTTTTTGCACGATCACTTGCTTAGCCGTATGCGCAGCAATTCGTCCAAATGAAACCGACTCGATGTCTTCTTCTATGTAGTCACCTACTTCAGCATCCGCTTTTTTCTGAATAGCGTAGCTGTAAAGTATTTGCTTTTCCGGTGACTCAAATTCTGGATCTTCATCATCTACCACCAACCAGCGACGGTAAGTATTGTAATCACCAGACTCACGATCAATTTCCACACGAACCTCAATATCCTGCGTATATCTTTTACGAGTGGCTGTGGCTAAGGCTGCCTCTATTGCTTGAAAAATTACTTCCTGATCAACCCCTTTTTCATTTGAGACTGTTTCAGCAACCATTAAAATTTCTTTATTCATACCTGCATATTCCTACTCTTAGCTAATCCTGAGAATGTATTCTTAGAGATAAATCAAATGTGCTCTTTTTACTGCATCTATGGAAAAACTCACCTCAAGCCCATCTACCATCATGATGATGTTATCTGACTCAATTCCAATGAGTTCTCCTTTAAAATTCTTACGTCCTTCCAACGCCCAAGCCAGTCTTACCTTAATTTCAAAACCCAAATAACGCTGATAATGCGCCAACTTCAATAATGGACGTTCAACACCTGGTGATGACACCTCTAAAGTGTATGGCACCGCAATTGGATCTTCCACATCGAGCACTGCGCTCACTTGATGACTGACCTCTGAGCAATGATCCAGTGTGACTCCATCCTCATGATCAATATATATTTTTATGAGTGCATGTCTCTGCGAACTGCGGTATTCAAGTCCCCACAGCTGATAACCAAGACCAGTAATAATCGGATCAAATAAAGATTCTAAAGTTTGCGAATCGACCCTCAAAACCAATCTCCTCAAAATGCCAGTCGTTTTTAACCAGACAACAAAAAAGCCCCATGCGGGGCTTTAAAAAATTCTTTACTGATCGTGTATATCCAATATCGTACCGATTATATTTAACAGTTTAACAATGAGCAAGCAGTATTCACTCTGCCAATCGGAAAACCTAGATTTAAATGACATCATCCTTTAATTTCGACAAGATACCACTGTATCCAAGTACACTATATGGCGGTCTTAATAAAATGCATCTATGAATCAATGAATCCATTACATAACAGGGGTATCTGGACAATAAAATCAACCTTCGAGTATTATAGAGAAGCTCGAAAAGGTTCAGCTGAATTGGCATTAGGGCTATAAAAACAATTACTTACATATTTTAATCTAACACGGAATATAACCACAACAAGATAGACTAGATCTCATGGAGAAAGCATATCACAACACAATGCTAAAGAAGCTAGCAGCCTCTAGATCAATATCTACTCAGCCTCAGAATACTGCAGAAACCGATACATTTGCCCTTCCGCCATCACCTAAGGACATGCCATCCACTGGAGACAAATCAACAGTGATCCTTGCTGACTCACTATCATCTAACCAACGATTAAAGCCAATGTACCAAGAGGCCTGGGAATCTAATGCCTCATCCACAGGAGATTGTTTTGCCGATAACCCTAAACGAATGACTAAGCTAGTTTTTGGATCTAACCAATGCGTCATATCCAATGA
>Ga0181592_10005797_pt1 | contig 10165 bp, 7 predicted proteins | sample 071ome_20_FD_133755 | JGI IMG/M metagenome (GOLD analysis project Ga0181592, IMG submission 133755) | Coastal salt marsh microbial communities from the Groves Creek Marsh, Skidaway Island, Georgia - 071412BT metaG (megahit assembly) | ecosystem: Environmental > Aquatic > Marine > Intertidal zone...
AAGATTTCTGAATTCTTTCACAACGTCATCTACTCGCAAGTCTTCTTCTAATCGGCGTTCGCGTCCCATGCGCTATTGAACGAAGGCGCTCCAGGGGCGCCTCGGAATGGAGAACCGCCGGGATGTCCTCCGGCGAACCCTGGCGGCGGCTGCCTTGGCGGCACAGGATACCCCATAGCTTTAAGAATGAGCCTAGACATCTCCCCATACAGGTGCCCACCTCGGTCTAAAAGTTGCAACAGCGACATGATGAAAAAGTGCAACGCCTGCGTATTTTCGTCGACGAGAAATGAAATTTTTCCGAAGAGATGCACCACGGACGAGAGTGAATGCATGATTGCCTGCCAACCCGTGAGCGGTGGTGCCCCCGGTGGCGGACCCTCCGGACCATACGGTCCCATGGGCGGCGGGCCGCCGTACATGCCGCCTCCGTACATGGAACCGTACCCGCCGTACATCGAGTTGCCGTACATCCCGCCGCGGTACCCACCGTACCCGCCGTACATGGAACCGTGCCCGCCGTAACCCGACCCATACATCGATCCGTACCCACCGTACCCACCGCCGTACCCACCGTATCCAGAGCCATACATTGATCCATACCCGCCCGAACCGTACCCATACCCGGAACCGTACCCGGAACCGTACCCGGAACCGTACCCATACCCGGAACCGTACGCGCTCGTCGACGCCCGGTTATCCCGGTAAGTCGCCTCCCAATTCCTCGCCGGAGGCGTCGTCGTCGTTCCGGTCGGATTATTTGCCGTCGCCACCGGTGGGGTCACCGTCGAACCCGCGCCGGGGGCGTCCCACGGCTTGACCGCGTTTCCATCAGCCGCTGGCGTGCTCGCCCTCGCCGTCTCCCCAGTCTCCTTCGCCACTGTCCACGGTTTCGGCGGTGGCGGCGTCGACATCACGATCGATCACGTCTTCCTCCGTCGCGGTTCGCGGCGCGTCCGTCTTTTCTCGTCGTCAAACGAACGAGGATTGAATGAATCCAAATTGGATTTTGACCGAAAGCGAGTGAGAGTTCCCCTCTCGCGCCGGGAACGACAGCGTTTCGGTTCGTCGCCTCTCGTCGCGGTTCGTCGCTCGACGGCCGTGCGCGCGCAAAGAACGTTCGCGCCTGCGGGCGCGCGTGTGTGGTTTCCCGACTCTCGCGCGTCGAGCTCTCTCGCGCGTCGAATACTGTCGAGTCGTAGCGCTCGGCATAATTCCACGCGCGCGACGCGACGTGACGATGCGGCGCGACGTCACCGACGCATCCGCGTCGACGCGCGTCGATGCGCCCCGAACGACGGCGTACGACCTCGTGCGGCGTCTCGAGACGACGTCGGGGACGTGCGGGCGCGGGAGACGCGCGGCGTTGGAACGCGCGTTGACTGGTGCCCGAGGGCGGGGGACGCGTCGGACGTTGGAAACGGGCGGTGCGCGCGGGGACGTCGACGGCGGAGTGGGAAAAAAACCGAGTCGGAACGTTGGGCGGGAGATGGAGATGACGACGGAGGATGACGAGCGGGACGTCGTGGCGTGGGCGAGGGCGCACGAGGCGATGGATGTAGATGAAGAATTCGAGGAAGCCGCCAGCGAGGCAAACGCGAACGTCGTGGGTTCGGGAGAAGGGACGCGGCGACAGTTGGAGCGATGGGCGGACGAGAGCGTGCTTAAGAACGTGTCGGGGAGGTATGTCGAGTTCGATCCGACGCCGAGGAGCACGATCGCGGTGGCGTATTCGCCAGACGGACGGACGTTGGCGAGCACGCACGGCGACCACACCGTCAAGTTGATAGATACGGCGACTGGGGACGTACTGACGTCGCTTGTCGGGCACGATCGCACGCCGTGGGTGGTCTGTTTCCATCCGACGAACCCGGACGTGTTGGCGAGCGGCTCGTTGGATAACACGGTGATCGTTTGGGATAGAAAGACGGGCGCCATGACGGCTCGTTGGGATTTTGGCAAGTCGATCGCGAGCTTGGCGTTCCTTCCCGGAAGCGATCTATTGCTAGTCACTGCGGGGCACAAGCTTTCGTCTTGGAACTATCGGCGTTTTAGACACGCGTCGCAGATGAATCCGGATGGCAATCTCATCAGAAGGGAGGACGCGACGCAGGTGCTGCTGCGCACACGAAGGTCTCTTCGAGTAGTGCACTTTCATCCAACCGGCATGCCGTTGTTGATGACCGCTGAGGTGTGCGATATGGATTCGAGCTCGATGACACACGGGTTGACACGCGACACGAGCGATAATGCGCTCCTCGGTACGAGTAACTACGACCAAGAGGGTGGCGTCTACGTCGCGTCTCGCGACGCTCCGGGAAGCTCAGCTGGAACGCGGCACGGGATTTCTGAGGCGCTAGCGGACGCGTTGCACGGCGTAGGTACGATTCAGCCACGTGAATCGATGTCTCAAGCCTCATTGTTCACGCCTGTGAATACGCGAAGAATCATCTCGCAGCCTCGCGAGCGGTTGCGTGCGTCGCTCGGCGTTGGGGATCGACCAATGCCTGTCGCTGGAAGTCAAAATCCTCCAATGTCGCTCGCCCAAGTCGCTGGTCGCGCCGCACAATTAGATTCTACTACTGGGAACGTTGAAGCTCCGCAGATACAGCCACCGGCCGACCAGGATCCGTGCGTCGTGAAGCTCAAACTTTGGGAGTACGAGGCGTACGCCGATGAAAACGGTGACATGAACATCAAACCTCTCACGGAACTGAGATTGGTGCTCCCGCATACAGTGCTCTGCAGTGAAATGGGCGCACACTTTTCTCCGTGTGGGCGTTTCATCGCCACGACCCAAGCGTGCAAGCCTCCGCTGCGTCTCAGTCTCAGTCTCATGGCTGACAGCGCGCGACCATACATCTGCGAGCTTCGTGTCTACTCCATCGATGGTGGCAACTTTGGTGAAGTCTTGTGTGCCAGAGCTGTGAAAGCGGCGCATTGCTTGACGAGCATCCAATTCAGCCCGAGCAGTGCACACGTTCTGCTCGCCTACGGACGTCGTCATCAATCGCTCAGCCTTCTGATGGCTGACGGCGATACATTTACACAAGTGAACACCGTCATCGAGGTTTTCGACGCGAAAAGCATGCATCTTCTTCGAATCATTCCGTCTGCAGAGGACGAAGTCAACGTTGCATGCTTTCACCCGCGTCCTGGAGGCGGTGCTGCCTACGGCACCAAAGAGGGAAAGCTTCGACTGCTCGTCCACGCTGACGCGCAACGATCCGACACGAGAATTGCGTCCAACGCTGATTTCACCAGCATGCACCAGAGCTGAGCTGAGATATATCCATTGGCGAGTGCGTCGGTGCGTCATGATACAATAGTGAAGTATTTTTGTTCAAATTATCCGCCTTGTATGATACGATATTGTAGAATTTGTAGTGTTTATGTACATTGCTTTACGAAAGAGATGTCGCATCGCACGGCGTTGACGCGACCACCCTAGATACTTGCTTCGCACACCGCGGCGTGCTGTTCTCGAAATTGTTCGCGTTGGTTTGTCTTGATATTCATGTAATCATGATTGAATTTACGGATGCGCTCGTGCACGCGCGCGCTCTCTCTGAGAGCACAACAGCCGGCGAACCATCACAGCACAATACCAATGCAACTGTTCAACAAACGGGGCCACCTCCGATGGCTTTGCGCGACGAATCGAGCGGAAAAGATAGCGGCGCACGTAGTCAGGGTACGTATGCTTGGCCTGCGTTGTGGATTTTCCCGTTTTGCGTCATCATGCTGTTGTTCCTCTTTAAAGGGCCGCTCTTGTGTTTCCAACGTCGCTCACGCCAACGAGCGGTCAACGCACAAACACAATTACATGACATCGAGTCTGGCGATCGAACTGAGCACATCGCGCATAGCGAAACAGAGAGTAATTCGGCTCTAGAACGATCAGAGGAGAGAGGCGCTCGAGATATCTACTTTTTGTTACAACGACGAACTGGCGATGGCTCCGCTGAACGGGCGTACGACGACGCGACATTCGATCCTGGATTGTGGCGGAGCATGGCCATCGCTCGAGACTTGGAATCGAGACGTCGGCGTCGACAACTTGAAGAAGATTCAACCCATCGTCGACCGATCGTCGCTTTACCAGAACGCATGGAGAGCGCTTCCAGGTACGCAGCCGAAGCGAACAAAGCCATCGGGCCGGCGTCCGACGTAATCTTGCGACGCCTGACCCGGGTCGTCGTAGGAAGCCCGAGATGGTGGCAATTTTTACGAGCGAACGGGCACATCGCGTCTGGCGTCGATCACGACGGAGACACGGACCCTACGGCGAACATCGAGGAGTGCGCCGTGTGCTGCTTTGACTTGGCAGCCGAAGACACTGCCATCGTCCTCGCGTGCGCTCACGCCTTTCACGAGGAATGCATCATCAGTTGGCTTCGAATTCATGCTTCGTGCCCGGTGTGCCGATGCGAGGTGAAAAAGATCACTATGGCCCAACGCGCGAATGCGTTCACGCGCTCTCGCCATACGGGCGACTGATGCGCAAAAGCAACAGTATACTGAAACCCGCGCGCAATGCGGTGCGATTGTAATTCTAACCCGCTCGGGAGACGCGCAATCGACGGTTTGAATCCATTCAGTACATCTCGCTATTTGCAACTCATCTCTGCACTGCCTCGTGCGTCGACCACGCGCGCATCGCGCAATTTCAGATAAAAAGAACAGTCAGCGTGGGCAGACGCAAGCGCGCGACGGCACTGCTCGGCGCGGAGACGCGAGAGATCGTGCGAGGCGTCGACCGCGACCGGAAGAATCCCATCGACGCCCGCGACATCGACGCGCGCGATCTTCGACCCTCTGGACAGCGCTACCGACGACACGGTGACGGTTGAACCGCGTGGAATTCAAGTTGGACGGAGCGCATGAGCTTCTCACCGCAAAAGCAATCCTCGGAGGACGTCTCACCGGGCATTCGAACGCCCATCGACCGGTCCCCGGAGGCGTCCATCGCGACACCGCTTCACGGCGAGCGCGCGGGGGCGAAAAAGCGCCCGCGGTTGTCGGGAGACGATGACGCCAGGGCGGAGCTGACTTTGGGCGAAGAGCGCGTGGCTTCGACGTCTGTGAGAGAGATTGCGGCGGAGATTAGAGTGGATGCGTTGAAGCAACAGGCGCGGACGTTGAGTGCGGAGCTTGCGGGGGCAATTTTAGAGGCTAGACGATCGAGGTACGGGGAGAAGATGCGGCGAGAGGGCGTCGGGCGCGCGGTGGCTCCAGGGCTCAGCCGTCTGAATCGCGCACGAATTGAAAACGGCGATCGAAACGGGAACAGCGTACTGACGAATCTTTCCGAAACACAGAGAGGACAGCGACGAATATTACGACGCGAACGATCGAGTCCGGGCGTTGACTGTCGAGGTTGAAAAGTTGGAGAGGTGCGTAGACGAATATTTTGAACTGCGGCGTTTGAACTTTGACTGACTAAATGTCTTCGCTGCACGCAGAGAGGTTTCTGAGTTTGCCTTTGAGGATCCAGCAGCTCGAGAACTCTTGACTTTTATCGCGTTCGTGCGTCGCAAGTCTCGGCCAAAGGTGACGATGAGCGATCTGAACACAGATACGCTTCAGCTCATTTTGCGCAAACTCGAGACGGGCACGCCAAAGGATCGACTCGCTCTTTCAGCCGTGAGTAAGCGATTTCGCGAGGCTGTGAGAAGCCCCACGGTTTGGAATGAGTTAGACTTGCGGGGTAGCTCGACGACGGTGACGGACAAGGTGTTGTATAGCATCGTGCGTGACGACGACGCGTTTTCTTCCGTAGAAGTTTTGAACCTGAGCGGGTGCGCTCTGCTCACCGACATTTCCGTTCTCAAGGTGCTCCACAAGTGTCACAAGAGTGTGTGTAAGATTGATCTGAGCGGGTGCGAGCTCTTGACTGCCGAGACGGCGCGATTCATCGGGTCGCAGTGTAAGCGGTTGGAGGAGCTCAATGTGACGAACTGCAAGCGCATGTCCACCAAGGTTGTGCTCGAATCGATCCAGAACAACGCCTTGACGCTCTCCAAGCTTCGAATCATGGGGACCAAACACCTTCATGGGCGTGTGGATGAGCTCGACTTCGAAGATTTAACTGAAGTGACTGAAAAGTACTTTGGTTGGTTTGAATCGATCAATGGCGCGTACGTCGAGGGCGACGTCGAGGAAGTCGTTAGTCTCGTTCGCTCGTGCGTTGAATACATTCAAAACTGGCGCTCAGGTCACGCAGTGACGTTGTGCGACCACGCGGATACAATCCAACACGAGGGGCCGCAGCCGAACAAAGTTGTCACCATCTTTCCAGACTGCGGTCACGTGATGTGCGTCGACTGTCAAATGATCGAGCGCAGAAACATGACTCTTGAGAATGGGTGCTACGTGTATCCGTGTCCCGGGTGCGCTCAGCGTTCGCCGAAGAGGTTCATGCCAGCTCCGGGTGGGTTTGAAATTCTCGTTCGCGAGAAGACGGACTATTTAGCCCAAAGAGCCCTTCGCCTCACCGACCGCTGGGAAGCGGGCGCGTGAGGTTGACTCTGCGAAGACGGACGAGAAATCGTCCATCGATATCAATAGCCCCTAGAGCGTTGTACCTACCCATCTTGTAACGATAGGCTGCTTTGTGCGCATCATAAGCTTTAACACTCGTTCGCGTGCGTGTTTCTATTCATATAAAGGCGTGTTTTCGTTTCGGAAGGTGATTATCTTCAGGTGAGAATTACAATCGACGTTAGACGTCTCATCGCTGGCCTTGCTTCAAGAAATTACTTGAGCGCGCTCTTGAAAACTTTTAAAAGCTTCAAGAAATTACTTCGAGAGCGCGTTGAGGGCGTTGAGATCGTCGTAAGCCATCTTTAATCTCGCAACGGTCGCTTGTTCGGCGGCGCGGGTCCAGGCACGCGGATCGTAGTACTTCTTGTTCGGCTTGCCTTCTCCCTCCGGGTTGCCGATTTGGCCTTGGAGGTAGGCGTTGTTCTTCGCTTCGTAGTCGCGAACGCCTTCCCAGAAGCTCCATTGGGTGTCGGTATCGATGTTCATCTTGATGACACCGTAGGAGACAGCCTCACGGATCTCTTCGCGAGAGGAACCAGAGCCGCCGTGGAAGACAAAGTACACCGGCTTGTCGGACGCGGTGCCCTCCTTCTCCTTGACGAACTTTTGGGCGTTGGCCAAAATCTTCGGGGTGAGCTTGACGTTACCCGGAGAGTAGACGCCGTGGACGTTACCGAAGGCGGCAGCGATGGAGTAAAAGTCCGGAGCGATCGGTTGGAGCGCTTGGTAGACTTGGTAAATCTCTTCCGGCTTGGAGTACAAGTCCTCCGGGGCGACGTCAGAGTTATCCACGCCATCCTCTTCGCCGCCGGTGATGCCGATCTCCATCTCGAGGAAGCAGTTGATCTTCTTCATGCGAGCCAAGTACTTCTTGCAGATTTCGAGGTTCTCCTCGATCGGTTCTTCGGACAAGTCGAGCATGTGCGAAGAGAAGAGCGGTTCACCGTGCTTGGCGAAATATTCCTCGTTCGCCTCCAAGAGACCGTCAAACCACGGAAGAAGGTTCTTCGCGCAGTGGTCCGTGTGCAAGATCACCGGCACGCCGTACATTTCCGCCAACGCGCGCACTTGAAGCGCGCCCGCGACGCAACCGGCGATCGCCGCCTTTTGGTCCTTGTTATCGAGCCCCTTACCCGCCATGAAGTGTCCACCACCGTTGGAAAACTGAACAATCATCGGCGCGTTGGCCTCCTTCGCCGCCTCGAGGCAGGCGTTGATCACCGGGGACATCGTGCAGTTCACGGCCGGGATCGCGTATCCGTTTTCCCGCGCGTGGTTGAGCACGTCGATCATGTCTTGCCCCGTGACGACGCCCTTCTTGAGCGTCGCCGGCGCTTTCGTCGCCGCGCGCGTCACCGTCGATCGGCGGACCGGCGCGGATGAAGAGGAGGTCTTCGTCGCGCGCATCGGCATCGGCGCCGTCGCGCGCTTCATCGTCAAGCCTTGCTGCATGTTGCGTGTGCGTGTGTTTCGCGTGGGTGTGGGTGTGACTGAAAACGAAGAGCGCTGTCCGGCTCTCCTTTCTCGCTCGCGTGTGCGGCTGTGCCGCGGCGCCGCGTCGTCGTCCGCATCAGGGGGACGCGCCGTCCGCGGACGACCCGAGTGGGGGTTCCCCATCCGTCCATTTCCACGGTTCACGACTCGTCAAGAGGGGCGTGACGGGCCCCGTTCTTATCCGTATCATCCGTCTCGGTGACGACGACGACGACGACAGGGCGACGACGCGTCATGCGCGCGCGCTCGGTACGTACTTTTTTAGTTCGTGTATAGGCGTATTACAACTTATGATACGTGACAAAACCAGGTATTTTAAATGATAATAGTAGATTCAACACCTTCTTATTTCATCGTTTTCATCTCGTTTTCGTTCGTCTCGCGACGACCGACGACCGCGCGGGCGAGTGGATCGGTCGCGCGAGTGGGTACTGTTTGTACTGACGGGTCGTGACTCGTGGATGGTGTGCGCGCGTCCAACGCGATGGGAATCGCGCGCGCGCGGGAGAAGCGGGAGAAGCGGTCGCGGTGCTCGTCGACGGATCGACGGATGCCCTCGGGGTCGGACGCGGACGCGCGACACAGGGCGACGCTTGGGGTCGGACCGACGGCGAGCGCGCGAGAGATTCGCGAGGCGTTCGTGCGAGTGGCGAAGAGGGCGCACCCAGACCTGTCGAGGAGGACCGGGGAGGCTGAGGTTGGGGCGTTTCGAGCGGCGGTGGAGGCGCGGGATGCGCTGATATCGTCGGCGCGCGGAGGAGCGAGCGCGGGTGGGGTGCGAGGAAGCGCGTCGGCGTCGGCGTTCGCGGGGGGGGCGAGGACGGCGGGGACGCCGCAGACGCGAACGTTCGCGTTGGTGCTCGCGAGCCCGTTCGTCGCGTGCGCCGTGGCGGCGTTGGCGTTGCCGAAAGCGGAGGGCGTGGGGGCGAAATACGGGAGAGAGGCGACGATCGGGCGAGTGAATGGGTGGATTAACGCGCCCGTGAATCCGTGGTTGCCGCCGGATACGCGCGAGCCGGGGGATGGGAACAAGGGTCGGTTTTGGATAACGGGTCGGGTGTCTCGAGCCGGTTGACGATCACCACGCAAATTGTAGGTTGTACTGACTAGTCTGTCTGTTGTTGTACTTGTAATTGTTTGTTACATTTGTTTGCTGCGTCATCGATGTGGCGTCGACGAGACGCGATTTGCAAGCGGTTCGGCGGCGCAATACGCGCGTAAATTTTCCGCGGTCGTCGACGCGATTTCAGCCAAGGCCTCGTGCGTGAGAAACGCGCTGTGCGGTGTGATGAGTACCTGAGGAAGGCTCGAGAGGATAGCCATGTTTTCGTCCCAGACGAGCATTCGTGAGCTAATGTCTAGCGTGCTAAAGTCTCTAAAGAAGAGTTCCTTCTCCTTTTCGTACACATCCATCGCCAACGCCCCGAGCTGCCCGGAATAGAGGGCGTCGATGCACGCGCGCGCATCGACGAGTGCCCCACGACTAGTGTTGATCAACATCGCCCCATACTTCATCTTGGCGAGCGATACGGCGTTGAACATACCTCTCGTGCCGTCAGTCAGCGGCACGTGCACAGAGACAAAGTCACTTCGCGCCAACACGTCTTCTATCGAAGAGCAAAACTCGCCGCAAAACGCCTCTTTATCGTAGAGATCGTACCCGAGCACGTCCATCTGAAACCCGTACTTGCAAATCTTCGCCACGGCTCGGCCGATTTTCCCCGTACCGACGATACCGATCGTTTTCCCTTTGAGAGACTGCCCGACGAGCCCATCGAGCGTGTAGTTGCCTACGCGCAAACGGTCTCGTGATGGCCCGAGACGCCGATTCAGCGATAACATCATCGCCACCGCGTGCTCTGCGATCGAGAGCGGGTCGTACGCCGGCACCCTGCACACCGTCACCCCTCGTGCGTTCGCTCTGTCGACGTCCACATTGTCAAAGCCGGCGCAGCGTAACAGAATCAATTTCACCCCGGTGTCGGCCAACGCATCAACGACATCCGTGCCGACGTCGTCGTCGACGAAGACGCACACGGCGTCGTGATCACGAGCTAAGCGCACGGTATCCAGCTGAAGCCGCGCGGAGACAAAGGTTGAGTCCGGCAGCGCCGCTTCGAGCGTC
>Ga0181592_10005801_pt1 | contig 10159 bp, 11 predicted proteins | sample 071ome_20_FD_133755 | JGI IMG/M metagenome (GOLD analysis project Ga0181592, IMG submission 133755) | Coastal salt marsh microbial communities from the Groves Creek Marsh, Skidaway Island, Georgia - 071412BT metaG (megahit assembly) | ecosystem: Environmental > Aquatic > Marine > Intertidal...
AAACGCACTCCATCAAACTTCCCTACCACCAATGGGTCGTCCAATGGTAAATCATAAGGTCCAGCTAAACCGATTAAGGCTTTGATATTGATATCGGCATTGGCTTCTTTGAGGTATTTAGGATCGCTTGCCAACATGGCAGCGGTGTGGGCTCCAGCACTGTGCCCCATTAATATAATATTCAGCGGCTCCTGAAAATGAATCCCTTGCGCGGCAAAATGTTTGGGCAAACTGGCAATGGCAATGGCCACATCTTCAATAAATTGCGGAAAGCGCACTTCTGGGTATAAGCGGTAGTTAGGGACTACTGTGGTGTATCCCATTTCACTCATGGCTAGCCCAGCAAATAGGTATTCGTTTTTATTGCCTGTATCCCAAGCGCCACCATGGATGAACACCACCACGTCTTGGCTGACTTTATTTTTGGGAAGATAAATATCTAAATTGTGCCGATCGTCCCTTGCATAGGGCAGATCTTTAATACGCGTACAATGTCCACGAGGGGCGAGATAGTTCAAAATCCACAAGGGTTTGAACATAACAATGAATCCCAACACTATAACAAGACTAAAAACGGTTAATAACACAGACAATTTATAAACCCTCTACCCATTCGCTTTCACCCACTGCATCATAATGTTCACCAGTGCCGTGATTTTAATATTACTCAGTTGTCGATAATCAAAATATGGGCACACAATAACAGATTGATCAGGATAGTAGGCAAAATCCATGTGCTCATGGTCGATTAAATTAGGCTCAGTACAGGGAAAACCTAATTCACTGGCGTATTGTTTACCCATAATAATGTGCAATGCGTTTTGTTGATTCGTGTCTGGTTGATTAAATAACAAACTGGTTTGCGAACATGTCTGTAGCAGCGCCCCATCTCGATAGGCTTGCCATGTGTGATAAGTTAAAACTGCGTTTATACCAAGCTGACTTTGTACCCAATTGGGTAATTCTTTATGTGCTGTTTGGGCGAACTCAAACATGAGCTTAGCGTAAACATTAAACACCTTACGCCAGTGGTTTCCGGTGAGCTGCCCAATGTTATAAATCTCATCTTTTACCATAGGGTTAAGATGATCTAAGTATTGATACGGCTCTAAAGGCGGGCGATTGGCGATATAAACACTCACGTTAATTTGATCACCCTCAATCACCTCGCCCAAGCCGATCAAGCGCTTATTTTCTGCTTTCATCTAATAACTTTCTTTAATCGAAAAGATAAAAATTAATCGACCATCCCTGCTTTAAACTCCTATAGAATGGCCAACCTTTTTAAGATTACCTAAGCCATGCTCAACACAACAACAAGCCATGCCTGTGTTTCTTCGGTTTACGAGAGAATTGAGCAAGGCTTATTTGAACATGGCGTGAGCATCATACCGGATGCGTTACCCATGGCCACTATAGCGCCCTTACTTGCCCGTGTAGCGTCATTACCGCAGCATGAATTTAACGAAGCTGGGATTGGCCGCTCACAAGGTCATCAGCTCAACCAATTTGTGCGCCGTGATCAGATTCATTGGCTGGATGCCCAACACCCAGACGAAGTGCTTTGGTTTGAGTGGATGCAAGGGTTGAAAGATCATATCAATCGTACCTTGATGATGGGCCTTTTCAGCTACGAATGCCATTTTGCTCAATACGAGCCTGGGGCATTTTATAAAAAGCATCTTGATGCCTTTAAAGGCCAAGCTAACCGCGTATTAAGCACTGTTTTGTATTTAAACCCAAACTGGCAGCCAAGCGATGGTGGTGAATTGGTGATGTACGATCAACATAATCACGATCAAGAGCTATTAAGAGTCACCCCAAGTTTTGGTACGTTGGCGGTGTTTCTAAGTGAAGACTTCCCCCATGAAGTGCTGGCCGCCGAACGGACACGTTACAGTATTGCTGGTTGGTTTCGTGTGAACAACAGCATTTTGAATCGCATTGACCCACCGCAATGACCCCTTGAAGGTAGAGCCACCCAAGGCTTTGCCTTACAATGCCCGCATGGATAAACAGTTACTTATCAATTGCGTGATTGCTCAGCTAAAAGACATGCTAGAACACGCGCAACAGGCCGCCGAAGAAGCCCATAAAGGGGCCACTCACGACCAAAGCAAGGCCGAAACCCAATACGACACATTAGGGTTAGAACACGCCTATTTAGCCGAGGGTCAAGCCAAGCGCATCAAAGAATTGAAGTCCCAGGTCACCCACTTCAATCAGTTCCCCATAAAAGCCTTCAGTGAAGATGACCCTATTTACCTCGGGGCACTGGTGTCGCTGGTTAACACACACAATCAGCAAACGCTTATGGTGTTTTTAGCCCCTTGTGCCGGTGGCGAACAGGTTGAAATGAATGGGAAAACCGTTCAGCTCATCTCACCTAATAGCCCTTTAACTCAAGGGCTGCTGGGCCTATATGCAGGGGATGAGTGCAAGTTAGAATCTGGCCAAGTGTTTGAGATTGTCACCGTCGAATAAACGCTGTATTTCATTGCTCAATTAGCCCAATTGATCCTTTAGCTTAGACCCCGCCCTTGCTACCCTTAGTGAACCCTACATCTCATATTAAATAAGAGGCCGTAATGAGCACTCCCACGTACGATATTATTTTATTTGGCGCCACCAGCTTTGTGGGTGACATCCTCACGGCATACATGATGGAGCAATACCCAAACGGTGAAGGAATCGCTTGGGCCATTGCTGGTCGCAGCGAAAACAAACTCAATGAGTTAAAAGTCCGCCATAACGCACAAGCTATTCCTCACATCATTGCCGATGCAGCCAACCCCCAACAGTTAGAAGCCATGGTGAAACAAACTAAAGTCGTTGTCTCCACCGTTGGCCCTTATGCCTTATATGGCGAGCCATTGGTCAAAGCCTGTGTGGAAAACGGTGTGGATTATTGCGACTTAACCGGAGAAGTACAGTGGTACAAACGCATGGTGGATAAATACGAAACCACCGCCAAGCAAAAAGGTGCGCGCATTGTCCATTGCAGCGGATTCGATTCCATTCCTTCTGATTTGGGCGTGTATTATTTGCAGCAACAAGCCCTAAAGCAATATGGCGAACCCTGTGTTGATGTAAAACTAGGTGTGGCCAAACTCAAAGGAGGCGCCAGTGGCGGCACGGTTGCCAGTATGGTGAATATCGCCAAGGAAGCAGCCAAAGATTCTGCCCTACGGAAAGAGCTTAAAAACCCGTACAGCATTTGCCCATCCGGCCATGGATTTACCAAGCGCCAAGTGAACATCAGCGGCGCCGTTTACGATGATGATTTCGAACAATGGCTTGGCCCATTTGTGATGGCGGCTATCAATACTCGAGTGGTCCATCGCTCTAATGCCTTAGCCAACAACGCCTATGGTAATGAATTTAGTTACAGCGAAGCCATGCTCATGGGCAAAGGTGGAAAAGGCAAAACCCGCGCGCGCAATATGGGCTGGGGATTAGGTGCCTTTATGGTACTTGCGGCCATCGGCCCCACCCGCTGGCTACTGGAAAAGTTCATTCTGCCAAAACCCGGTGAAGGCCCTACACCAAAAGAGCAGCTGGAAGGCTGCTTTGAATATCGCTTTATCGGCAAAACCCAAAGTGGCAAAAAACTCAGCGTTAAAGTCACAGGCAATCGCGACCCAGGTTATGGCTGCACAGCCAAAATGCTAGGCCAAGCGGCAGTGTGTTTAGCGGGCATCAAAAAAGAGGAGAAAAACGGTGGCTTTTGGACACCTGCCACCATCTACCAGGATGATTTAATCGAACGCTTAATCGCAAAAAGCGGATTAACCTTTGAAGTTATTGATTCATAAACAAACGCCTAGAAACCGGTCTATTTAATAGACCGGTTTTTCATTCCCGTGTGATGCAGTAAACTAGAGACACTTCATTGAAAATCACACCGCTACCAAAGAACCCACCTACCTATGAGTAACCCACAAGAACAACTGAAACAACGTATTGTAGAGGCCCTTAAAGCCATCACCGCTTTTGCCATGCAAGCGGACGAAATTTTAGAGGCGTTATCGCAAGACAACAAAGCCAAGTTCAGCGCCATATTCCCTGAGGACAGCATCTTTAATACAAAAGCCACGCGCTTTTTGCCTTATATTCAAGAACTGGATCACGACTTAAACAACCTGCCGGATATGGACGATCAAACCTTTGAAGATCAACTCACTGAGTTAGTAAAAAAGATGGAGGCCATACAAGGTGTGCTGCAACGCTTTCATCAAGCGAGGGATTATGATGACAAACCTGAGCACCATTGATTGCTACTCTAAATACACACAAAAAAGGCGTATCAATTTGATACGCCTTTTTTGTTTAACCTTAATTAGGTTTAAGCTTCACTTAACTGCTGATTACCATAACGCGCTTTATACTGATCAACCGTAATCATACGGCCACTGGCTTCATCCCATAAAATGTATTGGAAGGATTTATACACATCTTTTAAGCGCACTACGGGCACGTCTTTGAATAGATGCTCGTACTCTTCATGGCATTGACGTAGTTTATAGTTGGGAATTCGCGCCGATAAATGATGCACATGATGATAACCAATATCAGCGGTAAACCAATGCAAAATGCGTGGTAAATCAAAATAACTGGTGCCTTCAATGGCAGCGGTATTGTAATCCCATACGTCATCACCCACGGCGTAGGAATCTTCAAAGTTATGTTGAATAGTAAATAAGATAATCCCCAAACCACCGGAAACCGAAAGGGCGATTAAATAAACCGTCATAAATGGCCAAAAACCAAAGTACATACAGCCTGCCACAATCATACTAATCAGAACGACATTATTCGCTGCCATGTGGCGATATTCTTTCCAATCAGCCCAATAACCTGTTTCAAAGGTTTCAGCGGATTGTTTCCAACTTTTCTTTGGTTTGACCAATAAGTTTTTTATCGCATATGAGACAAATTGAAGGCTGCCTTTGATCCAAGTGAATCGAGGGGTAAAAATAAAATACATAAAGCCGGCAAATGGTGCTAATAGAATATTGCGGCTATTTTGATAACGCTTTTGTTGTTTTTCGTTGAGTTTAGAAAACTCTTCACTAGAGAGTACCGCCAATGGCCCACGATACTTACTCCAGTTGCCGTTGGTTGCATGGTGATAGGCATGATGCTTTGACCACACATATTCAGGCACGCCGCACAACACCCCCATGATAAAACCCACTATGCTGTTTTGCCTTGGAGTGACAAATAAACAGCCGTGCCCTGCGTCATGCATCATCATAAACACGCGCATAATGAACAAAATCAGCAAAAATATGCACAAGCCACTTAACCAGTACGAAACCGATTGCAGCTCAATGGCTAAATAAAACAAGGCAAAATAAGGAATAATCGTGGAAAGGGTTTGGTAGAGGGCAAAGCCGTTATTGCGGTTTGCGTACTTTTTAATAAGTTCTGACTTTTCAGCTTTTAAGCGTTCGGTTGCATTCATGAATAAGATACTGTCTAGGGTTTTATATTTTTTATATCCCTAAAAGCATACACAATTTAAGCCGGTTTGCAGGTATTTGTTCAATTTTTGGCAACTTCCTACATAATTAAACCACTATATGAACAATCGTATTTTTAATGAATATTTAACCATTCAGAACAGGATAATAAATACTGCCCCAATCTTCAGTATCAGCATTAAGCATGATATCTATCATGATGGGCACGAGACTGGATAACAGCTGCGCACCATCTTGCACTTGCTCGCGGTTTACTTGCGAGCCGTAAGTAGCACCGCCGTGTATTAACTGGTTTCGTAACACAAATAATCGATCCAGCACGATACCTAATAACTCAGGCACATTTTGGCGGCTCAAATGGTTGAGAGCCGATACACTTAAACGATCAAAGGATTCTTGCCAGTCATTACTATTCACATCTTCACGCTTGGCTTGCCAAAAGCCGCTATATACATACGGATTTTTAATCAGTGCTTTGACTGGCCCTGAGTAGGTTTCCCATAAACAGGCGTAAATGGCATGTTGAGTGTCATACTTGACCAACTTCTCAACAAACCCCTGAAAAGCAAAACGCTCAGCCAAAGATTCACTGCCTCCTTGGTCCACCGCATAGCAAGCATTAAACGCAATCCATAAACTAATCAGTTGTAAATCCACATCGTCTTGTTGCTCAGCTGCGCACTTCAACCACGAAATGGCACGATGCAAGCGCGTGCTGTGAATATCACTGAGTTTGTCGCGCTTTTGTTTTAAACGCTGCTTAAGGGATTCGTGCTGAGCTTGAAGGTTTGTCATAGTGTTGGCTTATTTTTTTATTTTAATGAGTAAACCAAATTTAGTTATAAATTTCATCACTGAAGCAATTAAAGCGTCAGCGGAATAAATTCAGACAGAATGATTAACCATTAGTCGCGTAGGCAGTGCTGCTACAAAAAGGCAAAAAATGGTAAAGCTAAGGCGTTTATGGTTTATAAATAACGCGGCTTTAACCACTCATCACAACATTTAAAGTGTCAGCGGCGAAGATAGAGCGCGGCAAAAAATGATTTGGGTGAGGCGTTTATAGATGATAAATAACGATTCCCAAATCATTTTTTAACAAAGCTATATCAAGTGAGCTAGCTTTAAATTAGTGGTGATGGCCACCAACCCCATGCACATGCCCATGAGAAAGCTCTTCAGGCTCGGCGTCACGCACCTGCTCCACACTTACATCAAAGGTTACGGTTAATCCCGCCAATGGGTGATTGGTATCTACGTCAACATTGAACTTGCCGACTTTTACGATGGTCACATCACGCATGCCCTGATCAGTGTTTACCTTCACCATTTGACCTTTTTGTAATTTACCTTTTGTAGCCAAGTGTTTAATAGGAATACGTTGTTGGCTACCTTCTTTACGTTCACCATAGGCTTGTTCTGGTGGAAGAGTAACTTGGAACTGGTCCCCTTCGTTTTTGCCTTCGAATTCTTTTTCAAGCGCTGGCAAAATATTTCCGTGACCAAACAAAAATGTCATTGGATGGCTATTAGTGCTGGTTTCAAACGCTTTACCGTCTTCACCGGTTAGGGTGTAGTGAAAATAAACCACTTTATCTTTTTCGATACTCATTGTGTCTACCGATTGTTATTACTGATTATTAATTTAATTCTTTTAAACGTTTTTAACGCCGTATTGGCAAACGCAATAGCTTTAATCTCTTTTAAGCGTTATGAGCGAAGCTAAGACAAGGCAAAGAAAAAATAAAACGCAGGAGTTTATAGGTTCATAAATAACTAAGTTTTATTTTTTCTTTAACGCCGTATTAGCAAGCACAATAGCTTAAAAGTTACCAAGGGAGAGGCTGGCCGTTACTATGCCAAAAACCACCGGTATTCCCTAAATTCAACTCTTGCGCACGCTGAATAATTCCAGCCGCCGCTTCATCGGGAGTGATGTCACCGTTAAAGCCCACCATACGAGTCTGAACAAAACCTGGGTGTACGACCGCAACTGCAATGCCTTTAGGTTTTAAATCCATTGCATAGGATTTTGTGAATGCGTTCAGCGCAGCTTTACTGGCACGGTAACCGTAATACGCACCACTGGTGTTATCTTCAATACTACCCATACGACTGGTGATGTTGATGATCTTTGAGCCATCCTTTAAGTAAGGCAGTAGACCTTGAGTCATTTTTAAAGGAGCTAAGGCATTGACTTCAAATTGATCACGAATTTGATCCACATCCATGCTTTCAACCCCTTCATTTTTAAATAAGCCCGCATTGTTGATAAGCAGGTCTAATTGAAAGTCGGGGCCTTGGGCCAATTCTAATACTTGGGTCACGCTGTCCATTGCATCGTCAAGCGTCAAATCAATACCACTGATCACAAGGTCAGCAAGGTCTTCTATTTCGTCTGAGCTTTCACGGCAAACGGCGATGACCTCCCACTCTTGAGCCACATACTGCTTTGCGAGGGATAGGCCGATTCCACGATTAGCACCGGTAATTAATACCACTTGAGACATATTCACCTCTGTTTTGTTAGGCTAGTTTGGGCTCGATTATAACGGTTTATGTCTGTTGTTCATCCCGTAAAGTCTGCATAATTTAGTCAATATTTGCAGAATTCACCATTTCATAGGCTTAATACCAAGGTCATTTATGGAAAAAATCGTCAGCCAAGCCTGTTTACGTAATCAACAACCGATACTAAAGGCCTTAACACCCTTGTTAGAGCATGGTGGGAGCGTGTTAGAGCTTGCCTGCGGAACAGGCCAGCATGGGGTCTATTTTGCTCAGCACCTTCCCCACATTCAATGGCAATTAAGCGAACACCCTGAGCAGGTGCACGCTTCTAAAGCTTGGCTCGATGAGGCACAACTAACCAACATTGAAGCACCTTTAGCCATTGATATTAGTGAAGTGGGCTGGGCCAATTCCCTGCCTGAATTTGATTACGGGTTTTGTGCGAACTTATTGCACTTCGTAAGCGAGCAAAGTGCTACGAATATTTTTAAAGGTATGTCGCAATTATTGTCACCAAGCGGTCAGTTTTTTTGCTATGGGCCCATTAACGAACATGGTTTTACTAGTGAAGGGAATCAAGCATTAGATCAATGGTTAAAAGCAGATATCAATCCATTAGCAGGTATCAAAGAATTAGAATGGCTAGAACAATCCGCTAAACAGGCAGGACTCATTTTAAACAATCGCCTAAATTTACCGGCCAATAATGTGATCTTAATTTTTCAGAAGGGTTAAATATGGCCGCGCCTAATTCTGAATACCTTATGAGCATTGAGAATAAATCGTCCTTGTAGGCGCGAGGCCGGTGTCCTTAACCTCCCTAAACAAAGGGAGCCAGCATGAATCCATTTGCTGTACCTTGAGTCTGGGTAATCACCCTGAAGTCTGGGCTTAATCCTTCAAGCTTATTAAACTTATCGCCCAACCCAGTCAAAACTTTAGAGTTAATCTTGCTCAACATATTGCGATAGGTAATTCGATTGAAGTGTTTTCATCCAAGCCAAGCTAGCTTGTGTATTGCCTTCGCTTGGGCGATATTCTGCACAAACGTGGCCATGATAATGGCTGTGTTCAATGGCTCCAAAGATACGCTGGAAATTCAGGTTCCCACTTAGAGGCTCACCTCTGCCGGGCACATCTGCAAATTGAATGTGACCAATCTTATCGCCATAATGCTTTAAGACCTCATCCACATTACCATCCATTATCTGCATGTGATAAATATCATACTGCATTTTAATATTCGGATGATTTAACTCAGCCATGATGTTTAGCATTTGTTCGGTATTGTGAATCAAGAAATTGGGCATATCTTTTAAGTTCACCGCTTCAAACGTCACTAATATTTTATGTTTCTGCATGACGTTGGCTGCCTTTGTGAGATTTTTTTTAAATACCTCCATGTACACCGAGTCTTGGCCCTCATGTAAACAACGACCTGCTAACACATTAACCTTTTTTACTCCTAAACCCTGGGCATAGGTTAAACACTGTTGAAGCGCTTTCTCAAACTCCGCTTCCTGGCCCGGTACACAGGCAAGGCCTTCACCACCTGTCATTAAATCCGCCGCAGGTACGTTTATTAGGCAGATATTCACCCCTGCTTGTTGTTTCGCTTTTATTAACTCATCTAAAGATTCTTCATAAGGAAATTGTATTTCAACGGTTTTAAAACCCGCATCAGCGGCCGCTTGAAAGCGCTCTAACAAAGGCACTTCGGTAAACATTAGAGATAAGTTGGCACCTAAACGCATCGTGACCCCTACTTGCTTTCATTATTTAAAATCGATTCATACATAGCCACTAGTGTAGCAGGGTCTTTTTCGGCAAAGCCTTTGCTAGCATGTTGGCGCATGAGTTCTGCCCCGAGACCAGCCATAGGAATGGCACTACCTACGTCTTTTGCCAGTACATTGGCCATATCCAAGTCTTTTAATAGGGTTTTGACGTGCCATTTGATTTCATCAAAGTCTTGCACGGCCATACGTGAGCCTGTGAGTTGCAATGGCGTACTATCGGCAAAACCGCCTTTTAAGGCAGTTGGAATATTGGCGGCATCCACACCAGCACGTTTGGCCATGGCCATAACTTCAGCCAAAACCAGCACATTGCAGCTCACGATCATTTGATTACAGATTTTAGTGGTTTGCCCTGAACCGCTT
>Ga0181592_10005808_pt1 | contig 10154 bp, 4 predicted proteins | sample 071ome_20_FD_133755 | JGI IMG/M metagenome (GOLD analysis project Ga0181592, IMG submission 133755) | Coastal salt marsh microbial communities from the Groves Creek Marsh, Skidaway Island, Georgia - 071412BT metaG (megahit assembly) | ecosystem: Environmental > Aquatic > Marine > Intertidal zone...
CACTCTAGCGGGCTTTTAAACTCTAGGACTGGTATTAACTATATAAATCAGTTTAACGAGTCTGAGGGTGGCCTAACTATATCTTTGGATCCGTTAGATGGTTCTGTACAAAAGCTATTTGTTGATGACACGCAGGTTGTAATATTTCAGGAAGATAAAGTATCAAGATCTCCTGTAAATAAAAACTTCATATATTCAGCAGAAGGTGGCGCTATTCCTGTTACTAGTAATACTCAATTTTTAGGAACAGTAGCTGCCTACGCAGGTGAGTTTGGTATATCTAAAGACCCACAATCTTTTGCAAGTCATGGCTTTTCAAAGTATTTTACGGATAAAAATAGAGGTACCGTTTTAAGATTGGCTCAAAATGGTATTACAGAAATATCAAAATTTGGAATGAGCGACTTTTTTAGAGATGCATTAAAGCAATCTACAAAAGTTATAGGATCTTATGATGAATATAATGATTGCTACCAACTTACAATTATTGGTAATGGATTTGATAGTAATGAAGATATTAATTCAGCTACTGCTAGCCAAGGCTATTTAACTTTATCATTTGACGAAACAGCAAATGGCTGGGTAAGTTTTGCTGGATTTAAACAAGAAGGCGGTATTTCTTTAAATAATTCATATTATTCATTTAGTGGTGGCAATTTATGGCAACATCATAGTGAAAATGTTACTTATAATAATTTTTATGACTCAGGCACTCAAGAATCATATGTAATTCCTATATTTAATGATGCCCCCTCATTAGTTAAACAATTTAATACCTTAAATTATGAAGGCGACGAGGGTTGGGAATTAGAATATATTGAAACTGATCTTGGCAATGTTGGAACACTACCGACTTTAGCCACAAGTTATACAACAACACTGCAATTATCTGGAGCCGCAGATAATTCAACGTTTAATGGGGCGAATACAATTATTGCAAAACAAGGAGAAGGCATTTCTTGGGCTATTTTTGTAGAACCATTAAATTCGCAATTTAAATTTACAGACGTTAATAATATAACATTAACGCCTGCTGCTGGTAGCTCAGTAAATGTAACAAGTCCTCAAGCTATAACAAATGATAATCAATTAGTATTTTTTGTTTATTATACTGTTGGAAATGCCAATTCGGTGCAAACATTAAATATAGGTGGTCCAGGTGCTAGTTTAGCATTCACAGTTGCTTTATTAACGGTTAATGCTGTGGATACAGTTTCTAATTCATCTATAATACCCGCTTCGCAAGTATTTAATTCAGCGGGACCTAATAGCGTTATATTTTCAACGTCTGCATTTGATAATTATTATATAGACGAAAATAATATAATTATAGGGGTAAATGGAATGCCAGCAATTACTAATCCTGGAACATTAACCAATGTAAGAAATGGGGATAATTTAACTTATACCCTGCCAGTTACTGTTCCAACATCAGCAACAGCGGGTGTGATCACTGTAACGGGGTCGGCAACATTAAAATATACATTAACATGGACACAAGGTAATATTGCTTCTCCTGGTGTAATAACTTTACCAGCAGGAACTGCAATAAATACGTCTTATTATAATTCACCTTTTGAAGCTGCTGCAACAAGAACTTCAGTAGTAACATATACATGTGCTGATACCGAGGTTTTAACTAATACTAGTTATAGTATTTCTTATGATGTTAGCGGTGCTACCACATCTTCAGTTCTTTCAAATTCAAGAGGAACATTAACAATAACAACTGTACTGCCCGCATTAACAGGTAATACAGTTGCCACTCCAACCGTTACTACACAAACTATTGAAACAGCTACAATTGGAAACCCAACAACACCTGTTCAATTAAATGTAGATGGCGATAGCGTTTTAGTGTCAAGTACTTGGAATGTTGATATTTCAGCAAGCCCAGTTGACACGGGAGATGGAAATACTTGGATTAAAATAAATAATAACAATAGTGCTCAAGTAATTAATGCAGGCTCTGATTTCTACATTAGTGCTGATGAAAATACAACTGGAAGCAGCAGAAGTGGTTCTATTAGTATAACTTTAGAAGATCCTTCTGGAAGAATACAAGGCACAACAAATGTTTCAATAGTAATAAATCAAAGCGCTTAATATGGCAGATTTAATAACATTTCCTTTTGAAAAAAAAGAAGGTAAATATTTTTCACCTATAGTTTCAGAACAAACAAAATATAAAGTTGAAAATGGAGCTATAGTAGAAGATGGTAAAGAGCTTATTTCTGGAATAAAGGGAGCCTTTGCTATTACAAAATTAGTATTGCCTGTTGAAAATGCGGGCACTAAAAAAGAACTGTTTGCGTTAAATACAGAAGCAGTTAATTCATCTAATTAAATTATATGCAATTACAAGTAAGAAAATTACAAGAATCCGACTGGGATTTAATACCAAAGTGGTGGGAAGCCTATGGCTCTGAAGGTTTCCCACGTGACTTTTTGCCAGGCGCTTTTCAGGTTGGCGATGAACAAGAAGAAAAAAGACAGGGTTTAGGTGGCTTTATGGTTTGCAAAGGAGATGACCCTATTGCGGCCATGTGGCTATGGATGACAAATAGTAAGATGGCAATTCCAGCTGTTGTAGTAAGTGATAGATCTTATCGTGACTCAGACAGAAGTGATGCATTGCAACTCTTAGTAGATTTTACAACAGACTTTGCCGAAGACTTAGGTTATAAGTATGCGTTTGCATGGGCAAAGCCTGGTAGATTATTAGATAAATATAAGAAGGCGGAATATTATTGTGACGAAACACCGTCTTACGAATTAATATTAAAATACTAATGGGAGACATAGTAAAAGGAGTAGCATCACTCTTTGGAGGAAGAAAAAGAAGACAAGAACAAAAAGCCGCTACAGCTGGATTAGAGTCAGCTAGAAGAAGACAAGACGCTTTTGATTTACAAAATGTATACGCAGGGATGGATACTCCTGATATTTCAATGTCAGGTTATGATCCTTCTCAGGCTCAAGTTGGTCAATTAGCCCCTGCTCAACAAGCACAATTAGCACAGCTTGGACCATCTCAAGGTTATGAAGCTCAAGGTTATACTGCACAAGGGTATGACCCAAGTTTAACATCTGTTGCTGGTTTACAAAGAGGTGCTGAAACTGGGTTGACAAACACAATGGCTAACCTGCAAGCTTCAACTGCGGCTGCTGAAATGCAAGCAAGGGAAACAGACCAATCTTTAGCAGCAAGCCAAGACTTAGCGGCTCAAGCGGGAACAGGAGCGGGTGGAGCAACAGCTTTAGCTGCAGCGGCAGCAAAATCAAAAGCTGGAGTTGCTGCATCTATAGATCAACAGGTTAAACAAAATGAAATGCTAAGAGCTAGAGGCGAAAGTGAACTACAAAGAGCGCAACTAGCACAACAAAATTTAGCCTCACAATTTGATTTAGGGCAACAACAATTTAATGTTGGGGCTCAAAACAGAGCCTCACAATTTGGAGCACAAGCGCAAAATCAAGCTGCACAATTTGGAGCGCAGGCTCAAAACCAAGCGGCAAGATTTGGAGCGGGGGCGGCTAATCAATTTGCATTAGCACAATTTGGGGCAGCCAACCAAATGAATCAATTTAATGCAGCCCAGCAAAATAGAGCAGCTCAAACACAATTTGGCGCTGAAAATCAATTCGCATTAGCTAATCAACAAGCACAAAACAATGCTGCTAGATTTGGCGCAACTGCGGCAAACCAAGCTCAAATGGCTGCTGCTGATTATCAATTTAAATCAGATGTTATGGAGCGTCAAGGCGAAGCTGCAAGACAACAATTTGATTTTGATAGATTACAAGATCAAACAAGTAGAGCTATGGCAAGAAGTAATGCCGCTGATGCCGCAAGAGCACAAGCTAAGTCAGATCTTATTGGTGGTATAGCTGGTGTAGCTAATGCTGCTGTAAGTGCATTTACAGGCGGAGCAATTGGAGGCGGTACTAAACTCGGGCAGTTTGCTCAAAAATTTGGCGATTAATATGGCAAACTATAATTACGACTTTTGGTCAAAAGAATTTGAATACAAACCTGGTGGTGCTAAAAGCCAACAGATGATAGGGCAAGCTATAGACGAATCTATAGCAGAGCGACGATTAATGGCAGATAGAGCTGAAGCGAAAAGAGACAGACAGCTTAAAAGAGATATTTTAAACTATAACTATGCGCAAAAAATGGCGCAAGATATGGATGATTTAAATATCATGCCTACAGCCGGTGTGCAGGGAATGGAGGAAATTATGACCGCTGCTGGTAGAAATATTGCTGATCAAGCTGCTTATTTAAATACAGAGCTTAAAAGAACTGGCGATATGGCATCATATTCTGCTGCAATGGCTAGATTAAAGGGTGACGTTAGAAGTATTAAAAACATGGACCAAGAAGCAAAATCATTCTTAGGTGCAGTTAATACAGCTATAGAGAATGGCACGTTTTCGGATTATAATTCACCTGAACTTTTAGGAATGGCTGAGGATATGAGAAGAGGCTCACCTAAAGGAAGATTTGAAAATATTAACGGTGTTACAACATGGGTTTCTGAAACAGTTGATGGCAAGCCTTATAAAGTTGCTGCTAGTCAGTTTGGAGAGCTGTCTAAAAAGCTGCAAGTTAAAGATGATATTGATACATTAATAGGCTCGTCTATTCAATTAAACAGAACTGCTAGCGGAAATATTATTGCTTTTAATGAAAATCCTAAAAGTGTAAACGGCGGTATTGGGCCAAGCGCGGCGGATGCAGCTAATGACCAATTAGTAGATCTTATTAATTCAGCTGGACCTGGAAATAAAGAAAGAAAAAGTGCAGCTATATTAGTCGATCATTTTGGTATACCATCCAAAAAAGCAAAAGAGTTATTTGCACAAGTTATTGACGAAGATCAATTAACACCGCAGGAAAAAGCTGATGGTATTGTTACAGAAGGCGATAGACTTTTGCAGCAAAAATGGCTAAACAAAGCTGAGACAATGTATGGCATTAACCAGCAAGCCGTTAGCACAGAGCGAAGAGCAAGACAAGATCAATACGAGCAATATAAAGAAAAGTTAGATAATAGAAGAGATGTGCAAAATACAATAAATAATTTGCCAGCTGCTACTGTTAATAATAATAACGAAAACGATCCGTTATCAAAAGTTTATATGTTTAAAAATGAGGCTCAAGATAATCCAGGTAAATTCTGGAATGATGTAGAAACAAGCCTCGTAGAAAAAGGATTTAATAATCCTAAGCGTCTTTATTCTGAAGCAGCAACAATATACGATCCTAAAGATCCTAATGCTGATGAAAACGGACTTGTAAATATCCCTTCTAGATTTATAGGGTATCAAATTGTTAATGAAAAGCTACCAGCAAATAGAAGAACGCCTGTTACAATTTATGCAGAAGATTTTAATAACTTAGATGATGTATACAAAAAAATATACGCAGCTACAGGCATGGAATCTTTTGGAAGAAAACCAATTTCTGCAAGAACTAAAACAGGAACTAATGACCCTATAACTGAAATGCAAGGAATAGGGCAAGCTCAAATAAATAACGATTTTGCAAATTAATAATATGAATAAAATTTATATTGTAGATGGAGTACAATACAATGTTGCTCCTCATAGAGAATCCGAGTTTCTTAAAAAATTTCCTAATGCAGTATTGCAGGAAGAGCAAAAAATAGAAGAACCAAAAGTGGAAAAGCCAGCACCTGTTGTGGAGACAACTGCACCTGCAGCAGGGGTAGCTCCCGATATGGGATTGCAGTTGGAAAGTGGTTCATCGGAATTACAAAGTGAGGATCCGGCTTTAGGCATTATAGATCAAATATTTAAGCCAGACGTTGAAAGAAACGAAACGTACCAAGAAAGAGAAGCAAGACAAGAAATTGAATTGCGTAATAAAATAAACGAAAGATTAGCTAAAGAAAAAGCGCAGGGCGAATTATCTACTACAGACAAAATGGTTAATAGCATAACTAATGTTGCTGACCAATTTCAACAATTCATACCCAACACTGTAGTGGCTAGTAATAAAATATTTAGAGGTATATTTGGGGATGAGGCTATTGATGCTTTTGTTGCCAACGAAAAAATACCAGAATTTTTTAAAGAAGGTTTATCTAAAGAAGATTTGGATTTTGCAATACAACAACAAAAATTGCAAGAAGCTGAAATGGGTAAAACTGGATCAATAGTTAAAGGTTTTAAAGAAGGTGATATAGGCGAAATTTTAGCGGGAGTGGTAAACGGTATTACTTCTATAGGGTCTTCCGCAGCTATTAATACTTTAACATTAGGGGGTGGATTGGCTACTGATTTGATTGGTAGAGCGTACATTGACTATAATGATACATTAGCAGCTCAAAAAGGTAAAACTATTTCTGATTTAATAAGGGATGATGAAGATAAAGTTTTATTACCAGCAACAATAGGAGCAATGAGTTCTGCTTTAGAAAGAGCTGGTTTAAAGGGTGCTTGGAAGTCTATAATGAATAGAGTTGTGCAAGGCGGTATTAATAAAACTATTGCCGCAACTTTATTATCTGGGAATAAAGAAGGTTTAACTGAATTAGCTCAAACAGGATTAGACGCAGCTAATATAGCTGATGCAAAAGGCGAAAGTAAAACAGACGCCTTTGTAGATGCTGTATTTTCAGAAGAAGGATTAGAATCATATTTACAAGGCTTTGTTGGTGGCGGAATTTTACGCGGAGGCAAATCAAATTTATTAATTGATAAAACAGATAAATTAAAAGCTGCAACAGCTATGCGTTCTGTTTTTGAATCGAAATATATTAGAAAAGCTTTAGAGGATGTAGAAAATTTACGTGAGCAAAAAACAGCCACAAAAGACAAAGAAGTAAAAAAAGCTATTGATAAACAAATAAAAGAAAAGCAGCAAGAAGCTGCTGAGGTTATATTGCAAAACAATAAAATGTTTAATGCAATGACCGATAATGAAGTTTATCGAGCATCAAAAGAATATGATAAAGTAACTAAATTAGAACAAAAACAAGACAAAGTTAATTCAAGATTTGAGAACGGCGAGATAACCAAAGAAGATCAGAATATACTTTTAGATGAAATAAATTCTAATATTAATAATAGCATACAAGAATTAACTAAAATTAAATCTGACGCTATAAACAGATCAGATGCTAATTTAGAAAAAAATCTCAAAACAATTGAAAGTTTATCTGGTAAACTAGATAACCTTTCATTTAAAAGATTTGGAACATCGCAAGAGGTTGAAAATTATTTGCTTTCTAAAGATAAAAGAAAAACAAAACAATCAAAAGTATTAGCCGAAAGTAATGACGGTACTATAATACAAAACCCTGATGGCAGCCAAGAAATCATAATAAACGAAGAAGTTTCTAAAAAAACAGGCGCCATAAATGTGGCTTCGCATGAATTTCTGCATGCTGTATTATTTAAAACATTACAAGACAGCCCGACAACCGCTGTGTCATTAGGTAATGCTTTAAAAACTGAAATTGATAAATTAAATAGTAAAGAAGTAGAAGACTCTGTTTTTAAAGACAGATTAGAATTATACGAAAACGAAAAAGAAGCTGTAAGAGGCGAAGAGGTTTTAGCTTTATTTTCAGACGCTACCGCAACAGGCGATTTAAAATTTAACGAAAATCTATTTACAAAACTAGGTGATCAATTTAGAAAAATATTTGACGCTGTAGGTATTAAGAGAAAATTCAATTCTGGTAAGGATGTTTATAATTTTATTAAAGATTATAATGCGGATATATCAAAAGGTGGCTTAAGGCAAGCTTTAATACGAGGAGCTAAAGAAGGTTTTGAAGGAAGATTAATTAAAACTGAAGATATTCAGAAAGAAGCTAAAAAAGCTAGAAAAGATTCTCGTTCAAACCTGAAAGGTTTACTTGAAAAATATGGTGATAAAAGAACGCTAGTTCAACAAAGCTTACTTAAAACACCTCAAGGCAAAGAAACTTTTGATTTTGTAAAATCTGAATTTGGCCAAGAGGTTGCGCCAATAGTTGAAGCAATAACCAAAAGATTATATGATCCAATACCTCAAGAAGCTAAAGAAGGTGTAAGTAGACAAGAATATAAAAATGCGATGATCTCAGACTTAGCTACAATAGTAGATCAAGAATATGATCCTGCTAAGCAAGACATTGATAAGTTTGTTAGCATTAGAGCATTTCAAAGATCTAATAGATTGGCAAAACAATTAGGTATTGAGTCTATAGTTGAAGAAGGCGGAGTAGGTATTACAACAGATGTAACAGAAGCTAAAGCTGTTACTGCTGAAGAAAAAGCGCCAGATGAAGTTTCAACTAAAAAACCTGTTGCAGAAGCTTTAAAGCTACCTAAAGAGGTTTCAGAAAAAGCAAATAAATTAGCTGAGTTAGCAGCTATAAAAGCTGATAAATCTTTAGAGGGAAAAGAAACATCTGACGTTAAAAAACTTTCTGCTAGAAATAAAGCTTTTAATGACATTTTTAGTAAACAATTATTTAATGATATTAAAAATGAATTAGGTAAAAATACTAAAAATTCAGATGATTTTTCTAAGTACTTAGATAAAAACTATGAAGCGTTATTAGATGCTGCATTAAATAATATAGACTTTCAAAAAGGCGGTGGTATTTCAGCAGATTGGAATACTAACCCACCAACAAAAGAAGAGTTTATAGATTATTATGAAGCTACAGATGAAAAAGCATCAACAAGAGCTGATCGCAAAAAATCATTAAATAATGCTATTGCTAGACAATTGGCAAATGAAGCTAGGATTGAATTTGCTAAAAAAGATCCAGCCACAGCGGAAGCTTTTAAGAAAAAACATGGTGTTGTTTTAGCAAGTAAAAGTAAATTTGAAAAACCAAAATCTAGTTTAGATAGAGAATTTAGATTAGAAACAGGTGATGTTAATAAGCTTTTACAAAAATATTTAGGAAGAGGAATATATGATTTAAGAAAAAAAGAAGATATAGATAAATATATTTCTGACTTAGAAAAATATGTTTTTCCTATATTTCCTAAAAAGTTTTTATTTACAGGCGAAGGCACAGGAATGTTTACCCATAGCAAAAGAGTTATAGGTGGAAAATCAAGATCTTTTACCGAACAACAAAGAGATGAAACGTATGATTATTATAGAAATAAATTAAAAAATTCATATAATAATTTTAAAAACTGGGGCGACGATATTCCGGGCGTTACTGATTATACAAGAAGATTGTATGAAAATGGTAAAGCTGTAGGTAATACTGAAGCTAAACAAAAACAAAATTTTGAAAACGGAACCACAGCTAAATTTAACCAGCAAAACGGTTTAATTTTTGATGAAATGTGGAGAAGAGTCCATGATGCTATTAAAAAAGACAAGAATGCAGCTATTGTATTTGGAAACTATTTTAAGTTAGTGGCTAATGTAAAAAATCACCCACATAGATTAGGTGCTGAAGTTATAGGTAGATCATTAAATGTTAAAGGAGATGGCAGAAGGCTGTTTGAATTTGAACACGCAATGCCAGCTACTGGCGCTTATTTGTATTTACTAGACAGCATACTTTCTAATAGAAATTTTTATCAAGATTTTAAAGCTGTTAAAAACAACTATAAAGTAATAGCATTAGATAAAGCTTTAAATTATAAACTAGGTGATGCTGGTTTAGGAACTGGAATGCCGAAAGGTTGGAAAGTGTTTTCAAATAGCTGGACAGAAAGGTATTTTAATCCAACTGTTGCTTTATTTGATGGAGGTTTAGATCCTTTAAATATTATAGATTTAAACGGAAGCACTTTTCAAGAAGCATACGGTGTAGACGCAACAGGGCAGCCAATTGCTACAGAAAGAATATTAGCAAGCAAGTCTGTTGATCCGGTTAAAAAAATAAGAGTATTTGATTTTGATGACACTTTAGCTAAAAGTAATTCTCAAGTTAAATACACTTTGCCTGATGGTACCACTGGTAGTCTTAATGCAACTGAATACGCAAAAAGAGATCAAGAGCTAAAAGACAAAGGAGCAAAATTTGATTTTTCAGAATTTAGTAAAGTAATTGATGGCAAAAAAGGACCTTTATTTAATGTTGCTAAAAAAATAGCGGACGCTAGAGGAAATGAAGATTTATTTGTTCTTACTGCTAGACCCGCCGACGCCGCTG
>Ga0181592_10005820_pt1 | contig 10145 bp, 9 predicted proteins | sample 071ome_20_FD_133755 | JGI IMG/M metagenome (GOLD analysis project Ga0181592, IMG submission 133755) | Coastal salt marsh microbial communities from the Groves Creek Marsh, Skidaway Island, Georgia - 071412BT metaG (megahit assembly) | ecosystem: Environmental > Aquatic > Marine > Intertidal zone...
CAAACGTATTTACAGCAGCAGGTAGTACAAGTGCAGATTTACAAGTTCAAGTTCCAGGACATCTTGTATTAGGTGGAATTACTAATAACGCAGGTAACACAGCATTTAATGAATCAGCTGCTAAGTCAGGTTTAACTGGCGGCTTTGCTGATGGCAGTTATGTTGCGTCTACCTGGATGTATACTAACTTTATTGAAGCAGCAAGTGAATCAGGCGGTAATGCAAACGTTACTACAGGTATTGGTTTAGGTGCAGGAAACGGCTTTACTGATGCTGCGGCAGATACAGTACTATTAATTACTGGCGGCAATCCTAGAATTATAGTTAAAGACAGCTCAATCAAAATGACAGAAAACGTTGAGATTGATACTGCTAATTTAACTGTTGAAGGTAACCTATATGTTAATGCTTCAAATAGCTTGTTTAGAATTAGAGACGGATCAACATCAACAAACAGATTTGTAGTTGACACTGACAATGGTAACACCACAGTTGGTGGTACATTAACAGTTACAAGCACAACAAATCTTAACGGAGCTATTAACCTAGGTAATGCAGCGGCTGATAATATTGTGTTTAATGGTTCTGTAGCTTCTAATATCGCAGCTGACGGTAATGGAACTAGAAACATTGGTGCAAGCGGTACACGATTTGGCACAATATATGCACAAACATTTAACGGTGTTGCGACAACAGCAAAATATGCTGACTTGGCAGAGAAGTATGTAGGTGACGCAGAATACGAACCAGGTACTGTACTAGTGTTTGGAGGAGATGCTGAAGTTACTGTAACTAATACCAAAGGCGATCATAGAGTAGCAGGTGTTGTTTCAACAAATCCAGCTTACTTAATGAACAACGATTTAGATGCGGTAAATACAGTAGAAGTTGCACTTGCTGGGCGTGTACCTTGTAAAGTACTTGGAAGAGTACAAAAAGGTGATATGCTAGTAACATCAGCAATTCCAGGATATGCTATTGTTAACAATAGTCCAGGAATAGGAACAGTAATAGGTAAGGCCCTTGAATCTAAAGACACAGATGACAAGGGTGTAATTGAAGTAGTCGTAGGAAAAGCATAATGACAGACAGAATACCACTAATAGTTGATACAGCTGACGAAAACAAAATTAAAGAATTACCAGCAGGTGATAACTTAGATTTAACTAGCTCAGCAATAATTAACGCCACAAGCATTACAACTACTGGAACAATTACAGCGGGACAAGTAATTGTTAATGGAACTAGTTTAGCAACAGTAGCAACAACTGGTAGTTATCACGATTTAGATAATACACCAGTATTGTTTAGTGGTAGCTACAACGATTTAACTAATAAACCTGAAATTCCAACAAGAACTTTTGAATTATTTGACGTGCTTAACGTACCAGTAAATAACGGAGACATATTACGTTGGAACAACATAAACACACAATGGGAACCACAGAGTTTAAGTTCTAGTGTTGACCTAAGTGAAAAGAACATTCAAGAACTACAGAACGTTATTATTTCAGGTGATGCAGAAAATAAGTTTTTAAAATTTTATGCAGGTGCTTGGAGGACAGCAAATGTTACATACGCTGAAGTACAGAATACCCCAACTAAACTAAGTCAGTTTGTAAACGATACTGGATTTATATCAAGTGAAACAGACAGCCAGTCACTTTCATATGATGGAGAAAATTTAAGTATCAGTGGTGGTAATAGTGTTGCACTAGATAATATTAATGCAGCAATTACAACTAACAGTATTTCAAGTGCATCAGGAAATATTACTATTGCTGCAAACCAAAACGTATACATTAGTAGTGCTAGTGGTGGATTTGTTAATATTTTAAATATCCAAGGCGACCTTACTGGTAGTGTGTTTGCCGACGATAGCACTGTGTTAGTTGATGCAGTAGCAGGAGTTATTCCGGGAAACGTAATTGGCGGCGATATTACAGCAAATCTTAATGGTAATGTAAATACCATAGATGGTCTATCAATTATGGTAGATGCTGTAAACGAGATCATCTTTACTCAATACTTAGACCAGGCAAGTGCAACTAATGGACAAGCATTGGTATGGAATGATTCTAATAGTAGATGGCAACCTGGAGATGTTAACCAAGATACTATTGGAAACTTTACTTTATCTGCAAGTAACATTGATACAGACGATTCGAGTGAAATTACTATTACGCCTTCGGTTCGTATACGAAGCGATCTTGAAGTTGATAATAGTGTTTCTGTAAATAATGATCTTATAGTTAACGGTGATATTATAACTAATTCTACTGATGCTCCTGAAGTATTTTCAACAAGTAATATTTTACTAACAGCAACAGATAGAGTTGAAATAACTCAAAGTCCATTTAAAATGGCTAGTTTTACAACTGCTGAAAGAGATGCACTAACTTCCGAAAATGGCGATACAATTTATAATACCACAACTAATAAATTCCAAGGCTATGCAAACGGCTCTTGGGTAGACTTGCATTAAGGTGATTAATGAGCGAACTATATTATACACTAAGCACACATACTACTGAACAGTTTAACGAAGTCCATACAGAATTAACAACTGGTTCTTTACTTGGTAGAAATGTTGTCTGTGAAAATCACACAGATCATAGTCCTACTAGAGGAGAATTTTTACTAACTGAAGAAGAAGCAACTACTGTTAAAAGTGATGCTCGAATAAAATTTATTAATTTAACTCCTGCAAGATATCCAGAAATTTATAATGCAACAGACGATGATTTGCGTATGGATGTAAGAGGTGTAGACTATAGTAGATATGCAAATGGTACTACAGTTAAAAACTGGCAGTTCTGGGCAAACAGCGGCTCTATACTAGGATCGTTCACAGAAGACACTCCGGCCGACGTAGGTCGTGCTAGTAGCCAACTACTACGTTGTAAACAAAAAAGGAATCCTTGGATTAGCGGAGGACTAGGAAATACTGATTACATTGATGCTAATCCAACAGCGCAAGGTGCTGGTGAAAATGTTGATATTATTTGTATGGATAATGGCACTTGGATTGGTCACGTTGAATTTATTAATCCAAACAGAGTGCCCTTTGATGCCGGTGCTACAATAAGTCCTCGAGATTATGTCGGCGGGAACGTTCTTCCAGGTGAAGGTTATTGTGATGTATTAGATGTTGTATTGGATGCACCTTACTATATCGATCCAGATTGGTTTAATGCAGATCCAGGCAATAGATTGATTACAAGATGGGATGGTACAACTGTACCAGATGAAAATACTGCAAGATCTTGGTGGAGAGATAGCACACAACGTTCTGCACAGTTTGCAGGATTTGGAAATATTTTAGTAAACAACGGCTATACTAGAAATGGTTGCCACGGCTCTAATTCAACATATCCAACAAGTGCAAATGCAGATCACGGAACTCAATGTGCAAGTCTAATTTACGGACGTACACACGGATGGGCTTACAATGCTAACAAATGGCACTTAAACTTATATAGTAATAATAATGTTGGTAGTTTTGAAATAGGGTTTGATGTTTGTAAAATATTTCATCAATACAAACCAATTAATTCGTTGTACGGAACTAAAGATCCAACTATAGGTTCTAACAGCTGGGGCTTTAGAGCAGATAAGGGAGATAATTATTATTGGTTCCAGAACGCTGCTAACGGTGTATCGTATTCGCAATCCAATGAACCAGAATTTATGAGATATATGGGTGTAGACGGCGATGGCGGACGTTGGAAAAGCGAAATGCTTGATAATTCAATGACCGAAGCAGGCAAAGAATTAGTTGATAGCGGATTTATATTTGTTGCTGCTGCCGGTAACTCGGGACAAATGCAAACAAATCCAGATGATCCTAATTATGATAATCATATTTCAGGAAGTCCTAACACAGCTAATGTCTATAATGACACATATTTTGAATTTGGTTACGAAGTTTCTGGTACTATTAATCGCCGAGGTTTCCCTCAACACATAGGAAAAACAGAAAGCCAGACAACACGAGGCAATACAACTGTTAAATTTCCTGCTATTAATATTGGCGCATTAGACGATGCATTTGCGTCAGGCCCTAAAGAGCGTAAAGTTACCTATAGCGATATGGGGAACGCAATTGATTTATATGCCCCGGCAGATGGAACACTAGCAGCAACCGTAGGAACTTACGGAACTGATGTTGCACGTTTTGATGATAGTTATGTCGGACTATCAACTTCATCCGATTGTAGAGATACACGATTCAGTGGAACATCAGCAGCGTGTCCTGTAGCAGCAGGGTTTTTAGCAACTGTATTACAGTATAATAGAGGTTGGACTTACGAAGACTTACGCAGCTGGATACAAGATAGTGTAGAGATACAGGATAGTGCAGATTTTTATGATGACACTAGAGGAACTACAGCTGAAGGTTCTGAATGGAGTGATCGTAACAGACTTCAAGGTGGAGAAGCAAGAGTTGCATATCTTGCACCGTATACTATTAGTACACCGTCTCCTATTGGCGACCCTGTTCGAATATTAAGAGGATCTTTAAACTTACGTGGTGCAATAAGTATTAGATTTAGGAACAGATAAATATATAAAACGGAGACAATAAATGGCTATTCAAACAATTAACGTAGGTAACATTGCAAATGACGGGACAGGTGACGATCTCCGTGAAGCATTTATTAAAGTAAACGACAACTTTACAGACTTAAACGACAGAGTAGTTGAAATTCCTTTAAGTGCTTCTAACATAGGTATAACTGGACAAGGGATTTATGCCGATACTGTAAACAATACATTACAGTTTAAAAAACTTGTGCCTGGCTCAAACACAACTATTACATCAAACAACGAAACTGTTACAATTAGTTCAACCGGGGGCATTTCGGGTTTCTTAGTTTTAACTCAAAACGGCAGTTTAACTGTTAACGGCACTAATCATCTTGAACTAGAAGGTAGACAAAACATTACAACATCGTCTGCTAACGGTGCAGTATTTTTTGATATTGATCCTACTAATCTTGTACAACAAGATACTAATCCTAGACTAGGTGGTCCACTTAATGCTGATCAACATAACATTGTTAATGTTGATACTGTTTCATCTGGTTCTTTTTTAGGTAACCTTACTGGTCTAGTACACGGTATTGATATTCGAGATATACACCAATATTTTGATACAGATTGGGATTTTGGTCGTATCATTAACAGACAGTTCAATTCTATTATAGAATATATTATCAGCGATTATCCAGTTGATGCAGGCGGACTTATCGGCGACGAAATTAGAGACGTAAACATTGACCTTGGCACTCTTAGCTAATGCCGATAAATACTATACGGAGAGCGTATAGATGGCAATTTGGACAAAAAATTCTGGAACAAAATTAGCAATTCTACAAGAAAGAATTACAACAACAGTAGCACTACCAGTTGACGCTGGAGCAACTGTAACGCTTCACAGTGGAGATCTTCCTAAAGGAATGCGTTTAAACGGAACTATAATTGAAGGTACTCCTTTTGAAGTTCCGAGGAACACCACATACAGATTTGTACTACGCGGCGAACTAAACGGTTTAAAACAAGATAGAACATATTCTATTGAAGTACAAGGCGCAGACGAGCCAGAATGGGTTACTCCAGAAGATTTACTTGACATTGGTCCTAACAAAACATATTTTATCTTAGACAGTACTCCTGTTGAATATCAACTACAAGTTATTGACAGAGATACTAGTTCAGGTCAACGTTTAGTTTACTTTATTGGATCAAATGGAGGAGAACTGCCTCCAGGTATTACTTTAACAAGAGATGGTAAACTAGTAGGTGTTGTCGATCCTGTACTTGCATTAGAAAAACAAGCCAAGAGTGGTGTATACGACGAAAACAACTTTGATAGATATCCTTATGATTTTAGTGTTCAAAGCGCACAAGGCTTTGATAGCTTTTATTACGATATTACAATTTACGACTTTGCAACACCAACGCAGGTTCCTAGAAAGTTAAATCGCTTTTATCAATTTACAGTAAGTGTTACAGATGGAGATACTACTGCTGATCGTACATTTAGAATTTTTGTTGTAGGAGACGATTTCCTACGTGCTGACAACACTATTATGCAAGTTGGTACAGGTGTGTTTAGTGCAGACGCCACGCCAATTAGAACTCCAATTTGGCTAACACCTGCAGACTTAGGATTTAGACGAGCTAACAACTATGTAACATTGTTTTTAGATGTTGTTGACCCTAACAGTTTATTAGGTGTTACAGTTTACGAATTACTAGATACTAACGATGATGGTTCGCCTAGCACACTTCCTCCTGGAATGAGTTTAGATGCACAGTCTGGCGAAGTATCTGGAATTGTTCCTTATCAACCTGCTGTAACACGAGAATATAAATTTACAATTAATGCAATACGTGTTACAGGCGGCGCAGACGAAAGAGCAGAAACTAAAAAAACATTTAAGATTACACTGTTAGGCGAAGTTAATAGTAATATTAATTGGGTAACTGATGCAGATTTAGGTGATATTAATTCTAACTATATTTCTACATTAAGTGTAACAGCAAAAAGTGATGTACCAGATGCATTTGTTTTATATTCATTAGTAGATGGAAGACTCCCGCCAGGTTTAGAACTAGCATACGACGGCGAAATTATTGGTAAGATTAATAGTTTTGGTTCTGTAGATAATTTAGGCCTAACTGTGTTTGATAGTGCAAATCTTGTGCTGGACGGAAACACTACTTCAGTTGATAGAGATTACGTATTCACTGTAAGAGCACAAGACCATTTTGGTTACAGTGCAATAACAAAAACATTTACAGTTAGTGTATCTGACCCAGACGATAAACTATATTCAAACATTTATTTCAAACCTCTTTTAAAACAAGACCAAAGAGTAACGTTTAATGAATTTGTTACAGATCCTGCAATATTTCCACCAAACGATATTTATAGACCAAACGATCCTGAATTTGGATTAACTAGAGATATTAAACTACTAGTTTATTCCGGTATTGAAACTAAACTAGCAGAGAGATATGTTGCAGCATCAGCATTAACTACTAATCGTAAGAACTATAAAATTAGTAACTTAAAAACAGCAGTAGCTAAAACACCAGGAACTAATGATATTGTATACGAAGTAGTATATTTAGAAGTTGTTGACCCTTATGAACGAGGCGGCAAAGTTGCTAAAAGTATTACAATTAAAAATGATAGCAAGTTCACTGTAGACAGTGTTAGAACAACACCAAACAATGTAAACTATGATACTATTGTTCAAACGTATCTTCCAGTATATACAAGAAGCGGCACAGCAAGAGTTGTACCTAATAGACGTAGTTTAACAATAACACAACGTAATGCCGAAGTAGACTTTGAATATGGTACAGACTTTTATATTGAAACAAGAACTGAGACTGTAACAGTAGATCTATCAAACACACCAGCAAACAATCTTAGTCAAAGACCATTACCAGCTGAAAACACAGTACGAGCAGACAGTAATGCAGTTTTAGTTAGTGATCCAAATAAGATTGTAAAATACATTAGTAATATAAGTAATGTAAGAACAGAATTTAGCAAACTAGGAAGAACAGAAAGAAACTTCTTACCGCTATGGATGCGTACAGCACAAGAGGATAGTATTCAAGAGTTAGGATATACTTTAGCAATACCTCTTTGCTACTGCAAACCTGGAACTAGTGAAACTATTGCAGCAGCAATACGTTTTAGCGGATTTGATTATAGACAGTTTGAACTAGACATTGATAGGTTCTTAATAGACAGCACAGAAGGAATTGGTGATCCTAAATACTTCGTATTTGCTAACTACGAGTTTAATTTATAATAAATATCTTTGGAGATAACGAGAATGGCAAGCAACATAAACACAACCGACATTGATGCAGAATATCCTGTAGCAGGTCAAGATAACGATTCGCAAGGGTTTCGTGATAACTTTAGCACAATTAAAGAAAATTTTATTCAAGCTAAAACTGAGATCGAAGCACTTCAAGATACAACAGCAAAAGTTGACAGCGACAACGACTTTAACGGAAATGTTATTAGAGATGCAAGTTTAGAATCTGTAACAGAAGAAGTTAATGTTATTGCAGGTGTTAACTCACAAATTGACATTAACTTTACAAACGGACATTATCAGTCTGTACAAGTTGTAGCCGATGTAACATTAAGATTTGCATTGTGGCCAGATGAACTTAAAGTTGGAAAAATTAGATTGCTAGTTAGAGGCGACGGCACAGAACGCACTATCAACTGGACAACAGAAGCAGGTGGTACTATTAAGTACGATCCAAACTTCCCAGCTCCGTTTACAGTAACATCGATCACTGATCCTACTGTAGTAGACTTTTGGACCGACGACGGCGGACAAGTTGTTTACGCAGAATACATAGGACAATTTACATCGTAATGTTTAATCCGCTAGTAGATTCTTTTGATAACTTAACAGATTCTGAAGTTGAAGAATCTATTAGCAACCTATCTCGAAAATATTTCCAAACCCAAAACCCACACGTTCAGGCACAGATCACCTCTGTGCTTGAAATGTATAAAGCTGAGATGAGAACAAGAAACGCTAGAGCAATGCAAAAAATGCGTGAAAATAATGGCGAAGATGGACTTGACAATCTCATTAATATCAGTTAAAATACACTAATGCTTATGAAAACAGACGACCTAGGAATACCACGATTTTCTAATCGCGATCTAATCGATATGATTTATAGTGGTAATGCAGACAAAGTACACGTTGTACTATGCGAAGAATCTGACGACATAGATAAATTTAATACAGCAATGGAAGAACAAGGTATGTCACCATTGCAAAAGTATATTCCATTAGATGTAAATCAAAAGACTTTTGATGGTGTATGCCAAAGTGAATGGTTTATGCCTGACGAATACAAAAATATTGCATTAGACGAATGGCTTATGGCTAAACTAATGGAAGAAAAACAATTTACAGAACGTTTTAGAGCACAAGCCAGTAAAGAATGGTATCGTGTTATGGAAGAACTAGATGCGTTTAGAGCAAGAGATATGGAAAACTTATTAAAGTATATGGTATATCTTGTAGACTTTATGCGTGAGAATAACATTGTATGGGGTGTAGGACGTGGATCAAGTGTAGCAAGTTACGTATTATATTTGATTGGAGTGCATAGAATAAATTCAATCCAATATGGCCTAGACTGGCGCGAGTTCTTGAGATAAGTACATATATAATTTAGGAGAAAAGTTATGCCAATGAAACAAACAGGACGCAAAGTTTATAAAACTATGCAAGGTAAAACAGTCGATATGGATTTACTACGTCAGCGTAACGAGCTAACTCCAGCAGTAGGTAATGCTAAAGTTAATGCTCGCGGCGATGAATTAGGACCAGGCGGCAAAATTATTAAAAAACGTGAAGAAGTTTTAGGACAGTATTACAAAAATAATACGCCTGATGAAATTGCAGTTAAACGTTCAGCACCGGTTGCAGATAAACCAGTATTAGATTCAAATGGTAAAGATGTAACAGACGACTGGGAAGAGCCAGTATCAGAAGATACTTGGGTAGAAGATGAAGATGGAAACTTTATACAAAAAGGTGAATAATCTATGAGTGTTAATCTAAATGCAGTAAAAGGCGAATTACGAGCAGTCGGCAATCGTGTTTTAGTTACGGATATGTATTTTGGAGAACAAAAGACTGCCGGAGGTTTGATCATCTCAACTGATGATGGCAAGACACGTGGTATCTATCCACGTTGGGCAAAAGTTTATGCAAAAGGCCCAGATAACAAAGACGAGTATGACATCGGTGATTGGATTTTAATCGAACACGGCCGTTGGACTCGTTCAATGAAACTTGAAAAAGATGACGGCGAAGAAATTGAAGTTCGAATGGTCGAAGCAGAATCAATTCTTGCTATGTCAGATGAAAAACCAGATAGTGTTCAGATAGGTGCAGAATATGCAGACGGTGAACACGCAACTGTAGACCCTAGTTCATTTATGAGGATGTAATGACAAACCCATTTAAAGACATTGACACGTTTGGTTCTGCGTGTGATCAAGAACCGAGTGAAGCAAACTATAAAATGTATCTTAGTTTGATCAAAGAAGAATACGAAGAACTACAAGAAGC
>Ga0181592_10005825_pt1 | contig 10141 bp, 21 predicted proteins | sample 071ome_20_FD_133755 | JGI IMG/M metagenome (GOLD analysis project Ga0181592, IMG submission 133755) | Coastal salt marsh microbial communities from the Groves Creek Marsh, Skidaway Island, Georgia - 071412BT metaG (megahit assembly) | ecosystem: Environmental > Aquatic > Marine > Intertidal...
CGTCTTGAAAAAAACACGCAAATTATTTGCTGAAATAATTTTTCTGTGTATCTTGCGTATGGAGATGGTCTCCAACAAAACACACTACACGCAGGAACAATGAAAGACTTCCCTCAGTCTGTTGAGCTTTTTCTTGAATTTGTTAAACAATTCAACGGCTTACCCCCAACTTTTCGTCTCAACTACGCTCGACAAAAAATCGAATTGGTTGAAGCTCCCTCTGCTTTTATTAGGGAATTGTCAGTTTCAGGTGCGCTGTGCAGTTTGCATGATGGGGTCATCATCGTTGAATTTTTTGCCTAATCACATTGTCATGAGAAAAGAGCCAAGAAAGTATGTTCTCGCATTTCACCGATGGGACGGTGAAGTTGCTCTCCTTGAGAAAAAACAACCCTTTTCGTTTAACGCTCCTGACGTTGATGAATCGTTCATCACTTACGAGGAACATGGCGAACGCGAGTTGCAGATTTTCAAGAATCGCAATCAGGCTGAGAGCCGGATGAACCACATCCTTGAGTCATATCACGAGTTGCGCGATGGTGGTGTTTTGCTCCTTGATGAAAATCCAATTTTGAGCATTTTGCTTGGAGCCAAGGTTGTCGCATCAAATTGCAAATCGAACGATACTACCAAGACTATGAAGCGGTTGAAGGTCTCAGACAAGTCAACCAAAGTTGTAAATTGGGAAGAGAAAATTTGAGTTATGGCTACAAGAAGTGAAATTATTGTTGAAGGAATGGACGAGGTAAAAGTCTATAAGCATTGGGATGGCTATCCGGAAGCTACTTTGCCTTGGTTGAAGTGGTTTAATCGAAGGTTTTCAGACCTGAGACCTAACGACTATGGTTACAAGTTTGCGCAATTATTGCGTAGCAGTATTGCGGATGCAAAAGCATATAGCTTGGATGAGAGTACCGTTACAGGTTGGGGCGTATATCCAATGAATGAGGACATGGGTACTGAATACCGCTATATCCTACGCAAAGACGGAGGCGTATCCGTAGAAGAAGTCTGACAACTAAAACACACAAGGATGACACCTAAAGAATTGATGTTGGCGTTAGAATCTGCGGATTTAGGAGAGTTAGTGCGCAAATTGAAAAGGTCTTTGAACAAAGGGCAAATTACCCAAGAAACACTTTGGGATATTGAGCAAACGGCACGTCATGGTTATGCTGAAATGCTTCAAGAGGAAACCCCTCCTCGAATTTTGCTACTTACCCATAATGTTATGGAGGCGGCGCGTTTGGTTCGTTATGAAGCTATGGGCAACTTCGAAAAATGGAGCGGAGGAATCAGCCTTCTTAACTATGTTGAAGGACATCGGCGCGTTATCAACGGTCTAATAAAGCCCGAAATCAGTTTGAACTGATGCCGTTTGATTTAATGAGCGCAACAGATGCGCGATTTGCTGACTTCGCAGGAAGTCAATTTCCGGAACATTGGGTTGTTTTGCATGATGGGGCGGTTCATGCCTACGATGACAATTTGATTCATCGGTGGGATTCCAAAGTGTATTCCCGTCTTGTGGATTTAGCGCGAAAGCATGACTTGTGCTTTGTCTTCGTTGGCTCACAGAGTGATTTTGAACACGCTGAAAAGATGTGTCTTGAGGCGGGAATGGATGAGTTTCCCTTTCTGCATAGCGAGACTGACCCGGACGAAGCAAAGGCGTTGATGCGCCATGCCCGTGGAGTCATAAGCAATCAATGTACATTGCTCATGGCTTCACAGAATTGGAATGATTTGGGCATTTGTGTGGCGATGACCTCAATTGATGTTGTCTCATATCAGCCGCACATAAAGCGTTTAGAGCGTGATGAGCATGAGCTGTTAGACTTTTGGGTTGCCGCTCACGCTGACAAATTCCGCAACGATTAAGTTGTTTTCAAAAAAAAGTTTCGTATCTTGTATATGGAACAAACATTGTGCAACACATGAGCGCAACAACAACTTTGACAACAGCTTACGAAACTCTTTTTGAGGGCTATCGTAATCTGAAATCATTAGAGCTACTTTGCGAACTGCGACACCTCATCAACCATGAGCATGAAGCTGAGAACAAAGCGGACATTGTTTTGCGAAAGTCCATTGTTACTGAACTACTGCACGAACGACTTAATCCGGTTTTCTTTATTGACACAATACGAAGTCTTGAAACTGTGAAAGCCACAGAAAGCAAGACCCGTGAGGTAAGAGCCACAAAAATCAAAAGCCATGAATAACCTGACAAACAAAGATGCGGGGGCGTTGACTCGTGAGGTTTATAAAATTCCGGGTTTAGTCCGGCGAATGGTCAATTACCCATCTGAAGCCAAATCATTGTGCCAAGAGAGTTTTATTTTCAGCGAAGAGCAATGGACAGCAACCAAGAGCTTACTTCGAATCAGTTAACTCAGAGAGGCGAGACCATCGTTGCCCTCAAAGAGGTTTTACGATTCAACGAAGTGTACCGTAAGGCTATTGAGAATGGTCTTATGGAGGAGTTGCAACCTGACGACAGAGATACGCTGTCTTTTCTTTTGGACGATGTTCTTGAATTCTGCCGCGAAAAATTGAAGGACTAACCTGTTTAGTGTGTTTACAGGAGCCGCTTTGTTGCGGTGAAATGGAAAAGGGGTTCGATTGAATCCCTTTTCTTTTAAGTCAATACAGGCATATTGTAGCCGCAACAAAAACTTTGGCTTATGGGGAAAAATACAGACACATTAAATACTTATTTGACGAGAAAATTTGCCGGGGATGATGTGCATACCCTTGTTCAGTGGTTGGAAAATCTTGAGGTTGGAGATTGGGACATGGTTAGTTTCCGCCTAACCGACGACAACAGTCATGCTTTCTTTTTCTTGTACAATGAGCGCAACTTGAGTTGTATCCTTGCAGAATGTGAAGTAGTGGAGGTCATGGCTTATGGAGACGTGCAGTTTATCAACTCTCACGACATTCATTACGTCCACTCTTTGAACCTTAGCACTAATAGTGACTTGCGCAAAATGATTTTAGACGCATTATGCGAAATCCACTCACGCGAAATTGAATGTGATGGCTGAACTGTTTGTTGAACTCAAGTATGGCAACTGCGCGGCAGAGACCGAAGTAGTAGGACAGAAAAATGGCATTTACGACCACATGATTGAAAGGTGGAAGTCAAGCCCATTTCCTCAAAATGACAGCGTTGAAGCTCTTTCGGAGCTACAAGAATTGTCAAAAGCAGTTATGGACGTGAATTCTACTACGCTCACGGAATGCTTAAAAATCGACCAAGATTTGAGCGGCTACATCTTTGAGCGGCTTGAGGGCAAAGTGAAGAGGTCGGTGGTCAAAAACCTTGTCGCCGTACTTGGACCAAGCGTTATTAAGCTGAAAAAATTTTACCAACGCCCTCGTCCGTTTCAATTGGCTTATCATCTGAACGTGCCGCTATTTCCTTTCTCAACGCAATCGGCACACAGCCCTTCTTATCCTTCAGGACACACTGCACAGACGCGATATGCCTGTAATATGTTAGCGACTATGTACCCTCACCTCAAGGACACGCTTGAGCAAATTCAAGAAAGTGTCGCTAACAGCCGAATTCAGCTTGGTGTCCATTACCCAAGTGACAATGAGCTTGCTTTTGATTTTGCCGACGATTGTTATGACGACGAGGCGACGGAAAAAGTTCTCGCCAACATTTCTTGATGTTGAACGAAAGGCAGTAATGTTGCTGTCAGTATGGCAAAGCAGATTTTTAGAGCAGGGAACCTTCAAACCTATGAAAAGCGCATTCGGGGCTATCAGGAAAAAGGTGCTTCCTTCACGGTCAGAAGTGGCGGTCTTTCGCGGCGAGTTCAAATAGAGGGAAGTTCAAAGGTCTTCAGGTTTTTTGGACACGCCGGGAGTAGTTTTGTGGACGGCTCATTTTTTGCGCCAATGGTTCGGCGAGACATTGACGAATACATCAGACAGCACGGTCGGATTGACGTTTTTGACAAGCCTGACATTCAACAATTCTGTGTTCAGCGCATATCGGACAACTTGGGTAAGTCTGTCACGGGTGTGGACATGAACAACTGCCATTGGACTACCGCATATTTACTTGGCTTCATAAGCGAGCGGCTTTACAGGCGAGGAATCGCATCGGGGAAGAAGAAGGGCTTGTTGGTCAGCATTGGAAGTCTGAACAAATTGGAGCGAATAGACCATTACGAAAACGGGAAGTTGGTTCATTCTCGGTATGACCATGAAGTCCACGACCTTTATAGCCCGTTTTATTGGGCTATCATTGGCAGGGTGCGGGACGTTATGATGGACGTGTTTGCCACTCACGAAGAAGCCTTTTATATGTGGCTTACAGACTGTGCCTTTGTAGACCCATTGGCTTCGTCACATCTTCAGGACCATTTTCGCTCACTTGGATATGATTCCAAACGATATGATGTGGACTTCACGAAAGTAACCCACAACAAGGTTTGTTGGTACGACACCAAGTATGACAAGCATAAGCAAATTGCTTATGTGAACCGGGACATCGAAACTTCATATGCGTTGTGGGAAGCCGGGGCAAAAAGCAGAGAGGGTCTTCCGACCCCCTCCCCTTAAACAATGACAGTTTACTTGGAACCCCAAGACAACATGACTGAAAAAACGGGAACATTAAATGGGAAAGCAAATGTCAGTCGGCAACGAAATTGAAACTTTCTTTGATGAAACAACAACATTTCACAGTCTGCAAGAGGTCAGTTTGATTTACTATTTGCAAGATTACCTCGATGAATTACGTTCTTTTCGCGATATGAATCGAATAGAATGTGATTGGGATAATGGTCGCATCAAAACGCGGGAATTGACCGTTGTTGAACGTGTTGAAATTGAAAAGGAAATTCTTGCACTTATCCAAATGATTCGTACACTTTCGCATTACTATGCGGGAACGAAAAAAATTAAGGGACACAAAAGTTGGGGCATGGCTAAAGACCAAAGCTCCTCAAGTCCTTGAGGTCATTGGTGAGGTCGTCCCTGATGCCGGAGCCTTTAGTTTGATTAGGAAGTTGGCTTTCAACGACCCAAGCCTTTCTTCACAGGATAAAATCGAATTGGAGTCTGTTATTCAGGAAGAAGAAGTGGACTTTCAACAAGAAGTAACAGCAAGGTGGCAGGCGGATATGAATTCCGATAGCTACTTAGCTAAAAACGTGAGACCTATGATGCTTATAGCTCTCGTTCTTTTTTACATGGCGATTACGGTTTGGGATGGCATTTCTCAGCGATTCATGCCGCCACAAAATTACATTGACCTACTCGAACTGCTTATGCTCACTGCCTTTGGAGCATACTTCGCAGGGCGAAGCGTAGAAAAGACTTTCAAAAAGTAACGGAAGCCATTTTCCGAAACACGAGCAAATCAAATTGCCTTCAGTCGTTTTGCTCCATAGTAGATTCCAAGAGCAATGCTCAAGTACAAAAGATAACGACGAGAGGCACGATTAAAAGCCCTTTGGTCAATCAGGCTGTAAGTGAACTTGTTGCCGTAGCGATTTTCGTGGTCGCGCACCAAATTCATAAATTCTGCGTAGTCATCAGCACTTTGAAATACCTGACAGCCCGCAGAATATCTATCTACTTCTTGCGTAACACCCGAAGATTTGGCTCGATGTATGTTGATGCCAAAATAGCCTGTTTCTTCTCTTCCATTATTGAAATCTAAGACGGCATCTCGGTCATAGTCTCGATAGACGGTAACTTTTCCTCCTTTTTGCTGAAGAGCCGCATATCCACTATGTGTACCCAATTTATAGGCATCGACATACTGACCTTCTTTAAGCAAAGCCGAGCCGCTTGGCTTCATGGGGTTTTTTAGCCAATATGTGCCTGTATCAGTTGTAGCAGGATAGCCGTGTACGACCCATTTTCCATTGTCGTTTTTGTAGAAAACATAAATGGCATCATCAAACTTGTTCGGGATGGTTGATGATGAACGCACACCGAGAATGTTGAGTTCGTATGGGCGTGTGTACACCCTGAAGCCTTTTGACCTCATCCAACCTATCAACGCACGGACAGGAAGTCTTCTTTTCGCCATCGTTACAAACCTTTTCCGTGAGCTTGTTTACGAAGAACAAACCGCAGATTCGGATTCTCAGCTAAAAATTTGTTGCGCACTCTCATCGCTTGGCTTTGACTTGACAACGAGTCAATCAGCCGAAAACATTCTGCGTCATCAAAGCGAAGCAAAATGTAAACATTCCACATTTATTAGAAACCCGCACCGGGGTATTCAAGGTCATCTGCGCTTAAATCCGCGCCACCTTGCCTATGCAACGGAAATGGGGTGTTATCGAGAATCACAAGTTTTTGGCTGAAGCTGTCTCTTGAGCGGTTTCGTGTACGACGTGGTGTAAATGATTCCATCACTTCCTCTTCCGGGTCGTCCAAGTCCCCAATTTCTTCAACTTCAACATCCTGACTGATTTCTTCATCAGCTTTATTAACCTCATCGTCACGAAGGACAAGAGGGATGAAACTTTCAGTGGGAATGATTTCGGGCGTTGTTTGCGGACGGTCTTTTTTGTCCGTCAGGAGATAAACGATTAAACCGCCCAACCCTAATAGCAATATGCTTTCTAATCCTTTCATGAGTTTACTTTTTAGTTTTCTTGATTACCAAAAGCACCAAAAGTGCAATTGCCGGACCATAAATAATCCAAGGTATTTTCTTTCCGTCGTTTGAGGCAATTACTTCTGCGACCCCTAACGTGTTGTCTTTTTCGTTTAGAATGACGACAAAAGGCAGGCTTCCAATGTTGTGGCTTTTAGGGCTGTAACCAACGGAACTGAAGCGCAAACTACCTGTGCTTGGAACATCAATGTTGAAACGACCATTTTCATCAGCTACTGCCCCTCCGCTGTTTTTAGTGGCATTTGGTGCAAAGTATGCTACTGATGCAAAAGGGACAATTTTTCCGTCCGGACCAACAACTTTACCTGAAACGGTCATTGTGTTTTCGTTTTAATATAAACCGCCGCGCCGACTGCCATCAATAAAATGACTACTAAAGCCGTTTTTGATGGCGTGACGAATTGGGCGTTTTTTGCGGCGAAATCATTGAGTCGATTCAGCCAACCTCTCCTGAACTGTGCATTTGCTGTACCGGGTTCCGATATATCAAGAAAAAACTGCCTGCGATAGGCTATCATGTTGTTGTACAGCTTCTGTGCGTTTTGCTTGGAAAGCATATTCAAGACATTGACAATCTTTGAGTTGGTGTTGACCTCATTGCTTGTTGCCCCATACTCTTTCTTGAGCATCTTCTGCATCAGGTTTTTTGCTCCACCAACACCACTGCCCCAAGCCCAACTTACATATGCATTTGCTATGGCTTGGTTTTGAATCAGGTCTCCACCTACCCTATCCCAATACCTTTGCTTGTAAATCCCTTCCCAAATATTTTGGGGCATTTCAAGAAAGTTTGAACAAGATGCCTCATAACCAACTTTGTCGGCATTGCCCTTGAACGTGGTCCAAGTAATGCCCTTATTTGTGTGGTATGGAGCATCATACTTCGGGTCGTAGCCGCAGGGCGCGGGATTCGAAGACGCGCTATCCGAAGGGTTGCCTGTAAGCCCTCCCTCCCAAGTTGTAATGAATGGAATAAACTGCTTGAAGTTAGCCACGCTCTAAGTTGGTACAAAAAAAAACCAACCCAATTGCGGGTTGGTTTTTAGTTGTCACTTTTTTTTCTATCAGCGCATCTTGTAGATGATGTAACCAAGCGCACCGAGGATAAGCAGATTGTGTACATTCTGCCCGCCAAGAAAAGTGTTGGGATTTTGGATGTCAAACATAGTTTGGACTTTTAGGGTTAAACAAATGCTCTTGCGAGCCGAACATTACAACAGGTCATTGTCCTGAGTGTAAGATTTTTTGATGGTCTTACTTGGAACTACTCCATTTGCCGTTTTTGAGTCGGCTTTCTTACGCATAAAAGCCGCAAGCCGCGCAATGCCCCATGCCACACGGCTGTTTGGTCGTCCGCCTCTTATGGTGGGTCTATGCGACGCACTATAAGCCCCCATGCCTCTTCGGACTACGGCTTTTGCCGTTGGTAAGGTAATCTTCTTGCCGCTGTTGCGCTTGTTGTACTCGGATACCATGTCTTTGATGGTCTTCGTCGTTTTTACGCCAAAACTTATTGTTTTTGCTGACCGCTTGGACTTTGCGCTACCGGGCTTATTGACCGCACTGCCGCGCACCCTGTCTTTTTTGGGTGCAGGCGTTTGAGATGCGCTTTTTCGCCCCGGTCGCTTCATTTTCTGCCCCTGTAATACAAGTAGCCCCCAACTCCTAAAATCGCGATTGAAGCAATGGGAACTTTATATTGATTCAAAAGCGGAACAGTAACGTCATAGACATATGCAGTAACGCCATCTTGGTCAATCATAGCTCGGTTATCATTCCAAGTAACCCACCTGTTTTTGTCTCTGACATCTATGTGGGCAAAAGTTTTGTAGTAACCAAATCCACGAACGCCAATATCAAACAAAGCCCGCCGAAGTGGACCATCCTCATCCTTCATTTGAGTATGAAGGCGGGTCAGTTCGGCTGAATTGTTATTAACGAACTGAAAATCAATCGCGTTTCCGACTAAATGCTGAGACGAAACTGAGCCTCCAATAGCACTGTTGTGTGCTTTCGTCCTGAAGGTTGAGGTGACTTTTATAGGCACTCCGGAAGCACTCCTTATGTATTGCAAGGCTTGGATAACGCGGTCATCCAAAAAGTGTTCAGCGGGAGCATTGAAGGAAGTGCTATACAGCTCCTTCATGTTGAAGTTAGCCGTGACCTGAATGTCTTTATTTCTTATAATCATTCCTGCTACCGACGAACCCTTTGTGCTTTAGACACAGCGCAAACCAAAGTGCATTTCCTTTGAGGCTTTTGCGCTTCATCAACTATGTGTTCCTCCGTTTTTGCTTCGGTTAGGAATCAGAAAGTTGATAAGGTTTCGAATCAGGGTTGTCGCCTTGTTTACGACGCTGTTGTCTTCAGTTGAGGGCGTGAGCCGTACTGCAACTTCAACAACAATGAGAAGGGCAAGAATGAGTTCAGCCCATCCTGCATACTGAGAAAAATCAAATACTTCCATGATTAGTTTTTAAGGAATTTCTTAATGTGTGGTGCGAGCCTGATAAGTCCAACAGCAATCGTAATGACTGCCGCAATGGGTACAAGGTGAGATTGAAGGTATTTCAACCTCTCGATACGGTTTTTTTCTTCAGGCGTATATGCCATCACCATAGGAGTTTATCAGCGTAATATCCGGGTGTTCCATTAACATTCCGGTCTTTTTTGTGCCGAATCTTGTAAAGTTTTCTTCTACGCTCCGCCGTACCTTTTTCTACTTTGCCCTGCTTTTCCTTCCGCATATACGTCGGGTAGTCATTCATTCCTGCCGCTCCAATGCTTGCTACTTTCTTGCCGTTTTTGAAAACATCAATTTTTTTGCCTTTGCGGGTCGAGGGCTTTACCTGTACCCCAAGTTTTTTGGCTTGTGTTCTCGTGTAGCGTGAAATAACATAGCTCATGCCAACCTCCAATTGTCGGTTACGAAATCGCCTTCGTTCATCAGCGTGTAAGTGAAGTGCGGTCCATATTTGATGCTTGACCGTTGAACAAGCCCCATAAAGAATTCATAGTCTTTTGGGTCGCTGAAAACTTGGCATCCCGCGCTGTACTTTTCGTTATGATATGATTTTACGGTCGGACTACTGCGATGAATGTTGATTCCAAAAAAGCCGCGCTGTACCGTGTCGTCGTCGAAATCTAAAATTTTGTCTTTGGTGTTGTCGCGGTAGACTTCAACAGGCTTTGCCTGCACAAGTGCCGTGTATTCACCTTTGTGCTTCCCAAGCACCCACGAACTACGATATTGACCTTGCTTCAAGAGCGCAGTTCCATTGCGTTTCATAGGATTTGCAAGCCAATAAGTGCCTGCGTCTGTGGTAATCCAAAACCACTTCAATTGCCACTGCCCCTCCTCTTTGTATATCACAACGAGCGTGTCGTCAAAAAGCCCTGCTGTGCGGTTTGGTCCTCGAACACCGATGATATTCAAGTTCAAATCACCCCTTTCAAAAAATGTGTAGCCTTTTGCGCGTAGTC
>Ga0181592_10005832_pt1 | contig 10136 bp, 6 predicted proteins | sample 071ome_20_FD_133755 | JGI IMG/M metagenome (GOLD analysis project Ga0181592, IMG submission 133755) | Coastal salt marsh microbial communities from the Groves Creek Marsh, Skidaway Island, Georgia - 071412BT metaG (megahit assembly) | ecosystem: Environmental > Aquatic > Marine > Intertidal zone...
CGCCATGGTTGAATCTGCTGAGGCAGCGGTTGCCCAGCTGCGAGCGGCGCCAAGTGACGCGGGACGAGACGAGGCAATCGCGGCATTGCGGGCGGCACTTGTCGCCGCAGGGCACGAGCTGCCAGAAGAGGGCGAGGATCGACAACGCCAGCGACTGCAACTCTCCTACCAGTTGGCTACGCTGCTTTATGAGGGCCAGCGATATCATGAGGCGGCGGTTCTCGGGGAACATCTTCTGAATACAGCACCAAATGAACCGGTGAGCCGGCAGGCGGCTACGATTGCGCTTGCCAGTTGGCAGGCGCTCAAGCAGCAACCAACGGCAGCCTGGGCGAGCCAGGCGATTCATCAGGTCGCCCGGTTGGCTGAGGCGATTATGCGGCAGTGGCCAGAGGAGGCGGAGTCAACGGCAGCTGCGATGCTGGCGATTGATCTCGCGGCTGCTGCTCAAGACCTGGAGGCAATCGACACACTACTCAGCGGCCTGAATAAGCAGTCCCCGGGGCGAGCAGCAATCGTCCTCCGCGGAGGCGTGACTCTCTGGCAGGCATGCCAGCAGCTAGAGACCGCAGAAAAAGCGGCTTGGCAGGAACGAGTTGCCGGTTGGCTCGATGAGGGGCTGGCTCTCTTAAGTGATGCTGATTCACTCAAACCCGATGGCTTATCGTTGGCGATTGCGGCCGCTGTGGCCCGCTGCAATCTGTTGTTGCTGGCAGATCCTGTTGACTCTGAAGAGGTAAAGCGGCTCTTGCTGCAGCCTGTCTGGGGCCCATGGACTCAGCTTCAAAAGCCCTCCCCTGCCCTGCCGAAACAGCTTGTCGAGCCCGGGCTTGCTATCTGCCTGAGGGGATTCGTCGCGATAGGAGACGATAAATTGGCCTCCCAGGCACTTGCCAGCCTTGTTGACTACGCCCGGGGCAGTTCAGAGGCAACAGGGCGGTTGGCAGGCACGATCGCGGTGCTGGGAAGAAAACTGGTCGAAGACTTAGAGGAGACGGCCCAGCAGGATGGTGGCGAAATCAAACAGGTTGCCCTCCGTCTTGAGTTGCTTGGGCAGGTTCTGGATGTCGCACAAAAGGCATCCGGCTCACGTGCTGTCTCGACCTGGACTGCAGTCACGCTCTCTCAGCTGGGCTCATCTACAGGCCCCTTTGCTTCACTTGTGCCTCGGGATGCTCGGGTCGGCTTTCTTCGACAGGCGGTTACGGTCACAGAGCAGCTTCTCGATGATCCTGCTGGGGGGCAACAGACTGCCCTCAGACTCCAGTTGGTGAATGTCCTCGCGGAATTAAAGGAGTGGGAGGCCGCTCTCGCGCAGATAGACGAGGTCCTTCTTGATCAAGATGCGGCTCGTTCTGTCGCGGTGCAGCAGCAAGTGGCAGAGCTGCTTGAGGCGTCGGCTCGACAGACGACCGATGCGGAACTGGCACGGCAGCGGTTCCGCGAAGCAGCTGTCGGGTGGCGAAAGGCGGTTTCGGGAGGAACGGCTGTCGCGTGGGGCTGGGGGGGGCTCGCCAGTCGGGTTTCAAATCGCGCCTTTGGTGGAGAAGATCAGATCGCCAGAGGCCTCAGGCAGGTGTATTTCCAAGCCCGTCTGCGGCTGGCTGCCTGTCGACTTGCCTGGGCGCGTCGCGAGACCGATTTGAACGAGAGAAGGCGGCGTCTGGAGCAGGCTGCCGGTGACATCAAGATTGAGTCACAGCTCCATCCTGCACTCGGCGGGGCAACACTCCAGGTAGAATTCAAGTCACTGCTTGACGACATTGAAGAGGAATTGAGCAGGCTGTCAGGAGCGGCATCATGACAAGTTTTTCAAATGAGATCTGGCTGACCCAGAAACTGCGTGTTCAGCGGCAACGGCCATGCTGGTTTGGCTTCTTGCTTGCAGGTTGGCTGGTGGTGTGGGGCAGCGTGGTGGTGGCCGCCCCGCCTGACAAGGTAGTCACTCCAGAAGAGATCCTCTTTGGCCGTATTCAATCGACTAGTCCGAATGCCCTTGATTTTGAGGGCCAGACTGGAGGACGTCGTCAAATTGGTGTCGACGAGTTGGTCTCCATGCAGTTCGGGGAAGAACCAAGGGCACTGACCGACGCCCGGCGGGATCTACTGGAGGGTGACTATGCCGCGGCCCTCGCTGGGGTGGCAGAAATTTCTTCGGGCGACCTTGAGGGGGGGGCGGTCGAAATCCGGGCTGACTATGACTACGTTCGGGCCGCTGCAGAAGCGCGGCAAGCACTTGCCAGCGACACTCCAAGTCGCCCTGCCCGCGATGCTGTAGAGGCCTTTCTCAAACGCTACAGCCGGACGATTCGTCGCTATGAAATGATTGAGCTGGCAGGCCAGCTGGCCTTGGCAGCTGGTTACAGAGGGGACGCCATTGCCTGGTATCAGCAACTGGCCTCCGGCCCCCCCGCTTTTGCCATTCGGGCGGCCTGCCTTGAGGGCGAGGCGTGGCTGGTAGAACACGATGCCGATGAGGCAATGAAAGCGTTTGAACGCGGCCTGGCGATTCGTTCAGGAGATGCTGCCAGTCGGCAGGAGAAATTGACCGCAGAATTGGGCCGGGCCGCCTGCCTGATCGAGCAGGGGAAGGCGGCTGAGGCAGTAGTTTTGATTCGGCAGGTGTTGGCAAAGACTGAACCGCCAACAGAGGCCGACGTCCAAGCCACTCAGACCGTCGCCAGAGGGTATGTGCTGCTGGGGGATGGGTACCTTGCGGCAGATGAACCACAGGATGCGCTGCTGGCCTACCTGACGGTTGACTTGGTGTATCCCAAGGCCGCTCGGTTTCACGCCGAGAGCTTGTTCCGGTTGGTCAAACTCTGGTCGGTGGGCGGCTTTCCACAGCGGGCTGCCGAGGCTCGCCGCCGGCTTGAGGCACTTTATCCACAGAGCCACTGGGCAGCAGATCTCTCGGCGTCAACAGACTGAGCAGAGGCTCGTCTTGGCGGATTCCTGGCAGGAACGCTATTCTTTTGACCACGGATTGACGAGCGGTCTGGCAGTGGATGTGTTTGGAAATGCATCGCCAGCACTCGCAGAGAAGATTGTGACGGAACACCAATGCACAGAAGAAGTGTCTGGCTGTGGATCATCGGGCTTACAGTAGCCGGGGTAGTTTTTTGGGGAGAGCGGGGAGCCATCGGCCAAGAAAACGAGGCTGAGCCCACTGCCATCCAGGCCGCTGCCGAGGAAGGCCTGCCGGCGCCACCAGCCACGGCGTTGCCAAGTGCCCCCGCGCCCCCTCCAAACCTTCTTGTCTACTACGTGAAGGCGTTGGGCCTGACATTTGTCATCGTCTTTTTGGGACTGTCGTTCGCGTTGGTGGCCTTGCTTGTCATGTGCTTTTTGCAGTTGCGACGAGCCGTGCTTATGCCTCCTGATTTGATTGAAAACTTTGAAGGTCATCTGGGCCGGAAAGAATTCCAACAAGCCTACGAGTTAGCCAAGGCTGATGACTCGTATCTCGGGCGGGTGCTCGCAGCAGGGCTTGTGAAACTTCAGGTGGGGTATCAACAGTGCCTGGACGCCATGCGTGAGACGCAGGCGGAGGAGGCCATGCGACTGGAGCACAAAATTAGTTATGTCTCTCTTGTGGGAGCACTGGCTCCCATGTTTGGGCTACTCGGGACCGTCAGCGGAATGGTCAGTGCGTTCACCGTGATTGCCCAGTCAGCCACTCAGCCCAAGCCAGCCGAGTTGGCCACCGGTATTTCGCAGGCGTTGGTGACCACCCTCATTGGCCTCTGGCTGGCGATTCCGGCGGTCGCCTGTTTTTCTCTCTTTCGCAACTGGCTCGAGCGGTTCAATAGTGACATTGAGGCCGAAAGTGTCCGGCTGATCTCGAAGGTTCCAGTGGCAAAGAAGTGATGAGCCAATCCTGCCGGGCGGTTGTGTCTGCCCCCAGGAATTGCAGGAAAAGTGACTGTGATACGCAGAAGCAATGGTCCAGCGACCGTCGAAAATGACATGACGCCAATGATTGACGTCACGTTTCAGCTCATCACCTTTTTTATGTTCGTCCTCAACTTTAGTGAGGCGGAACAAGACGAGCGAATTCAGTTGCCGGTCAGTCAGTTGGCCAAGCCAGCAGAGGGCGTGCTGGAAACGCCGATCACGATGCAGTTGACTGCCGATGGCGGTGTGCTCTATGCCGGCGAGGTGGTGCCGGTCGATCAAATTGACAGGCCCTTACGACAGGAGCGGGAAATTATCGAGGCGGCCGGGAAAGATCCCAAGCAGGCTACTGTGATTGTTCGGGCTGACGGCCGGGCGAGTACCGGGGACGTGCAGCAGGTGATCCGGATTTGCCAAGAAGAGGGCTTTGAGCGGTTTGCGCTCCGGGCTCTCTACAAGCCGGAGTAACACAATGACTGCTCTGCCCCGACGGCGGCTTGAAAAAGTAGCCATTAATATGACGCCAATGATCGACGTCGTTTTTCAGTTGATGATTTTCTTCATGCTGACACTGAACATCATCGCACCCGAGGGTGATTTTGATATTCGGATGCCCCTGGGGAAATCAGCAGGGCAACCCTCCGATGACCTCCAGTTGCCGCCGATTAAGGTGCGGCTGACGGCTCAGGCCGACGGAAGTCTGGCTGGAATTGGCATGAATGGTGAGCCGGTCAGTGATTTTGATGATCTCCGGCAGCGTGTTGCCGGCATTGTCGACGCAGCAGAGGCCTCGGGAGCTGTAGCAGCAGATGTCGAACTCGAACTCGACTGTGATTACAACCTCGACTACGCAAACGTTGTCAGTGCCATCACGGCTGTTTCTGGACGGGTCGATGATGGTCGGGTAATTGAGATGATCAAAAAAATTACCTTTGCACCCCCAGGGACTGATTGACACGCTCGATCGCTGGCAGTGATGTTTTACCGACGAGGGTGAAACTGCTGGTGCACGCTTTTCAGCCGGCCGGAATCGACGTGGGTGTACCGCTGTGTAGTGGCAATGCTTGCATGTCCGAGCATCTCTTGCACATGCCTGAGGTCGACGCCACCGGCAACAAGATGGGTGGCGAAACTGTGCCGCAGTGTGTGTGGTGAGATGTCAGTGGGAAGCGCCGCTGCAGCGGCATGGTTGCGGACAATCTCCCAGATGCGCATCCGCGAAAGTTGGTTGCCCCGGGTTGAGAGAATGACCCAGCCTGGTTCGTTCCCGCGTTCCGCAAATTGTTCGCGATGGCGGTCAAGCCATTCACGCATGGCTGTGCGGGCACGGGCACCCAGCGGCACGACCCGCTCCTTCTGGCCCTTGCCGTGGCAGGTGCAGAACTGTTCCTCAAGGTGCACGTCAGTCAGCCGTAGGGCTGATACTTCAGAAGCGCGGCAGCCTGTGGCGTAGAGCAGTTCCAGCAGGGCACGATCTCGTGCGCCCGAGGGAGTAAAACGCGAGGGGCTATCGAGGAGCCGTTCAACTTGGGCTGGGCTGAGCACTGCGGGAATAGGATCGTCACGACGGCCCAGTACAAGTTGTTCTGCCGGGTTGTCCGCACGGACTCCTTCAAGTTGCAAGAAGGCATGAAATGTCCGTACGGTCGCGGCATGCCTGGCAATGCTTGCACGCGACCGGCCCTGCTTGGAGAGGTCAGCAAGGTGGTCGCCCAAATCCTGGATTGTGATCGTGAGCGGATTTTTTCCACCCAGCCAACGAGAGAACGTATCCAAGTCGCGACGGTAGGCAGCCTGGGTGTTCTCAGCAAGGCCGCGTTCATGTCGAACGTAAGCGATAAACCGTTCGATCAGATCGGTTACCTGCACACTCGCCAGCGGCGTCGCCTGCGGGCCGTCGAAGGCAATCCTGCGGCGGCGGGATCGTCCCGGTTTCCCTGGCGGTTTGTTTTTGGGTGTGGTTGCGCGGGGCATGGATTGATCCCGGAGATGGGCGAAGGCCTGGATCACGATGCCGGCATGCCTGCTCAGGGGTCATAGCCAAGGTTGGGGGCAAGCCAGCGTTCCACATCAGCCACTGGCATTCCCTTGCGAGCGGCATAGTCTTCAACCTGATCGCGAGTGATCCTGTCCACTGCGAAGTATCGGCTTTCGGGATGCCCAAAGTAGAGGCCACAGACGCTTGCCGCTGGAGTCATGGCAAAGCTTTCCGTCAGGTTCATGCCAGCGGCCTCCGTTGCTCCGAGCAATGCAAAGAGGGCCGGTTTTTCGGTGTGATCAGGACAGGCCGGATAACCCGGAGCCGGACGAATGCCGCGATACCCCTCGGCAATGAGTGCCTCATTGTCGAGCCCCTCGGACTTGCCGAAGCCCCAGTCGTCCCGCGCTCGCTTGTGCAGCCATTCGGCAAAGGCTTCAGCCAGGCGGTCGGCCAGCGCCTTGACCATGATCGAGTTGTAGTCGTCGTGGTCGCGGTCATGCCGTGCGGCAATCTCGGCACAGCCGTGGCCCGCTGTGCAGGCGAATGCACCAAGGTAATCCTTGCGACCACTGGAGGTGGGCGCAATGAAATCGGCAAGTGCATGGAAGGTGGATTGGCCCCGGCGTTCCCATTGCTGCCGGAGGGTGTGAACCCGACCCGATTCAGTTTTTCGCTCATCGTCGGTGTAGAGCAGAATGTCATCACCCTCACTATTGGCTGGAAAGAAGCCGTAGACGCCACGGGCCTCAAGGGACTCTTGGGCGACAATTTCGTCGAGCATGCGGCGGGCATCGTCAAAGAGTTTGCGGGCCTCCGTGCCGACCGTTGGGTCCTCCAGAATCAATGGATACTTGCCCTTCAGTTCCCAGGCCATGAAGAACGGAGACCAGTCGATGAAGGGCACAAGATCAGCGAGCGGCACCTTGGGAAGCGGGCGAACGCCCAAGAACTCAGGGGTAGCGATTTCGGCGACAGACCAGTCGGTGGTCCAACGATTTGCCACAGCGGTGGCATAGGGCACTAATGTTGCCTGCTGCCTTTTCTGGAAGTTCTCGACATCCCGGGCCTGTGCGGCGCGATTGGCCGACACAAAAGCCTCACGATGCGCTGGGTTGAGAAGATTTTCAACTACGCCTGCTGCCCGGGAGGCGTCAGTCACATGAACAACGTCACCAGAGTAGACGGGGGCGATCTTCACCGCCGTGTGACGGGCTGAGGTCGTTGCGCCGCCAATCAGGAGCGGTACGCCAATTTTTTCGTGCTCAAATTCCTTGGCGACCTGAACCATTTCGTCAAGGCTGGGTGTGATCAGGCCCGACAGGCCAACCACGTCGACCTGCTCGGCCCGAGCCTTGTCGATGATCGTGGCGCAGGGAACCATGACGCCAATGTCGACCACCTCGTAGCCATTGCAGCCGAGCACCACGCCCACAATGTTTTTACCGATATCGTGGACGTCACCCTTGACGGTAGCCAGCAGGACTTTGCCTCGCTTGGTTTGTTCGGCCCCTTGCGCTTTTCGTTCTTCCTCCATGTAGGGCAACAGGTAGCCGACGGCCTTCTTCATGACGCGGGCACTCTTGACCACCTGGGGCAGGAACATCTTTCCCTCGCCGAAAAGATCACCAACGGTCTGCATGCCCCGCATGAGTGGGCCTTCGATGATCTCAAGGCTGGTGTCATACTCATGCCGGGCTGCTTCGACGTCTTCCTCGACATGGTCGGTGATGCCCTTAAGCAGAGCATGGGCCAATCGCCCTTCGACATCGAGTTCCCGCCAGGCGTCGGTCTTGGCGGAGCTTGCGCCCCCCTGCCCTTTCACCTTCTCGGCATGCTCAATGAGTCGGTCAGTGGCGTCGGGCCGTCTGTCAAAGAGGACATCCTCGATTTTCTCAAGGAGATCAGGCTCGATTTCTTCGTAGACCGCCAGTTGGCCAGCGTTGACGATGCCCATGTCGAGCCCGGCGCGGATGGCATGGTAAAGGAAGGCGGCGTGCATGGCCTCCCGGACAAGATTATTGCCTCGGAATGAAAACGAGATGTTGCTGACACCACCGGAAATCTTCACCAATGGCATCCGTTTTTTGATTTCCCTGGTCGCCTCAATGAAATTGACGGCGTACCGGTTGTGCTCCTCCATGCCGGTGGCAACGGTGAGGATGTTGGGGTCGAAGATGATGTCTTCTGGAGGGAAGTCGGCCTCTTCGGTGAGGAGTCGGTAGGCCCGCTCACAGATCGATACCCGCCGTTCAATGTCAGTTGCCTGGCCTTCTTCGTCGAAGGCCATGACGACCACCGCGGCACCATATCGGCGAATCGTCCGTGCCTGGTGCAGGAAGGACGCTTCCCCTTCTTTCAGGCTGATGGAGTTCACAACCCCTTTGCCCTGAATGCACTTGAGCCCGGCTTCAAGGACTTCCCAACGCGAAGAATCGATCATGATCGGAACCCGAGAGACATCGGGTTCGCTCGAGAGCAGCGTGAGGAACTTGGTCATCACCGCTGGCCCATCGAGCATGCCCTCATCGACATTCACGTCGATGAGATTGGCGCCGTTTTCCACCTGCTGGCGGGCAACGCTGAGGGCCGCCTCGTAGTTTTCATCTTTGATGAGGCGAGCGAATGCCCGTGAGCCAGTGACATTCGTCCGTTCGCCAATGATGGTAAAGCTGCTTTCCGGGCGGATCTCCAGCAGTTCCAGGCCAGAGTAGCGACTCAGCTGCGGTGGCTGAGCTGGCTGCCTCGGTGGATGCGGGGCGACAGCCTCGGCTATGGCTCGAATGTGATCCGGGGTCGTCCCGCAGCAGCCACCGACGATATTCAGCAGGCCATCGCGGGCAAACTCGCCGATCACAGCGGCCATCATTTCCGGAGTTTCATCAAAGCCACCCAAGGCATTGGGGAGCCCAGCGTTCGGGTAGCAGCTGACAAGCCGCGAGGTAATTCGTGAGAGATCCGAGAGGTACGGGCGGATCTTTTCCGGGCCGAGCGCGCAGTTGATTCCGATGCTGAGCAGGTTGGCATGAGAGACGCTCTGCCAGCAGGCTTCGACAGTCTGGGCCGACAGGGTGCGGCCCCCTTCGAATACGGTGAACGAGGCCATCACTGGCAGCCGGATGCCGGTCGACTGAAAGACGTCTTCGATTGCGAACAGAGCGGCCTTGAGGACGAGCGTGTCAAATGCCGTCTCAGCCAGAAGCAGGTCGACGCCCCCTTCCAGAAGGGCTTCGATCTGTTCCCGGTAGCAGGCCACCATTTCATCAAAGGTGACATCGCGATGGCCGGGGTCTGCCACGTTTCCAGCAATCGAGAGCTGTTTATTGGTCGGGCCGATCGAGCCGGCCACAAAACGGGGCCGCTCAGGATTCTGAGCGGTTACTGCGTCGGCCGCCTCGCGGGCAATGCGGCAGGCTGCCAGATTGAGCTCTCGCGTCCGATCGGCAAGGCCGAAGTCAGCCAGGGCAACCGGAGTGGCTCCAAATGTGTTGGTCTCGATGATATCGGCACCGGCATCGAGAAATGAGGTGTGAATCTGCCGAATGGCCTCCGGCTGGGAGAGGGTCAGCACGTCGATGCAGTTTTTCAGGTCACGTTGGTGATCCTGAAATGGTTTGCCCCGAAAGCCCGCCTCGTCGAAACCAAGGGCGTGCACCATGGTCCCCATGGCACCGTCAAGAATGGCGATTCGTTGTGAAAGGAGGTTGAGTAGGAGCTCCGTGCGGGGGGGCTGAGAAGATGACATCAGACTTTCGTGCTGGTGGGGCCGGGAGATTGACACGCTGGCGACTACGAACCGCCGTGACAATTGTTTTGCCGAGTATTTCGACGTTTTCACCCATCATAGGCGAGACGGGCCTGCCGTCATACCGGCCCCCCTTGGGGATTAACTGTTCGGTCAATTCGGTGCGGTTTTCCAGCCGCCCTCGATGAGGCGGTACGGCCCCAGGCCGCCCGGATGCTGCTGACCACGACGGGCCTGGCAACCTGGACAGCGGGAAAGGCTCTCCTTCAAGTGTGTGTGGAGTTCGGGTCGATAGCCACCGTTAGGGGAGCGGTGTGCATGGAGACGATTGCAATATTTCCGACAGTTCCGTCAGACGATGGCGGGCAGCCGTTCGTAGCGAGAGAAATCGTTCTCCGTCGGCCCGTTGCGAGAGAGCCGCAGCAGACCGTGTCAGCGGAGCCAGAGGCCGGGGAACTCTCAGAAGCAGCCGCAACCTCGTTCGAGCACGAAGAACTGGCCAGTCTGCCTGAAGAG
>Ga0181592_10005846_pt1 | contig 10123 bp, 9 predicted proteins | sample 071ome_20_FD_133755 | JGI IMG/M metagenome (GOLD analysis project Ga0181592, IMG submission 133755) | Coastal salt marsh microbial communities from the Groves Creek Marsh, Skidaway Island, Georgia - 071412BT metaG (megahit assembly) | ecosystem: Environmental > Aquatic > Marine > Intertidal zone...
ATTGGTGTCACATGGCGGCAACGGTATTTCATATCTCACTGAACCAGTTGACTACAATTATTTGGATTGGGAATCCATTGGACAGATGAATCTAAACATCATTGTGGGTGCAAAGACATCCGCCGACACAGTGAACGGACCAATACAATTTGCATCAGGATCTGGAATGACACCAGAAATCATGGCAATTGTGATGTTGCTGGCAGGACCCGACGGCGATCCTATCAAAACATTCGAAGAAAAAATTGTGTGGGTCAAAGGTATGAGCGGATCAGAAAGAAGACTTGCATTCATCAGAGGCGATCTCAATGCAACTAGAGAGAATCCTGCAGCCTACAAAAAACATGTACAACCTATTATAGAAGAAGGCAAAGCTGTGACATGGTTTCATCATGGACTGTTGAATGTTTCCACAGGTGCACATGATGTTGATCCTAATTTCACAGAACCAACATTTGAAACACTGTATGAATCAACTCATGGAGTTGCACCCGCAGGTGATTTTTATGATGCGTACAAATTGGTAAAAAGTTGGAGAGATGCACTGCAAAAAGCATTTTGGGTCAATCAAGGCAACCCCAACAAACAAAAGTTGGTGGATGCACTAAACAAGATGATTGCTGATCCCGAATCGGTAGCTGCCATAGAAGCTAAAGTGGGTCAGTATGAATGGCGCACAGGTACTGATGGTGATGCAGCTGTGAAAACACTAAAATCATTCATCACTCCAGGAGCACTTAAAACACTCACAGACTTTGGAAGCAATCAACTTGGATTCAACACAGTATACAAGGAAGAGTTGACCAAATAATGTACATATTGTTTACAGGAGCCCCAGGATCAAAATGGAGTAGTGTGGTAAACCATATCTATTGGAGTGATGACATAGATCATACTGATTACTCTGAAGACAGGACATACTATCATGATGCTGAGACTCCTGGACATCTTGAATTGATGCACATAGGAGGATATTGGGATCCAGGCATGGAATTTTCCAACACAGATTGGGATGGGCCTTTCAGTGGAAAAGGAAAACGCATTATAAAATCACATACTTTTGCTCATAATTTAAATGAATTGAAAAATCACGGTTATCCCATTGTTATGGTATATCGCAATGACTTTGAATGTTTAGAGTGGTGGAAACGGTGTGGAGAATTTGCAATCACTTATCCAAATTACAAATGGTTTGTGAATTTGAACAAAATGTGGGATCATATACAAAAACAAAACAAAGATCTGTTGCAGTTTATTCATGTTAATATGGATAACATAAACAGAGTTGAAAATAACATTGAATTGTGTGATTTGTTAGATATAGCACTTCCTACAAATTTTAGCAAACACATTTATAGAGATAAAGACATACAAGTATATGTCTATAAAAAATTTGCATAAAGTAGAAAGCAATATATAGTTTATTAATGGACACATCAAATATTCCCCAAGAAAAATTAAACAATTATTATTTGAAAATATGGAAGCCAAACTTTGAAGCTTATGAATTTTCTGGTTGGGCATTACTTGATAAAGTTGGACCGCACGATCATGTGTTAGACATAGGTTGTGGATTCAACTTATTCAAAGAAAAATTAGGTGATCGTGTGTACGGAATAGATCCTGCAAATCCAAAAGCAGACGAAATGGTCACATGGGAAGATTATATACCACAGAAAAATTTCAACATCTATTTCGCTCTAGGATCGTTAAATTTTTATCCTGAATCAAAATTATTTGGACATGTAAAAAAACTTGCTGAAATAACAAAACCTGGGGATAGAATATATTGGAGACAAAATCCTGGCATTGGAGATCATCCTTGGAAAGAAGTCAAAGAAGTTCAAGACAGTTTTTATCCATGGACTATTGAATTAAATTACAAATTTGGCAAGCAATATAATTTTGACATCAAAGAATGTAAATGGGACAGCGGAAGAAGAATTTATGCAGAATGGCTTAAAGTTTAGCAAGTACAAAATAAATTCTATCATTGAAATCGTGTCGTAGATCCAACACAGCAAGATCGAGTTGTTTGGCAATTTCTGTGATTTGATACACATTCCACGGATAAAAATCAATATATTTGGATTCGGGTGCGTCGTGTTCTAATCCAGGATTGACTCTGAAAAACATTTTACCACCATCTGCTAGTAAATTGCGACACACTTTAAGTTCTCTGACAATTTTTTCATGCGTGCCAAAGTTAATTGAACCCAAACAAAGGATGACATCGAATTTTTCTGCTGTGGAATAGTCTTCAATTTTGATCTGTAAGTCTGCTTTTGAATTGTAAGGATCGAGACCGATGAGATTTTTTATTTTGCCTTTGAATTCATTGTATCCACATCCAACATCAAGCACTGCCCTTGGATTGAGTGCATTAACTTCGTCGATCAATTTTAATCCACTAAATTTGAATTTTTTTAATTTAGGCTGCCATATTTCGGAAAAATATTTGTGTAATATTGCATCGTCGATATAATATGTCAGTTGATCAATTTCCATACCGTCTTGCACAATGTCTACGCCAAATGTCGCAGATAGCACAGCATCTGAGCATGGCCATATTTGTTTGAGTTTGTTGTATATTTTTTGATTCATTATTCTACCACATCTGTAAATGCATAAGAAGTGAAGCCGTTTTCTTTGGTCACTTTTAATACATTGTTCACACGACCCTGCAGTTCATCTCTGTGTGATATGAGATAGATGTTTTTGCCACGTTCACGAGCAATCTGTTTCAATATGCCAATGGCATTTTCCACACCTGCTGTGTCCATGCCAGAGTCAACCAATTCATCAATGAACATGGTGTTGATGTTGTGATACAGCATTTCCCACACATCCCTGAATGCCCAACACAGACTTAGGATAAGTCTGTTTCTCTCACCTCTGCTCAAGTTGTCAAAGTCAAGATCTCTGCCCAACTCTGTGATTTCCACAGTCAAATCTGATTGGAATTTTACTTCGTGTGGCAATCCTGTTTTGTCCAAATAGAAAGCCAATCTTGAATTTAGGTAAGTCAAGTTTTGATCAATCACTCGCTTACGCACAAATGAATCTTTTGAAGTCAACAATTTATATAGGAATTCTTGATGATCCTGCAGTTTGCGTAGGTTGTTCATTTTGTCATATGACAGTGCCTGCACAGCAGAAGTTTTCAGTTCATCGATCTGTTCTTGATATGGATCTGTTTCTTTTGTCTTGGTTTCCAACTGTTGCCCTAGATATTCCACAGTGTTTTCGTGCTTATAAGCCTCCTGTGCTGTGTCGTAATAGGTCTCCGGCTGTTCTAAGTCGCCTATTGATTTTATCTTGTCTGTGAGTGCTGATTCCTGTGAAACCAAGTCTTCTATGTATTTTTCAAACTCTGTACGATCAGATTCTAATTTTGTAACCATTGATTGATGCTTGTCGTCTTCCATGGCACCACCACAGGTGGGACACTGTTTGTTTTGAGTTTTGTCGATGGAATCTAATATTTCTGTGAGTTGTTTGGTTGACTGTTTGATGGCAGTCTGCACAGTGGCCAGTTCACGTTCCCATGTGCGTTTCTTTTCAAAGTTTTCTCTGTAGGCTTCTAATTTTTTGTGACATGCAATTTCATGCTTGATGTCCACCTTCATCAGTTCTTCAATGCTGAGTGCAAGTTTGGCAATGTCATCTTTTTGCTGTGCCTGCCAACCACGTTGGCGTGTTTCCAGTGCGTCAATGGATGACTGTATCTTTTCATTGTTTCTCTCAATCTCATCCAACCGAATTTCTTCTTCTTTGATGACTTCTTTGGTTTCTTTCAACTCTTCTTTGAGCACTTCTGCTTTTTCTGACAGCACAGTGATGCCCAACAATTGTTCAATGATGTCCTTTTGTTCTGCAGCTCGCAAGCCAAAGAACGGCGGAGCATATGTGTGCAGTGCCACAATGTTTTGAAACATGATGTGACTCATGCCCAATAATTTTGTTATATCTTTTTGTGTTTCTCTGGAATCACCTTGTGCTTCATCATCTGCATCTTCTTTGCCATCCACATAAAACTTGATGATAGCAGGTTTTCTGCCTCGTTCAATCTTGTAGGTTTTGCCATCAATTTCAAACTCACATGACACCACCATGCCACGTTCGTTGGTTTTGTTCACAAGATTGTCTCGCTTGATGTTTGTGAGTGCATCTCCAAACAGTGCAAATGACAGTGCATTTAGAATTGTAGTCTTGCCTGTGCCGTTTCTTGATCCTGCATCATCACCACCCAAGTCGATGTTTTGTCCTAACACCAGTGTCAAATCCTGTCCTTCAAAATTGATGGCCTGTGTGACATTGCCCACTGACATGAAGTTTTTCACTGTGAGTGTTTTCAAACGAATCATAGGTTTTTGTAAATCTCCAACAATAGATTTCTGTCATAGTGTTCTGAATCCACTGCCATCAGTTGCGAATGCACAATTTCATCAATGGATTCAAATGCTTGTGTTAAATCAGTGGAATCATGTGCTGTGATGTCTCGCTGTTGAATAAATGTCATTTCTCTAAGTTTGTTCTGTGAAATAAATGTGTCTTTGATAAAGTTAGATTCTTCATATGTGATTTCTGTGTCAATGTCCACTCGCACATATGCTCTTTTTTTGAGTATGGATGCATTGTGCAGTATTTCACTTAATTTTAATGTTTGATACACAGGCATGTCTTGCCAATCATAGTAAACAGGATCGCCACCATGTTCCAACATCATGTAGCCTCTTCTAAAGTCGTTGGCATCTGAATAATTGTGTGGAAATGCATTGCCAATGTAGTGAATGTTGCCTTTCATCTGTCGCTGGTGAAAGTGTCCTGAAAACACATAACCGTGATGATTTAAATCATCACCTGACAGTTCATTGGTGTCAGGCATGGAAACCATGGCATTCATGAGGAAGTGTGGCAACTCAAAGTGCCCAAATACATACGGCTTAGCAGGCATGTCCTTGAGTTGCTTCCATTCCTCTGATACCAACCACGGGATAAACGCACAATCCTCTGTGTAGTATGGCTCCAGAATTAGGTTTAAATTTTTGATGTGTTTGGCAAATTCAATGGAGTTTACAGAACGTGAATCTTTGTAATACAAGTCATGATTGCCAACAATGAAATGGTTTTGTTCAAATGCAGATGCAATTTTTTCTAAGTTTTTTAATGAGTGTTGCAGTGTGGTGATGTTGATGGTGGCTCTTTGATGATGCCAATCACCTAAGAATATACATGTTTCGCAGCCTTGTGATTGAGCGTGTTGAATGAACCAATCCACATAACGATCACAGTCTTCGTTGAACTGTCGTGAATTGCCTTTGTTGCCAAAGTGAATGTCAGCAAACACTGCCGCACGTTTGAAAGTTTGCATTGAGTTTTATTATAAGATAATTATTATGATAATGCAATACGGATTTTATTCTAATACATTGATCAGATTTCCATCGTACGAAAATTACAAATGCAATGATCATGGTTTCCGCACACATGAATTTACTGATTGGTCTAATTATTGTCTTGTGTTAGGAGAATCAAATGTATTTGGTATTGATGTAGCTGATGGCAAAACAGTAAGTGAAGTATTGGAACAAACCGTTGATTATAAAATTTATAATTTAGGTCAACCTGGCGCATCTTGTGAAGAATGTGTCAGAATACTTTACTCTTTTGGTGAAACGCCAGCACCGAAAAAAGTCATTATGATTTGGCCTTATTTTCTAAGAAGAAACTATCAAGATTTAGATAACATTGTAAGAATCACAGGCAGTCATAATCCTGAATACACCAAACATATTGTCAACAATAATCCTGACATGGATATTGCACATTTTCTACAACAAGTATTTTTTGTGGAACAGTGGTGTTCATGGAGACGTGTGGAATGTTATCATTTCTTAGTGTCTGCAGAAAATTCTATTATGTTGCAGAGTCGTGGTAAAACTTTTGATAGATTATTTTTGCATTCTTTTGAAAATCATGCAAGGGATATTTCAGACACAGGTGGCCATTTTGGATCAGGCTCGCATAGAGCTTTTGCAAACTATATTAAAACTTCTTGCTTTTAGCATCAATTTCTCGCTCTGCTTTTTGTTTAATTTCCCATTCCATTTGTCTAGTGTGTGAAGGCATCATTCCGTTTTCTTGTAAAATATCATCACGTAGAGCTTGATTTTTTTTCTCAACATTTAGAATGCGTGTAAATGAATTTGTTATTGCCGCTGTGTAATAAGCAAATGGATTGTCTGATTTAGATTCATCAAACTGTAGACCGATCTGACTCAACTGCATGAGTGCTTGTCCCTGCATTTCGTCATTGTAGGTGTAACCACGCCAGTTGCCTCTGGTGCCATATCTTTGTGTCAACAATAGAAACATTTTTGCTAGTTTGTTAGTCATCTTGCCATGATCTACTGAAAATCGACCATTTTGCAGTCCGTCTTTCCAATGCGATTTTGCAACACACATCAATTCGTCTTGATCGTTATATCTCCAGTGTTGAAAAGGAGGAAAGTTAACTTTCATTTTAGAATCAGCAATAGTTTTTGGTTTTGCCTTTCTTGCAGAATTTGGTATGTGATCAAATGTCATGATTCTAAAAACAACATCATGTTTATCGAAGTTTTGTGGTTTGATTGTTTCTCCAGAACGTTTGCTCAGTCTTTTGGCTCGCTCTCTTTTTGCTTGTGCAACAGTGCGAATGTTGATTTTGTCCACTGATGGTAGTATAAGATCATATTCTTTGTCTTCGTCTGTGAGAAAAGAACAGTATGTGGACTTTGACTTGTGTATTTCAGCCAACATGTCCTTGTTGTTAAGATAATTGACAGCCATGTATTGAATTATAAACTATACAGTTAATTTATGCAATAAATATTTACAATGGCATCTTTTTCGAACTTTTTAAACAAAGGATCTAATTTTTTAACCGGAGCAGCCGGTTCTATAGCCAATAGACTTGCACAAGCAGGTCTGCCAGTGGGTGGCATTTTTAATTCTAAAACGCAATCCAGTCTGCAATCAAATGTTGGAGCACCATCGTCAACAGGCGATTGGGCAGTTAAGGTTACTGTGTCAGATGCTGTGTTTAATGATTTGATGGCAGATGCTCCTGTTTTTCCAGATTCGTTCAAAAAAGTAAAAGGCCTAAGATTTCCTGTGACACCATTTATCAACATGTCGCATTCTGCGGCTTATGATGCTCGGTCTGTCATACACAACAATTATCCTTATTATGCATACCAAAATTCGCAGGTTGATCAAATGACTATTGCAGGATCGTTTCCTGTGCAAAACAAAAATGATGGACTCAATTGGATAGCATCATTGCACTTTTTAAGAACTGTTACAAAAATGTATTATGGTGGAGGGAAAAATCAAGGCAATCCGCCACCAGTGTGTAGATTAAACGGATACGGAGATTATGTGTACAAAGATGTTCCTGTGGTTATCACAAACTTTACAGTTGAATTGAGAGAACAAGTTGATTACATTGGTGTTGATGTTCCTACTGGAGGTCGACCAGATGCTATTGCAGAGGCCCTCAATGGAACCGTTGATCCTGGATTGACAGCAGATGCTGGTTTTCTGCAAGGTTCTAATGTGACCAGAGCAGTAGAAAGTTCTGGCTCGACAAACTATGTGCCAACAGATTCACTGATATCAATCACAGTGGTGCCAGTGTACTCGAGAAATAAAATTTCGAATCAGTTTAATTTAAAAGATTTTGCTTCTGGTAAACTAACTGACAAAGGATTCATTTAATGGCACAATACGCAAAAACTTCTCCTTATTATTCTACTGGACAAGGCACAGAAACTCTAGGGATCCTCAGCAAAAGATTGTTTGCCTTTGAAGCAGATGACATTTTGTATGAAATAGATTCATTTTATGAAAGACGTCCAGATCTACTTGCACATGATCTTTATGGTTCTGCAAAATTATGGTGGGTATTCATGCACCGTAACATGGACACAATCACTGACCCGATATGGGATTTTGTTGCAGGCACACAGATTAAAATCCCTAAAAAAACAACACTTGAAAAATATTTAGGAATCTAAAAGATGACCATTAATAGACTTACTAATTTTAAGTCAGATGAACTAGGATCTAAGTCAAACAAACAAAATACAATTGCTGATAATTCTTTTCTCAAGTTGCAAAGCGATCGCACAAAACCTGCAGATATACGTTTGGTTTTGGATGACATGGATGAAATTGCAAAACGCAATAGCCTCATCGATCAAATAGGTGCACCCCAAACTAATTTTGCTTCATATGGTACAGGCCTTGCAAACGAATCATCGTCCACTACAAATGTAGGTGATTCTGTCACTCCTCCTAGATCAAATCCTCTACATGACTTTGAACCAGTCAATTACTTGATATCGCTCAGTGCTATCAGCAAAGACAATTTTAATTCTGGAGGGCAAGGACGGGAAATATTGATTGCTCGAAGTGGAGGCAAAGGCCCACAAGGTGAAGGTGTGCTAGGAAAAGACTACTACATCGACAATCTTGTAATCCGAAACACAGTGTCTCCTACATCAGAAGGAAAGTCTGGCACAGTGTTTCAAATATTATTTGATGTGACAGAACCATACGGCACTTCGTTTATTGATGCTTTGATAACCTCAGCCAACACACTGGGATTTGAAAATCATCTCAAAGCTGTCTACAAGTTAAAAGTTGAATTCAAAGGAGTCAATGATGACGGTGAACCATCTGGAGCACCGATTGATTATGCTACCAGAATAATCCCCATACACATCTACTCAGTGCAAATGAATGTTGCCGCCGGAGTGACCACATACAGTTTACAGTGTGTGCCAGCCACATATCTTGGTGTCACAGAATTGCACAGTGTTACACAGGAACAAATTACTGTCACAGGCGACACTGTAGGACAAGTGGTGACAGATTTCATGCAAAAATACAATGCAACATTAAAAACTCTAAAGAGTGAAAATAGGATACAAAATCCTGATGAATATGAATTGAGTATATCTGAATCTGCAAAAGAAATAGTTGAATCAAAAATTCCTTATGATGCAAATTCCCGTTCGGCTAATATTATTAACATTTCGAACCAATTCGAAGGACCACCAGGATATCAGGGACGGCGAGAGATCACAGTGCCTGCAAACACATCAATTCAAGCATTCATTGAAGCAGTGGTGCGAGAGAGCAATTTTTATAGACTACAGTTTGATGCGAACGGTGATCCAAAAGATGATTTTTTAATGACATTAAGAACAAACACTAGATTAGAAATACTACAAGAAACTGGCGGAGGTGGAGGCAACAGACCAGTCTATAAATTTATTTGGGTGTTGAGACCGCAAAAGGTAAGTGCTAGTTATGTAAACAAAGAAGCAGAAGATTTGGTCAGTAATGTTATTCCTGTGAGAACATACAATTATTTGTACACAGGACAAAACAAAGACATACTTGATTTTGATGTAACTTACAAATTTGGTTATTATCAGGCAATTCCATATTTTAAACGCACTGGAACCAACACAGAAAACGATGCATACTCTGGCGAAAACCCAGAAGAAACATCAAACGAAGACACCACAGGTCAACAGGGGTCTGGCACATCACAAGTGACCACTGAAGCAATACGTCAACGCAAAGACGGATTCATTGCTGATTTAAACACAGAAAATGGCGAGGTCGCAACAATATTTGAACAAATCATACAAGACCCATCTGCAGACTTATTGGTTACTCAAATGGAAATTATTGGTGATCCCTGTTGGATAGAACAAAAAAGTGTGCTGAATGAGTCATATCAGAATTCATATCTTGAAGGATCTCCTAACATAGATAGATTTGGAGCAGTAACAACTGACGAATATGAAGTTTATGTTAAAATACAATTCAAAACACCTACAGATTTAAATGATGAAACCGGTCTTTTCAACATTGATCAAGCGGCATTTTTTTCTGGAATATACAAAGTGTATATCTGTGAATCAAGATTTGCAGGCGGAATGTTTACAAATGTTTTACAAATGGTGAGAATGCGACATCAACCTACAGATAAAGAAATTTTTGACAACAGCAAAACAAAAACTTTTGTGGTAGACAGTCAAGATGTGCAAGGCGGAAGCAA
>Ga0181592_10005849_pt1 | contig 10121 bp, 6 predicted proteins | sample 071ome_20_FD_133755 | JGI IMG/M metagenome (GOLD analysis project Ga0181592, IMG submission 133755) | Coastal salt marsh microbial communities from the Groves Creek Marsh, Skidaway Island, Georgia - 071412BT metaG (megahit assembly) | ecosystem: Environmental > Aquatic > Marine > Intertidal zone...
CTTAAAAGTTATCCACTCAAATACTTCTCTACCCTCTGTAAAGAATAAAAAGCCCGGATTAAATACTGTGTATCCTACTGTAACATCTACATCAGGATAATATACTGAAACTAACTTTGGAAATATTACAATTGCAAAGATAGATGACAGTGCGATAATTCTACGTGTCCATTGAAAGCCTTTATTGTCTACGTTTCTTGCAGCTTCAATAGATTGTAATTGAAACTTACCACGAGTTATCAAAAGCTCTTGTTCTTTTTGTTTAGCTTTTAAACGCTGTGACCATAAACTTAGCAAACTACTAAGCAATGTAGAGCCTAACATAGTTATGATTTCAAACGGAAACATATTAATTTTCTTGTGTTATTGTACCTTCTAATAAATCATTAACAGAGTCTAACAAGTATTCAGGTACAGCATCTGTTATGAGGTTATCCTCTTGATAGGCAACCATAAAAGCTTCTACTAAAACTTCATATACTGGTCTAAATTCTTCACGAGTTATCCAAGCTAATCCAGATTTAGTACGAGCTTTACAATCTATACGATAGGCAACATCTAATTGTTTTTCTGTATAAAGAAGCATTATACTAAGCTTAATACAGCTTGTTGTAATTCTCGGCTACGTCTACCTACTTGATAATACCATTTACTATCTTGCATTTGTCGTGCCATTTCTTCCCAGTCGTGGTTCTGACAAGCTGCTATCATATTACGAAACTTTGAAAGTCTTGTACCACCTAGATTAAAACACATATTAACAACAACACGTTGAATAATTTCTGGTAAGTTTTGAAAGACATGGTCCCCACCTATAACGTGGATAGCTTCCATGTAATGCTTATCAAAGTCTTCTTCAAAGTACATATCAACAACTTCTTGACTGACAGGTGTGCCTATTTCCCATGTAGATTCAGGTTCACCAGCTTTGCACAGGTGTCCTACACCTAGCGTTTTAAATCCTAAGCTATCTTCATAGATTGCTAAGACTTCACCTTCGTGTCTTTTTATTTCGGCTTTACAAAGTTCTCTGTTCATTTTTCTAATATTGATTTTCCTATTTCATCTATTATGTTTTGCTCGTCCTCTAAAAATTCATCCGTTATGTTCTCTGGGTTATCAAACTCTTCTATGACTACACTACCACCTTTATAGAATACTCTACGTACTTCTTCTCCTTCTATGTAAGGCTCTCCTGTAAAAGGATTGATACGCTCTGAAGGGTCCTCTTTAGTAAAAGGTACATCGGGTCCCTCTACAATTCCTCCAGTTACTCTACCAAGTCTTTCTTTTTTCATTTCCTCTACATCTCTATCTGAGAAAGGTATAATTGTTTGTGACGGTTCTCTTACAAGCTCTAGTTGTTTTCTTGATACGCCCCTTTCTAGTTCAGATTCCATAGTATCTTCTTCGCCATAGATACGTATATTTAACATAGGTAAACTATCATAGATACGTGAGTATTTAGAGGTGTAGTATTGTAACTCTCTTAAGCCCATCTGACTTGTATTGTTTTCATTTTGAAACTTTTTAAATTGTGTTTCTGAAGGTGTAATACCTCTATATTTATTTCGACCAAGAGCCTTTATTATTTCAACAGAAACTCCACTATCTTTTAATATTCTACTTCTAGTCCTTGAGTCCATACCTAGTTTATCAACTGCATCAAATGCCATCTTTAATTCTTTATAGGCATAATAATGTCTTTGGTTTGCATCGAACATACCACGTAATACATCGTTACCTGTCTTACCTTCACCAAAACCATTACGTAATTCTTTACGTGAATCATCAAACTCTCTAAGATACTTCCTTGCTTTTCTTTCGAGGTCTAGATTAATATCTACTTTTTCAAATCTAAGACCAGTTAAATTTGCAATTAGTTGTCCTTTTAAAGTATACTCTTTTTTACCTGTGCGTCCTGTGGTTATATTTTCTAATAAATCTTGAAAGTTTCCTCCCCAAGCTTCTGTATACTCATCACCCATAATAGCTTTTGCTGTTTTTGGTATTTCTCTAAACGCACCCGGCACAAAAGCTTTATATAGCTCGTATGTAGACAGCACGGCTTTTTCTGAAATATTTGCTGTATCCCACCCTTCAATTGGATATCCTTCAGAAGTTTTACCTCTAATAATATTACCAATACTTTGCGATAATAGTGCTTCACTAACAAATGGTTTAGTTGCTTCGTAGAGTCCTTCGGAAACAGCATTGAGCAACATCTTATCCATATCTTCTTCTGTATATTTTCCATTTGCAAACTCATATAAAGCTGTTTGAATTGGTCTTTTAATATAATCGTAAGGGTCTATAAAACTAAAATCGTTTTTGTAGAGTTGACCATCTTTATCCCGATAATAAATAAATTTAGAGTTTTTAGAATAATCGTATGGATTAACATTACGTAGTGCGTCTTCTTCCTCCTCGGTAACTCCATGCCACATTTTAGTAAACTGACTTAACGATTCAGAGCCCATTCCAGCTACCGCAGTAAATCCTGCAAATCTTTTATATCCTCGTGTTCTTAAAACTTCATTACCACTTGTTATTTCTCTTCCAATTTGTTTTGCTATACCAATACTTGTTCTAACCATCTCAGCTGGAAACGAGAAAAAATTACCAATTGGTAGTTTTCTTAATTGTTTTATACCGGTAGGTACTAATGAATATGTAGGGATAGTATTTCTTACTACGCTGGCAGCCTCTCTTTCTAGCTGTTCCATATAGTTTGGATTAACTTTTATATACTCATCAAATGATTTCAAGCCCCTCTGTCCGGGTATTTTAAAAGTCGATTTTTTAGCAGCATTTACTAATGTTCCAAGTTCATTTTCAAAACTTATAATTTTAAACAGGTCATCCTCTGCTATGTAAGCATTTTGAATTTTTTCACCTATTGCTTTTCTTTTATTATTAAGCCATTGTAAATTACCTAAATTATTTAAATGTTTAGCGGTAAAATTTTTAATCCCAGCTTCGGAAGCATCTTTTAATAAACTTTCAACTTCACCATATTTAACACCAGAATTTACTATGTCTAATGATATTAATTTATTATAATAGTTTAAAGCTTCTTCTTTACCTACATCTTTAAATCTTCTATTCCATATGGCTGAACCAGCTTTTAATGAATCCTTTGAAAAAGGGTTAGTCCCGTTAGCTAAAGTAAATATTGTTCCTCCTATAGTATTCCTTAAGTGGGTAATATGATTAAGGACTGTTTTTGATGCCTGAGCATAACCTTTAAATGCTAAAAAGTTTTTATAAAAACCTACTCTATCTAACTCACGTAACAAGCCTTGTCTTTGTCCGAACATAGATGCCATTTCTTCAGTCATAAATTTACCATTCAAAACGCCGTATTGTTTACCTTTTAGTTGTGTTGTGTATCTAATACCTGTAGCCTCATCAATAAATTCTCTAGAAAATATGTGTCCTTTTACTCTTCTACCTTTTAATATCTCTGTTGGTTTTGGGTCAGCAGTAAATTTTGGTACTCCTTTTTTAGCTATTCTACCCTTTAACATAGCATAAGCTTCACTCGCAAAACGTGTGTCTTCTATAAAGGAAGATATTTGACCAACACTCTTTAATATATTTACTGTTGGACTTTTTATTTCACCTAGTAAGTCCCTTAAAGGTTCATCTATATCTCCACGCCTTTTGAATATACTTCTACCTGCTCCATAAAAACTCTCCATTCTTCCAAAATAATCTCCAGCAGCATTATCTGAAATATCTTTTAGCATCTTTTCTATTTTAGTAAAAGCAGCACCAGCTATAGCACCTTCATCAGCATTTTTAAATTGACTTGTACTTTCGAGTTGCTTATATATATAATTAAATGCACTATCAAAATCTTTGTAATAGGTTACTGCCTTTGCAGCATCTTCATCCCCCTCCATTAATTTTTCTTTAAACTTTCCAAATTCTTTAAGTTTTTTCTTAGCTAAATAAGGGCTTTCAAATACTTCATAACTTCTATGTAACCAACTACCAATATTATTTGAAATGGTTTCTTTTAATTCTTTTGATATTAGTTTGTTTGGCATTTGTAAAAGCAATTCAGAAAAATCATCAATTAACATTCTAACTCCACCGAGGTCATCAATCATCTCAGACGGAATACCTTTAAAGAATTCTATATATTCTTGTTTAGCTTCATTAGAAAGAGGAGCATCTTTTAATCGTTTTGAAACAGCAAGACCTTCATCTCCTTCTTTTGTTAATTCCTTGAGCATATTATATTTACCAGCAAGCTCAGGGTTTTGTAAAAGTGCATTAATCTTTTCTTCTAATTTTGTAGGGTCTGCATATTTTGCATATTTAGATGAAAGGTTTTTTATCTGTGTGTCGAGTCTTTTTGCTAAATTTTCTGTGGCATCTACCCATGCATTTTTAGCTGCACCTTTCTGATTAAAAACTTCAAACATTTTTGGAGTCATAAATCCTCTAGACCTAATAAACTCCTGTAATCCAATACCTAAACGTTTTTCTCCAAATGTAGCAATACCTCTTAATATTTTTCCGGCTTTCTCATCTCCTACTAAATTCTTGAGAACAGCTCTAGTTTTAGTAGATTGACCACCAAACTGCCACAGCTTAGAAACATCTTCATCTTTTTCTTGTAATATCTTTTTATCTGTATTTTGTAAAGGTGCTCTATCGCCTTCGATATTTAGTTTACGCCCACGAATAGGGATATATGGAAATGAATAAAGCACTCTGGAATTATCAACAGAAGATTTAAATGCTCCACTATCTAAATCACCACTTTGTACTTTATTACGTAATGATTTCATGGTCTCAATAAAAGATGTCTTATCTTTAAATGCGTCTTTAACAGCTTTACTACCAAAGAAAGCAGCAGGTAATCCTACAGTAAATGCAAGACCTTCATAGAATACACCCAACCTATTTTCTAATTCTGTTTTATCTTCGTCTGCTTCTAAGTATTTAATTAAATCAGAAAAGGTACCATCATCATCTTCGATTACTTGTCCTAAGAAATTAGCTAATCTTTCTTCATAGGGATTAATAGATATTTGTTCACCGATAGTTGCTCCTGTGGCTGTCTTCAGTGTTTTCGCAACCGGAGTTAAAACTTTACTTTTACCTATAGATTCTGCAAGTTCTTTACCTGTTTTTGTTCGCATAGATAATTTTGCAACTTTATCTACTCCTTTAGTACCAGCAACGACACTACCTATAATAGAGCCCATGTCTCTTACAAAGGACCCTCCGAAGTATTCAGGTTCTTTTATCTTGACAACGTCTCTTTTGCCTCGCTTTACAGTTTCTACTGACTCTTCTCCAAAAATACTAGTCATTACATTTTGTAAAACTTCTTGTTGTCTATCGTTTAGTTCATCATCATAGTCATAAAGATTTGTTTTATCAGCTATAAGGTTTGCTAATTGTAATGATTCTTGTCCTACATCAAAAGCAGCACCGCCTACAGTTCTTTGTACTTGCTCAGAAATATCTCCAGCTTTAGTAAAAGCTTTACCAGCTAAACTATTTTGTAGTTGAACATTTGAAGAATTTTTTATTTGATTATTAATATTATCTAGCAACTTCATATTTTTTAACAAACCACTAGTGTCTGCTATCGCTGAAGCTATACGAGAATAAATACTTTTTTCTTCTTCTTCTTTCTCTTCGTTATCTTTTTTGTTAGTAATATCAACCATAAATATTAATTACCACCGAGTCCGGATTTACCTAATACGCCAGTTACAGAAAGTCCAGCTTGTTCTAATCCTTTAGCAAATACACCAAATAATTCAGCATATAATCTAGCATTTTCATCTCTATATTCTTGCATTGCTGTTTCATACTGTTCTTGTGTATCAAACTCTTCTCTAGGAGGAACTACTGAAAAATCAATAATATCTTTTCCTATACTGTTAGCAAATGTTTCAACTAATTTTGCTGGGTCTAGGTCTGGAGTTATAAATGTTTTACCTACGTCTGTTTTTATAAAATCAGAAAAAGCTTTAAAAACATTAGAATTAACTTCTTTAGTATTAGCAGCTACATAATCCTGCCAAGCTCTTTGACCTACATTTGTTAAAGATGTATTTAAAGTATTTTGAACTTGTGAATTAAAAACTACTAAAAGGTCCTCTCCAGTTGATATTGTTAATGCTTTACCGGCTACATTAGATGTACTTCCATCAGCATATTTAATAGCTTGAACAGGTAACGCAGTTTTTGTAGTTATTTTTCTATTTGTTTCTGGGTCAACAGTTACGACACTTCCTAGCTGAAATGTTAATTCAGTATCAGAAATTATTTTTCTAACACGTTTATCAATAATATTACCAGCAGCATCTTTCTCTATATTATTTACAAAGTTATTAATCATACCTTCCATCTTATTAGGAAATCTTTCGTTGTATGCTTCCATTTCAGCTGCAAATTTTGTATAAGCTGAGAATAGTGGGTTTCTTAAATTTTCTTCTGTGCCTCTTGCTATCTTATCTCGTAAGGATTCTCCAGTTTCTCCTTTTAAGAAACGTCTAGCTCCTTGAGTTACAAAAGAAAATATACTTGTTGGCATTTGTTGGTCTGCATATTGTTGTAAGTATGCATCAATGTCTTTGGCATCAGAAGGGACACCTTTAGCATGAGTTAAAACTCTGTTGTATCTTTCAACCTCTGAATCTAAAAAGTCTTCGTAGCTGTTAAATGTTACAGCCTTATCTCCTTTACCAATTGTAAAGTTTTTTAAGTTTCTAAAAGTAGTTTTATCTATATCATAAACAGGTTGCTCAACAATCTTACCATCTCTTTCTACTTGTTGAATAACACCCGGAGTATAATTTTCTGCAAGTGTTTGAAAGTTTTCAGCATTTAACGCATCCAAATATTCTCGTACACTAATATTATTGTCTAAAACATTCTTTTTATGAGCACTTAAAAAGTTAGTAGCATTTGCTTGTTGAGTTTTTAAAAAGGTTCTTTCATCAGCTAGAGAGGTATTAAAAGCTTTTGCACGACTATCTAATACTTCATTAAAGCCTTTAACAAGGAAATCAGCAGTTGCAATTTTCTTTGCAAACTTTTCCTGCTGTTTAGCTATCTTATCTCTTTCTTGTAGCCTTTGTTCTTTTAACTTTTCACCAAACTCTACTGAGGTTGCTTCATATCTAGCCATAATTATTCCTGCCTTTCTAACATACTTGTAGGTTCTTCAGCTGTTTCTTGTGGTCTACTTAATAAACTAGGCTCAATAGTTACAGCTTCTAATTGTTCTTTTATTTCTTCAGGTACAACCGCAGCACTAATACTTTGTTTAGTTGGTATCTTTGCTCGGGTAACTTCTTTAACTCTATCAAAGTTGGTACCACCTTCTAATAACTCTTCGTTTTCATCATCCTCTTCTTCACCGTGATACAAGGTATACTCAACACCTGCTTTCTCACAGAGAGCAATAAGAACATACATAACGGGCTCAACCAACATAAGAAATAAATCGGGATTCCATTTACCACTTTTAAAACCAGCATATAATATCTGCATAGTTACATCACTAACAGGGACTCCTTGACCAATCCCAGAGATAATAGACATATAAGATTCTTCGTCTAATAATTCTGAAACTATATAATCCAAAGCATCCTTCATATTTGTAAAGTCAGGAGGTCCCTCCCAAGGATACTGTGAATCAGGATTGTTAGTTAATGACTGACCGGGAATAGGTCTAGCACTTTCACTAATAGCCTTTATGCCCTGTGGGTCATATTCTTCTAATGGTAATCTTTCCATAATATTCCTTTATTTATCTGCCTGTTCCATACGCAAGATTTCTTGCATAGTTTGCTTGATGGAACCAAGAAGTTTCATCTTGAATTAAGCCAGCCTGAATTTGGTCGTAGTTTGCCAACGATGTAGCTGCCCATGGGTTTCCAGTATTCCTTTGAATAGCAAAATCAATTTCATTAAATATATTACTATCTGCATAGTTTGCTGATGCAAATTCAGGTACCGCAATATTAGTTGTATTATAAATTGGGTCTGGAGCATCCACAATAGAACGTGCAACAGTCTGTTTAAGTCCAGATTTCACACCACCAGTAAGCTCTTCACCAAGATTAAATTCTTGTATAGCAGTTCCAACATTAGCTATTTGTTGTTGTCCGTAATCTAAGACTCTTTGTGTAAAAGATTTAACTTGTTTATCTGTACTAACTGCACTTTGTACACCTGTGAATACATCATCCATTAAACTTTTATCAACCTTAATATCTTCAAGATTAATTTTAGAATAGTCTATATTATTAGATAAATCTTTAGCCACTACGTCTTTTTTCAATGTATCTTGTATTGAAGGTATTTCTATTTTCTTTTCAGCATCCACAACAGCATCTGCTAAAGTTGATTGTTTATCTAGCAGTGCTTGTTCTTTGTAAGCTGCAAACTTCTCACCAGTAAACAATGATTTAGCTTCATCTACAGGTCCACTAAATATGGACTTAACAGAATCTGTAAGGTCTCCAAAGCTTCCTTTACCAGTTACTACATCGACAGCAGAACTAATAGTTTCAGTTATACCGCTATATACTTTACCCACCATGTTACCAGCAGTGTGAACAGCACTTAAGGCTTTACCAAAGAGTTGACTCCCAACACCCTGACTGGTTGCAAGTTTATTAGCAAAACCTCCAAATCCTTTCCAGAACGTACCAAGTCCCTGCATAGCATAAGGCATTAAAAACATAAGACCTATCTGTCCTACAATTCCAAGTTTACCAAAAGCTCTTCCTACTTTTTTTACAACTTTCTTTATGCCTCGTGCAACTTTCTTAACTGTCTTTTTGACACCTTTCCATATTTTACTAAGAAATCCCATTATGAACTTCCTCCAAATAAATTATCTATAATTCCTGTAATTGAACTTAAGTTTGTAGACCAATTTTTAGCAGCTTCACTTTCATTTGATATAGCTGCATATAATAATTGAGTCTTTCTACTAGCTTCATTATCTGCCCATTTAAAATCATAATCAGCTTGGTCTCTTAATTCCTGCCAAAGGAAAGCCTGAGCCTGTGATGATAAGTTAAATGCATTTTGAGCATTCTGTTGATTAATAGCATTCTGAGCAGCAGTATCAGCTAAGTTAGCTTGTCTTCTCCAATTTACATTAGATTGTAAAACTGCTTGTGCATTCTGAGCATTCCACTGGTCTTTTTGAAAATCTAATTGCTCATTGAATTGTCTGACTTGATTTACAATTGCAGCATTAGCTTTGTTTACCTCTAATGTATTTTGTACTCTTCTAGCTTCAGCAGCATTTTGTTGTTGTACATTAAACTGTTGAGCAGCATTCATTTGAGCAGCATTAAACTGACTTACCTGTGCATTTAAACTTGCCATGAACTGCTGTGTTTGTTGTTCATTGGCTGCATTGAATTGTCTTGCAGCATTTTCAGCAGCTTGATTAGATAACAATGTTTGTTGCTGTTGCTGTGCTTTTAAAACATTTGCTTGCTGTTGGTTGTTTAAATTTTGCATATCCATTTGTAAGAATGCTTGAGCATTTTGTATCTGAGCTTTTTGATAGAAATCAGCTTCAGCTAGATTAGCTTGTGACATTAATACAGCATTTTGAATAGTAGCCTGTTGAGTATTATTCGCTTCTGTTAAGCCTACAGTTTGTAAGAACTTACTATTGGATAAAGCTATTTGTTGGTCAGAACTAAACTGAGCCATATCCATTTGGAAAACATTCTGTGCATTTTGCATTGCTGTCTGCTGTCTTCTAGCAGCATTAGCTTCTGCTTCTTGAGCTTCGATACCACGTTGCTGTGCTACACTAGCTTGAATAGCTTGAGCATTAGATTGAGCTAATGGTATAGCAGATTGAATAATAGCATTTAATAAACTATCTCTGCCTACTGTAGAAGCTGATAAACCTCTTTGAGCTAACATTTGTTCTACTTGTGCCACTGCTGGAGAAGCCCATGTAGGTATTTGTCCTTCTTCAATACCAGCTAACAAACTGTCTAACTGATTAGATACTAAAGCTTCTTGAGGTAATCCTTCTATAATTCCTCGTTGAGCTTCAGAAAAATCAGCTAGTCTTGCTTCAAGAGCTTCAGGGTCATTACCTA
>Ga0181592_10005859_pt1 | contig 10110 bp, 9 predicted proteins | sample 071ome_20_FD_133755 | JGI IMG/M metagenome (GOLD analysis project Ga0181592, IMG submission 133755) | Coastal salt marsh microbial communities from the Groves Creek Marsh, Skidaway Island, Georgia - 071412BT metaG (megahit assembly) | ecosystem: Environmental > Aquatic > Marine > Intertidal zone...
AAGGGCGCTATCAAACGCCCGGGACAGAAATTGCATCGCATAATCTTTAAAGGCGATGGTAGGGCCATAAAATAGCTCCAGAAGATGAATATCGCCTTTCATGGCTTTTAATGGTGCGATTTCGGGGTGGGTGAAGCTGCGATAGGCGGCGCCGGCCATTTGCGTGATCTGGTCTTGTGATAGCTCGCCTTCGGTAAAGCGTGACATAATCAAACCGGCAATGTCGATATAGCTTTTACCCCGCATCGCGCTTATTTCTCTCTTGCTAAAGGCTGGCCATTCCACCGGCAGATATAAACCGCCATCACGAGCCAGGCCATTTAGCAACGCCTCTTCAAAGCTCAGCGGGCCATCCTGGCCTCGGGTACTGATATATTTCATCTCTTAAACTTGCCTTACCTGTTGCTAGCTTTTGCGAAACCCAAGCCGCCCGGCATTTACATGATAGGCGATATATACCCCGATTAACGATAGGGCGATACCAAACCAGGTCAGCGCATAATTTAAATGCGTGTTGCGCACATCGATATTCATGGTCGCAGCGATAGGCAGGGTGATAACTTCACCCTGCCGGATTTGATCGGCATAATAGCTGGTGACCGCATTTTCCAGGCTCAAATGTTCTGCCAGCTGATCCGGCTTTAGGGTGAACCAGAAACCCCTATCCGGTTCATTTTCCGGCACAAAATATCCCTTTTTCTGGGGCAGGCGCAGAACAGCGCGAACAGATTGGACTTTATCCACTACCGAAAAAGGCCGCTTTTCGGGTTCGCGATAGGCTTCGGATACCCAGCCGCGATTGATAAACAGGGTTATGCCATTTTCTGTCACAAACGGGGTGACCACATGAAAACCGGCATTGCCCTCATAGGTGCGGCCGGTTAAAAACCGTTCCTTGTCATGTAAAAACTGCCCCGTCAGCGCCAGATTATGAAACTCCAATTCGGTTAAATCGGCATCTTCGGCAGGGGGTAAAATAGCCTCGGCGCGTGCGCGTTCATTGAAATTATTAATCAGCGCGGTTTTCCATGCCAGACGATCCAGCTGCCAAAAACCAAGTGCCAGCAACACTAACAACGCTGGAAGGCTAAAGATTGTCAGCCATAAAAAGGGTCTAAAATACATGGCGATTAACCTTGAAAAGCTGGAAACAAACGCAGGCTTTGATGCCGCAGAATAAGAAAATCGGCCTGCAACTGCAAGGGCTGAGGCCGATTTAGTTATAATCATTTATCTAGGGCATTTACCCTTTTTATCAACCGCCCCACCAGTAAACAGCCACAAACAGGAACAGCCAGACAACATCCACAAAATGCCAGTACCAGGCAGCAGCTTCAAAGCCGAAATGCTGATCCTTGGTGAAATGCCCTTTTAGGCCACGGAACAGACAAACGGTCAGGAATAATGTCCCGACCAGAACATGAAAGCCGTGAAAGCCGGTTGCCATATAAAAGACAGATGGATAGATACCATCGGTAAAGCCAAAGGGTGCATGGCTATATTCAACGGCTTGCAGGGCGGTAAAGAGTGCGCCCAGTGCAATGGTCAAAACCAGTCCGGTGATAAAGTCACGCCGATTATCCTTGACCAGCGCATGATGCGACCAGGTCACTGTACAGCCGCTGAGCAACAGAACAAGTGTGTTGATCAGGGGCAAATCGAACGGGTTAAAGGTTTCAATGCCCTCTGGCGGCCATACCCCGCCTGCCGGATAGAAAGAACGGTCGAAAAATGCCCAGAAAAACGCAACAAAGAACATCACCTCTGACGCGATAAACAGCATCATACCATAGCGCATACCGACCTGTACAATCGGGGTATGATGGCCCTGATATTCCGCTTCGCGCACAATATCACGCCACCACATAAACATGGTCAGCAGAACCAGACCCAGACCCAGTGCCAGAATATGCGGCCCATAGGCACGTTCATGCATAAACATTATCCCGCCAATAGCGGTTGTAAAAGCTGCAGCCGAGCCAACAGCTGGCCAGGGGCTGGGTTCAACCAGATGGTAAGGATGTTGATGTGATCCACTCATGTTTTTCTCCTCCAGAAAAAGCCTGTCCCCTCCGACTGGCAGATCAAAATTAATTTATAAGAACATAAAATTATGTTCTTGCCTCAAAAAATGTGTAGGACAGGACGATTTCATCCACATCCATTGTGTTTGTATCTGTTCCTATTTCGCTATCCACAAAAAAGGATACAGGCATATCCATTGATTCGCCCGGCTGTAATGTCTGCTCGGTAAAACAAAAACATTCGATTTTCATAAAATAGGGCCCGGCCTTTTGCGGTGTGACATTAAAGGTCGCTGTCCCGGTTGATGGCACAGAGCCGATATTGGTCGCCCGATAGATTATGGTCGTTTGCTCACCTGGCTGCAGGCTGACAGGCGCGCTTACCGGCACAAATTCCCATTTTAATTTTGGACTGACATTGGCATCAAACCTGACCGATACGGGCGGCAGGTTTGTGGCAATTTGCGTTGGCAATGTTTCGGCAACTTGCGTTGTTCCGCCAAAGCCGGTTACCTGGCAAAACAGCCGATATAGCGGCACGGAGGCAAAGGAAAGCCCGACCATGCCAGCGACCACCAGCGCAATGACCATCAAGGTGCGCTGATTGCGACCCATTCTGGTACTATGATAGAATTTGTCAGAGGCGATCTCTGTCATCTTCTGGCTAGCCTTCCATCCGTAAAATTGTGACCAGATAAATCAGTACGCAGAATCCGAAAATAAGGCCAAGCACCCAAAAATTGCGCTTGCGCCGCATCTGCTGCATTTCCTTGCCTGTTTTTGGCTGTGCTTGCGTCATCTGCTGATTATCCAGTTAAACCGCCCGCCCCAAACAGCAGCGTGGCCATCAGCCGGTCTGCGATAAGGGCAGCAAATAAAATAAACAAATAAAAAATCGAAAATTTAAACAGCTTCCAGGCTGCCTTGTCGCTTGGCTTTTTATATAAGCAAAAGGAAAGCCAGACAAAAATTACGCCCATAACCGCTGCCACCACCAGATAAAAAAGGCTGGCCAACGACAGCGCATAGGGCACAAGGCCGGTCGGCGCGAGGATAAGCGCATAGATTAAGATTTGCTTGCGGGTTTCTGCTGGCCCTGCCACAACCGGCAGCATCGGTATATTGGCTTGCTTGTAATCATCATTTTTGACCAGCGCCAGCGCCCAGAAATGTGGCGGCGTCCAGACAAAAATAAGGGCAAACAGGGCAATAGATTCTATTGAAATACTGCCGGTAACGGCCGCCCAGCCTACCATTGGCGGCAAAGCCCCTGCTGCCCCGCCAATAACAATATTCTGAGCCGTACTGCGCTTTAGCCAAACCGTGTAAATCACCGCATAGAAAAAAATCGTAAAGGCCAACAAGCCCCCTGCCAGTAAATTACTGCTCAGGCTGAGAAGCAGTACCGACAAAATAGAGATAACAATCCCTAGTGACAGCGCTTCGGCCGGAACCACCTGGCCAGCCGGGATAGGCCGGCCGCGTGTACGGGTCATGACCGCGTCAATATCGCGGTCATACCATTGATTTATCGCACCTGATGCCCCTGCCCCTGCGGCAATCGCAAATAGTGCGATGGCTGCCAGAACGGGATGCATCTGACCTGGCGCCAGGAACATACCGGCAAAGCCGGTAAAAATTACCAGACTCATAACACGCGGCTTCATCAACTGGAAAAACGCACCGACTGTTGCAGGACTATCTGCAACAGCCAGTTGTTGTTCGGCTTGTATGATTTGCTGTGTCATAATAACGGCAATCCTGTTCGCTGTCTGATACCAGCCCTATTTTACCTTCGGCAACGCATCAAAGGTGTGATATGGCGGCGGTGACGATACCTGCCATTCAAGGGTTGTTGCCCCTTCACCCCATGGGTTGTCGGCTGCTTTCCTGCGGCTGATAAAGGCTTCGGCGATTAGCACAAGGAAGATCAATGTGCCAAAGGCGCTGATATAAGAGCCGATAGAGGCCACATAGTTCCAGCCGGCAAAGGCATCCGGATAGTCGATATAACGACGCGGCATACCGGCCAGACCCAAAAAGTGCATTGGGAAGAAGGTTAAATTCACGCCTACAAAGGTGATCCAGAAATGCATCTTGCCCAGCCCTTCGTGATATTCAAAGCCGGTCATCTTGGAGAACCAGTAATAAAAACCGGCAAACAGACCAAATACCGCCCCCAGAGACAGCACATAATGGAAGTGGGCAATCACATAATAGGTATTATGCAACACCACATCCATACCGGCATTGGCCAATACCACCCCTGTTACACCGCCAACAGTGAACAGGAAGATAAAACCAATCGCCCATAACATAGGCGTTCTAAAGGTCATGGAACCGCCCCACATGGTGGCAATCCATGAGAAGATTTTTACCCCTGTTGGCACAGCAATCACCATTGTTGCAGCGGTGAAATAGGCACGTGTATCCACATCCAGACCGACGGTATACATATGGTGCGCCCATACAATAAAGCCAACAAAACCAATAGCTACCATAGCATAGGCCATGCCGAGATAACCAAAAATAGGCTTGCGGGAAAAGGTCGAGATAATATGGCTGACAATGCCAAAGGCTGGCAAAATCATAATATAAACTTCCGGATGACCAAAGAACCAGAACAGATGCAGGAACAAAATCGGGTCACCGCCCCCTTCAGGGATAAAGAAGGTTGTCCCGAAATTTCTGTCTGTCAGCAGCATGGTAATGGCCCCTGCCAATACAGGAACAGCCAGCAACAGCAAGAAAGCAGTGATCAGCATCGCCCATGCAAATAATGGCATTTTGTGCAAAGTCATGCCCGGTGTGCGCATATTAAAGATGGTGGTGATAAAGTTCGCCGCTCCCAAAATAGAAGACACACCTGCCAAATGCAGAGACAAAATGGCCAAATCCATCGACATACCCGGCGTACCAGCAGAGCTGGACATTGGCGGATAAATCGTCCAGCCAACCCCTGCCCCGCCATCCATCACAGCTGAGAGCAGCAGCAGTATGAAGGAAGGTGGTAACAGCCAGAAAGAGATATTATTCATGCGCGGAAAGGCCATATCCGGCGCACCGATCATAATCGGCACAAACCAGTTGCCAAATCCGCCAATCAGACCCGGCATCACCACAAAGAACACCATGATCAAACCATGGGCGGTGGTAAAGACGTTCCATACATGACCATCTGCCATATATTGGACGCCTGGCTCCATCAGCTCCATACGCATGAAAATTGAAAAACCACCGCCGATTAATGCGGCCAGAATCGAGAAGATGATATACATCGTCCCGATATCCTTGTGGTTTGTTGAATACAGCCAACGGCGTACAAACCCGGTAGGGTTCGCGTGACCGGCATCTGCTGCGTGTGTCTGGGCACTCATTTTTTATCTCCCTGCTCTGTCAATAAAACTAGTTAGCCGAAGCCAAAAGCGTTGTTGTCGGCAAGATTTCTGCAGAAGCGAACTCTTCTTTGGCCTTTTCCAGCCATTTTGCATAATCTTCTTTATTCAGCGCTTTGATAACAATAGGCATATAGGCGTGATTAACGCCGCAAATCTGGTTGCATTGCCCGTAATAGGTTTGCGTCCCTTCTGGTACATCTATCCAAGCCTCATTTACGCGGCCAGCAATGGAATAAATCTGTACCGCAAGTGATGGCACAAAAAAGCTATGCATCACATCATTGCCGGTTACCAGCAATTTAATGCGTGTACCAGCAGGCACTACCATAGGATTATCCACTGTCAGCAACCGCTTTTGGCCTTCTTGCAAATCCTCTTCGGCAACCAGATAGCTGTCAAAGGCAATCGCTTCATCCGGATATTCATAATTCCAGTACCATTGATTGCCAGTTACCTTGACCACCATTTCGGTATCTTTGGTCTTGTCCAGATAATATAGAAGCTGGAAAGAGGGTACAGCGATCACCACCAGAATCAGGACAGGTACAACTGTCCATAAAATCTCGATAATCGTGTTATGCGATGTTTTGGACGGGTTCGGGTTGGCCGATGCACGAAAGCGCAGACAAACATAAACCAGCAATCCCAGCACAAATAGTGAAATGGCTGTGATAATCACCAACAACATATTATGCAGGCTGGTAGCTTTTTCGGCGATAGAGCCGGCCGGTTCCTGAAGTCCCAGCTGCCAAGGCTGAGGCTCAGCCGCATAGGCGGTGCTTACACAGAACGAACCGAAAGCCATCATAACCGGCATAGCGGCAGATAGAAGGCTGCGCAAATTCATCTTTTTTCCCCCTTCAACGTAAGGATCTGTTGACCAATTTAACCCGGCTTTACCACTCTTAAAATTCCTAGAGTAGATCAGACGGGAAGATCACATGATATTACTCCCCCACTTCTAGCGGTTTTTTTCGCTCATGAAAACCCACTGCGACGGCCTGTCGCGCATTTTTTTGCACCATGCAAAGCAATTTGACAAATCGCCATTCTGATGCAGCTGTTTTTGCTGCTACCCCTTGAAAGAAACAGGCAAACCAACCATAGTTAACAGACAGGTTTATATGGCTTTTTTCCATTGGAAAACGGCTAGAAATTAAAAGGTGGAACTCATGACCCTTATCGACCAGACAGATGCGCTATTTTTCGGCAAGACAGGCCTGGATAAAGAAAATACTTTCTCGATTGTAGCAGAATGTCTCTCGGGGGCAGATGACGGGGATTTATATCTGGAGATGCGGCATTCGGAAATGCTGGCTTTTGATGATGGTCGGCTAAAAACCGCAACCTATGACCAAAGCGCAGGGTTTGGCTTGCGCGCCATCGCTGGTGAAGCAGATGCCTTTGCCCATGCAGGCGAGCTATCCCAAAGCGCCCTTCGCCGGGCAGCCGAAACCGTATCCTCTGTGGCTTCCGGTCATGCCGGTCAGCTTGCCCTGCCACCGAAAGCCGGCCATAACAAGCCGCTTTATAGCGATTTAAATCCGCTTGCCCAGACCCCTTTTGGCGACAAGGTGGCGTTATTGCAAAAAATCGATAGCTATGCCCGCACAGCAGACCCGCGTGTGCGTCAGGTGAGTGCCAGCATTGCCGGCTCGTGGCAAGCTGTACAGATTATCCGTCCTGATTATACCAGCTATGCCGATATTCGCCCGCTTGTGCGGCTGAATGTGGCCATTGTGGTTGAACAAAATGGCCGTATGGAAACCGGCTCCAGCGGGACAGGCGGACGGTTTATGTTTGCCCGCTATCTGGATGATGCGCTCTGGCAGGCAGAAGTGAATGAAGCCTTGCGGATTGCCCTGCTAAACCTTGATTCGGTCTCTGCCCCGGCAGGCGAGATGGAAATTGTGCTGGGCGCGGGCTGGCCGGGAGTGATGCTGCATGAGGCTGTCGGACATGGTCTGGAAGGGGATTTTAACCGAAAAGGAACATCTGTTTTTTCTGGCCGCATTGGCGAACAGGTCGCCGCCAAAGGGGTAACTGTTGTGGATGATGGCACAATGACAGACAGGCGCGGTTCAATCACCATTGATGATGAAGGCACATCTTCTGCCCGTAATGTCCTGATAGAGGATGGCATCTTGAAAGGCTATATGCAGGACAGGCAGAATGCCCGCCTGATGGGGGTAGCGGCCACAGGCAATGGCCGGCGCGAATCCTATGCCCATTTGCCCATGCCGCGGATGACCAATACCTTTATGGAAAATGGCGCGTATGACCCGCAAGAGATTGTCTCTTCCATGAAAAAAGGCCTCTATGCGGTGAATTTTGGCGGTGGTCAGGTCGATATCACCTCCGGGAAATTCGTGTTTTCTGCCTCGGAAGCCTATCTGGTGGAAAATGGCAAGATTGGCGCTCCTGTCAAAGGGGCTACCCTTATTGGCAGCGGGCCTGATGCGATGTCAAAAATCACCATGATCGGCAATGATATGGCATTGGACAGGGGCGTTGGCACCTGCGGCAAGGCAGGCCAGTCAGTCCCTGTGGGGGTCGGTCAGCCTACCTTGAAAATGGGCGGTATCACCGTTGGCGGTACAGAAGCTGCCTAAATTATCCGGCCAGCTATTTATCAGGGCTTTGCAGGCGTGATGCGGCGGATTTTTATCTGCCAGACAATGACCAGTAAAACACAGCTTATCGCGCAACCAAACCCGAAAGAGAGCTGGCCTGTTCCCGCCTGATAAAGCGGGCCTGCAATGGTCAGGCCAATCACTTGCCCCATCGAGCCAAAGCCCTGTACCAGCCCCAATGCCCCGCCCATCTGATCGGCGCGCGCCACATGAGAGGAAGCAGCTGACAAGGTAGGGTTTGTCAGGGCAAATCCAATACATACCAGGCTGGTAGATAAAATCACGGCAGCAAATATCATCGCGCTAGTGCCTGATTCGCCTGCGATAAAGGCGCTGAAAAATTGTCCAAAGGCCAGCACCGCTACCCCGGTTACCACAATCGGCATTTCGCCAAATCTGCGGGTCAGCCGTCCAATAAGACCGCCTTGCACCAGAATGATACAGACCCCGATATAGGTAAAAAGCCAGCCTGTCTGGCGGGGGCCAAAATCCAGCACATCACGCACCAATAGCACATAGGATGCCTCTACCTGTGCAAAGGCCAGATTCAGGCAGAAAAAAGCCAGCGCAAACAGCCCGATAGGGCTGGAGAGCATCGCTCGCAACGCGGCCGGAAAATTTTGTCTATCGCTGCTTTTAGATGGGGCAGAGCTGCGAAATTTCAGCCGTAGGGTCAGGCAAACCGCGATAAAAGAAAATAAAGCAGCTATTAAAAACGGTGTTTGATGGACAGGCCCTGAGCCTATCCCGCCCAGCAAGCCGCCCAGAGCAGGGCCCAGCACAAAACCGGAACCAATTGCCGCCCCTAAAAATCCCATGATACGCGCGCGTTCCTCCGGCCTGGAATTATCGGCAATAATCGCCTGTATCACCCCGATATTTCCAGCCGATAGCCCGGCAATAATCCGTGCAGCAAACATGGAAATAATATCATTGCTTAACGCAAACCATAGATGGGCAGCCGTGCCAATCATAAGAGAGACAAGCAAAACAGGTTGCCGGCCAACCCTGTCTGACAGACGTCCCAATATCGGATTGGCGATAAACATAGCCAGCGCAAAGCTGGCCAAAAGTGCGCTCATCACTGTTTCCGAATAACCAAGATGTTCAATCACCGTATAGGGCAGAACAGGGATAAGCGCGCCTATCCCCACAAAATTGACAAAGGTGATTAAAAGCAGTGCAAACATGATTTCTGGCCTGTTTTTTCAGGATTCAGCTATGGATCAGCCTGTAATGTATAAAGCCGGATGTTCGTGCCCTGGCCTAGTAATGATATTCCTTGAAAACATGGCTGATATCCTGCCCCCATTCGGCATGATATCTTTCCAGCATGATATCTGCGTGGGTTTTGCCAGAAGCAACAATTTCCTGCAAGGGGGCTAAAAATTTGGCTTCATCCTGGCCTTTATCATCCAGCATGGCACGGCTTTTCAAACCTGCCTCGGCAATTTTCAGCGTCTCGCTGGCCAGCTCATGCACCGACCGGCCGGCCATTTCGGCTTGCAGACCATCTGTTGCAACAGCCATGCGTGCTGCCTCTACATCACTGGCGGTAAAATCCCTGACCAGCTTTTCTGCTGCATCCAGTGCTGCATCATCATATAACAGCCCGACCCAGAGCGCAGGCAGCGCACAAATATTGCCCCAGCTGCCGCCATCTGCCCCGCGCATTTCCAGATACCCCTTCAGACGGACTTCCGGAAAAGCGGTGGTCATGTGATCTTCAAAATCTTCCATAGTTGGATATTGCCCTTCAAAGCCGGGCAGTTTTCCAGCCATAAAGTCACGAAAGGACAGGCCGGAAACATCGATATAATCATCACCGCGATGCAGGAAATACATCGGCACATCCAGGATATAATCCACCCACCTTGCATAGCCAAAATCCGGCTCAAACACAAAGGCCGGAACACCGCATCTATCGGGATCGGTATCTGTCCAGGCTTGCGCCCGCGTCGATTTCAGCCCGGACGGCATACCATCTTTGAAAGGCGAGTTCGCAAACAGGGCAGTAGCAATTGGCTGAAGCGCAAGAGAGGTTCTGAATTTGCG